>Ga0080006_1141835_pt1 | contig 24958 bp, 23 predicted proteins | sample RS3BMetagenome_FD_69209 | JGI IMG/M metagenome (GOLD analysis project Ga0080006, IMG submission 69209) | Ferric oxide microbial mat and aquatic microbial communities from Rainbow Spring, Yellowstone National Park, USA - RS3B (SPADES... ...
CGTGGCACGCGGACTCGGTGCTAGAAGCGGGCCCCGGCTTCACGGCCGGTCCTGCGGCAGGGGCGGCACAAACAGCGGCTGTCGCGCTTTGTCTGGCAAATCGGGCAGCAGTTGACACCACCCGGATACCCGAAGCCGACGCAGGCGACCTCGATGCGCTGCTCCGGACCGATCAGGGGCCCGCGCGTCACGGTCCACGCGTCCAGGGCCCCCGCGTGGGGCACGCCCCACCAGCCGGGTGGCCAAAACCTCTGACCCTCGGGGTAGCGCTGCAACAGCCCAGGGCGGAGCCCCGGCCCCTTGAAGCGATGGGCCCACTCCAGGTCGCCGTCCGGAGCCCGACGCAACGCGCGCACCTGGAGCGTGGCACCGACCCCGGGGATCGACCCCGCGAACACCCGGCCGGCGTCCGCCTCGCCCAACCGGAAGAGGGTCGGCTCGACGCGCCGCCAGACGGTGGGCGTGACGCTGAGGTGGGGCGTGCCGCCGAGGGGCCAGGAGAAGGCCCGGCGGTACTCCACCCGGCCACTCGCCGGTTCGAAGGGATGCGCGAATCCGCCCCCGACGCCCTGACGGCCGCGGTCGCGGTGGGAAAAGGCCACGACCGCCCGATCCTGCAGGTCGAGGTGGGGCCAGGGGCGGGGCCAGGGCGGGACCGCCTGATCCTCGGGCGCCGAGGGCGCGACGCCCTCCGCCGCTTCCGGACGCCGCCCCCCTCCCTCCGGCGGCCAGAAGGCCTCGAACCGCGCGCCGAGCGTCAATCCTACCGACGCGGTGGCGACGGCGGCGACGGTGACCCGCCCGCCGAGGCCGCCGAAACCATAGCCGGTGACGTCCAGCGTCGCCCCCTCGATGTCGGTGTGTCCCACATCCGTTCCGTGCCATTCGGGAAGGGAGACCTCTACCTCCGCCCGCCCCGCCGCGGGTGCCTCGGGACCGTCGTCGTGACGCGTCTGCTCCGCGACGTCGAGGCACAGGGGGTCACCGGTGCCCCGCCCGGGGTCCAGCGTCACGAACGCGTTCCCTCCGGCGTAGTCGCGCCCCAACCCCCTCCGGGGAACTCCCGCCCTCGCCGGACCCCCACGGTGAACCCGGCGTTGGGTCCGGCGCCGGCGGCCCGTTCCAGGCGCCACAGCACCATCAGGAGGCCGGAGTCCTCCACGAGGCACTGGAGTTCCACGGTGCCCCGGCTGAGCGCATGCGTGGTCCCGATGTCGATCACGCGCGCCTCGGGGCGCAGTTCACGGGCTGCGGCACGGACGCGCGCGGCGATCTCCTCCCGCTTCAAGCGACCGCCTCCCATACGGAGAGGTGACAGGCACCAGGGGACCGACCCGGCCCGGCGTCGGGAACCGCCTGCCGGCGCGGGGCCCAAGGCCGGATGCGGGCACGTGGCATGGCCACAGGGGCCGGCGCGTCCTCGCGGCAGGGCGGGACGAGGCCGTGGGTTGCGCCGCGCTGGCGCCGGTGCCGGGACGGTCGCCTGCCCCGTGCCGGGGCTGGATCAGTCCGGCGCACAGGGTACAAGGGGCAAGGAAGCAGTGGCTCTCGCAAAGAGGAAGTTGCAGCGGCCACTACCGATACCCACCGGCCTGCACCGCCCACATGCGGGCGTAACCCCCCCGGCAGCCACCCACGGGTCGTGCGAGCCCTGGTCGGCCAACTCCCCGCCGTCCAACACCAGCACGCGGTCGCAGAGACGGGCGAACCCCAGGCGGTGACTGACCAGGACGGCCGTCCGCTCCCCGGCCATCGCCGCGAACCGCCGGAACACGTCGCCTCGGCCCGCGGGGCCGGATGCCGGGAGTCGGAGGCGCGAATCGCTGGAGACGACCTGGGTTGCGAGGCGCCTGGGTGGAGGCAAGCCGAGCAACGAGGGCGGCCGCCGGTTCGTCCAGCACCACCAGGGGCGCGTCGCGCATGAACCCGCGCGACACCGCCACGCGCTGCCACTGCCCCCCGGACAGTTCGGTGCCGCCGCTGAACTGGCGGGTGAGCGGGGTCGAGTACCCCTGCGGCAGCGCCGCAGCCACCGCATCGGAACCGAAGCGCTCGGCCGCCCGCCGCACCTCGGTCATCCACGACGCGGTCTGATCCGCCGGCGCCGCCGGCAGAGGGGCGCGGATCAAGGCCTCACGGCTCGCCAGGCGAGATGGCCGGGGATCTGTGCGGCCGGGTTGCGGCGGCCCCAGAAGTCTGGGGCGTCCGGTCGGTGCAAGCGACATCACCCGCCCCGCGCAGTCGGGGATTCGATGTTCACCTCGACTTCCCCTGTGAACGTGCATCCCCCGGCGGTCGGGGGCGTGCGCCCCCTCACCCCTACCCGCCGGCCAGGCGCCTGTACACAAACACCGCTGCCGCGGGACGGGCGTCGCGGACGATCTCCAGCCCCTCTTCCTCCCACTGTGCACCGGTGCGCACCTCCTCCGTCCCGGCGTCGAGGTCCCGCACGGCGTACCGCGCCTGCGGGGCGAGCCCGCGGAGCCGCAGGCGGAGCCGGGACTCGGGGCTCTCGGGACGCCGGAAGGCCTGCACCACGCCGCGGCCGGCGTCCGGGAGATCGAACTGCCACGCCACCCAGGCATCCTCCGTGCGCGCATAGGGGGTCAGCGGGTGGTAATCGCCGGCAAAGCACGGCGCGATCTCCCGCCACTCGCCGATCAAGCGCCGCAGCAGGCCGTAGTCGAGGTCGGGGCGCCGCACGTCCCAGCAGGGGATGACGCCGCTGCACATGGTGCTGCGGAAGTGGTAGGGGTCGACGTCGCGGGTTCCGGTGCCGTGATACGGCACCCAGAAGGACAGGCCGTAGGTGTGGCACTGCTGGGCGGTGGGCTCGAAGATGTGGTCGCTGCGCAGCAGCGGCACGGCCCGGCGCAGGGTGTCCACATCGTTGCGGCGGCCACCGCTGGCACAGTTGTCGATGAGCAGTCCCGGGCGCCGCCGCCGCAGCCCGTCGAAGTAGGCGAGGAGCCCGGTGACGTGGCCGATCTCGGTGATGCCGCGGCGGTCGGGGGCGTCGTGCGCCCGCCAGAGCGCCAGCGGGTCCATGTTGAAGTCGTGGCGGTACAGATCGATCCCCTGCGCGTCCAAAAGCCCCGAGACGTGATCCGTCAGCCATCGGCGCGCGCGGGGGTCGCCGAGGGTCAGCAGGCGGTTGCCGCCCGCGGGGCCGAGGAGCCACTCCGGCCGGTGCTCGGCCAGCCAGGTTCCGGGCGCGACGCGCTCGGGCTCGAACCAGAGGATCGTGCGCACGCCCCGGGCGTGGGCGTGGTCCGAGACCGCGCGCAGGCCGCGCGGGAAGCGCGCCGGGTCGACCTCCCACGTCCCGGTGTTCGTCCAGGCGCCGCGGCAGGGGTACCAGCCGGCGTCCATCCACCAGTAATCGGGGGTGAGCCCGAGGGCGAGGTGGCGGTCGATGAAGAGCCGCTGGCTCGCCTCGTCCGCCTGCACCATCTCCCCGAACTGGTGGGAACTGCAGGGCGTGAGCAGGGGCCCGGCGGGGCGCGCGCCCGGCAGGAGATTGCACTCCAGCATCCAGCGGCGGAAGGCGTTGTGCGCGGCGGCGCGGTCCCCGCGCCAGAACTGCAGCACGATGCGGGGCTGGCGCACCTCCTCGCCGGGCAGCAGGCGGAAGTGTGTCTCCTCCATCCCCGCCGACATCCGGAGGTCTCCGCTGGCACCGCGGGTGAACCCCGCCGCCCACTGCCCGGGCCAGCCGATCGCGGCGATGAGGCCGCCGCCCGGAAGCTCGAGGTTGAAATACGGCAGCGTACGGTTGGACGAACGGCCGCCGGAGGTGGCCAGGGCGATGTCCGCGCCGGGAGGCAGCGGCGTGACGTGGGGCTCGTAGTCGTACGCCGTGCAGGGACTGCCCGTGTGATGGTGCAGCCGAACCGATGCCTGGGCGCCGGGGGCAAGGGTCACATCCAGCGCCCGGATCTCGGAGAGGACCGGCCCGATCCCCGCGCCGCGGTTGCGGAAGGACAGCGTCCACTCCACGATTCCGCGGTCGGGATACTCCACCGCGCGGCAGGACACCTCCAACCCCACGTCGGGGTGGAAATAGCTGAGGCGCCGGGAGACGGCGCCGTCCCGGCCGTCCGCGCCGCCGTGCCGCGGGGTTTCCCCCGCCGTGACGCGCCAGCCCGGAAGGAGGTCGCGGGAGGGCCGCCCGTCGCACTGGAAGGAGAACGGTGGCGAACCCACACCGGCGAGGTGGTCGCGGATCCAGGCCGAGGCCTGCGGGCCATCTTCAAGGGGCCGGTTGCCAGAGGACATCATGCGTCCGTGCCTCCCTGGAGGGCCCCGTGGTTCCGGGGGATGGGCAAACGCCGGCCCAGGCCCGATACACCGCCCCCCGCCGGCGCGCCGCGGCGCATTGGGCATACGCAAAACGGTACATGGAGGGAATACACCCTGCGTCTCCAACACCCTGCGGTGGTGTGGGAAGCGCCCCCAGGGGTCACCAACTCGGATCGATGAATGAACGAGTTGGCGAAACGCTCGGCGGCCGGCAAGGCCCGTGCCGAGGGTACACCGCGGAGTTGTCCCCCGACAGCGTTGAGGCCGGATGGGAAACGGCGGAGTTCCACGGTGCCTCATCGCCTGGCTTTGGGGGCCGGCATCCTGCGATGTATCGGAACATGACCGCCTAGGCCCGGGATGGGGGTGGCCGGTGTGCAGCGGCGGGTCGGATTGATCGGCGTCGGCCTCGTCGGTACGGCCGTGGCCGGGGTGCTCGTACAGCACGGCTTCGAGGTGGTGGGCTACGACATCGACGCGTCCAGGCTGGACGCGCTGGGGCGCCTGGGCGGACGGCGCGCCGACTCACCCGCCGCGGTCGCGGCGGCCTGCGACCGCCTGATCCTCTGCCTCCTGACGGCAGACGTCGTCCGAGAGGTCGTGGAAGGGGAGCGGGGCATCCTCTCCGCCCCGGCGCGGCCGGGGGTCGTCATCGGCACCACGACCTGCCGCCCCGACGAGACGGAGGCGCTCGCCGCGCGCCTCCGGGGGCAAGGAATCCACCTGCTGGACGCGACCATCGCCGGTTCGAGCCGGCAGATCTCCGCGGGTCAGGCCGTGCTCATGGTCGGCGGCGATGCGGAGGTCCACCGCTCTTGCGCGGACCTGTGGGACGCCCTCTCCACCAGGGTGTTCCACATGGGGCCGGCGGGGAGCGGCGCCCGGGCCAAGTTGGCGGTCAACCTGGTCCTCGGGCTGAACCGCCTAGCGTTGGCGGAGGGTCTGGTCTTCGCGCGGCAACTCGGGCTGGACGCCCGCGCGGCGCTGGAGCTGTTCACGGCGACACCGGCCTATTCGCGGGCGATGGACGTCAAGGGCGAGCGGATGGTCAGCGGGGACTTCACGCCCGAGGCGCGGCTCGCGCAGCACCGCAAGGATGTCGGCATGATCCTCGACCTGGCCGCCGAGCGCGATCAGGAACTGCCGCTCAGCCGCACGCACGCCGCCGTGCTCGACGCGGCCATCGCGGCGGGGGACGGGGAACTGGACAACAGTGCCGTGATGCGGGAACTGATCCGCCGGGGCGGCCGCGACCCCGGGCCCTCAGACCCGGCGGCGGCCCGGGCGCAGGGAGAGGGTGGCGGCTGATTGGTAGATGCCCCCGGGGGGGCCGGGGGGCCGGGGGGGCCGGGGGGCCGGGGGGGCCGCCGCCGCGATGCCCTGGCCCCGATCCTCGGCGTCATGCGGGGGGCCGCGAGTGCCTGCTGGTCCCGCCCCGCCCCAGCCGCCGGCCGGGGCGGGAGGCCCGCTGGACGTGAGGGCCCCGCGCGTCATCGCGTCCGTCACCCGGACCGACCGGCCGGCAGCGGCGCTCGGAATCGGAGCGGCACGGATGGCCGGGTCGTGGGCCAGGGCGACCGCCTTCGTGAGGAATCCCCGGCGGCGCCCCCCCACCGGCGCCCGCGCCGGAACCGGAGGGGCATGAAAAGGGCTGGGATGCGGTTCAAGCCGCGAGCAAACGCAGACGGCGGATCGGACCGGGGGCGCGGGCGACCGCCACGGTGAGCAATCCCCTGCGCCGGTTCCCGCACGGCCACCGGAGAGGGGCACGGGGAGCGGTGGGGCGCCCCACCGCTCCCCGCTCCCCGCCCTACCGCTCCCCCCCCTGCAGCCGCCCCAGATCCGCGACGGGTGCCGGTATCGCCGCCACCGCCGCGAGCAGTGCCAGGCGGCTGCGCCGGATGCCCGGGTCGGGGTCCATGACGAGCACCGCGGTGAGAAATTCGTCGACGGGCCGCCGCAGCGTCGCCGTCGCGGCCAGCACCCCGGCGTAATCGCGTGCCTGCAGCGCCGCGCCCGCCGCTTCGCGCGCCGCGCCCAGCGCGGCAAACAGCGCCTGCCCGGACTCGTGTCCCAGGGCGGCCGGGTTCACGGACGCTCCCGGCTCGCCCTGCCGGGCCAGGTTCCCGGCCCGCTTGAAGGCCGTGACGGTGTCCTCCCAGCCCGCCCCGCCGACGGCCCCCGCCAGGGCCCGGCACCGGCGGACCGCGTCGGCCACCCGGTCGGCCCCCGCCGCGAGCACCGCGTCCACGACGTCGTAGCGGAAGCCCAACTCCTCCAGGCGCCCCCGCAGGCGGCCGGCCAGGAATTCCGGCAGGGCGCCCGCCTCCCCCGTCCCCGCAGGGTAGCCGCCGGCGGCCTCCCGCACGGCATCCGCGATGGACAGGTCCCAACCGGCCTCCTCCAGAATGCGCACCAGGGCCGATCCGGCCCGGCGCAGCCCCAGCGGGTCGGCGCTGCCGCTGGGCGCCCGCCCGACCATGAACTGACCGGCCAGCGTGTCCAGCCGGTCCGCCGCGGCCAACACCTGCCCGGCGGTGCTGCGCGGCAGGTCGCCGCCCGCCGCCCGGGGCAGCACGTGCTCGCCGATCGCCTGCGCCACCGCCGCCGGCTCGCCGTCCGCCGCCGCGTAGTGGGCACCCACCGTCCCTTCGAGTTCCGGCATCTCATAGACCACGTGGGTCAGCCGGTCCGCCTTGCAGAGGGCGGCCGCCCGCTCGATGACGGCAGCGTCCGCACCGACCTGCCGCGCCAGGGCACCGGCCAGGCTCACCAGCCGCGCCGTCTTGTCCGCCAGCGTCCCGAGGCCTTCGGCGAACATCACCGTGCCCAGGCGCCCCACCAGGGCCGACAGCGGGTGCTTCCGGTCCTCCGCGTAGAAGAACCGGGCGTCTGCGAACCGCGCGGCCAGCACCTTCTCGTTACCGGCCGCCACCCCGGCCAGGTTGTCGGTCCCGCCGTTGCGCACACCGGCGAAGTACGGCAGGAGCCGCCCGTCGCCGCCCTCCACCGGGAAGTAGCGCTGGTGGATGCGCATCACCGTCACCAGGACCGGCTCCGGCACCTCCAGCGCCGCACGGTCGAAGCCGCCGACGAAGGCCGTGGGCCACTCGTTGATGTGGGTGACCTCGTCCAGCAGCTCGTCGTTGGGCCGGGGGGCTCCGCCGACGGCTTGGACGGCGGCGGTGACCCCGGTCCAGATGACCTGCCTCCGCTCGCCCACGTCGACCAGGACGTGCGCCTCACGCAGGGCATCCGCGTATTGCCCGGCGCGGGCGAGTTGCAGCGGACCCGGGTGCAACGTCCGGTGCCCATACGTGGTGCGCCCCGAGGCCAGGCCCTCGATGTCGAAGGGGACCACATCGGCCCCGAGCAGGGCGACCAGCCAGCGGATCGGGCGGGGGAAGCGGAAGTCCCCCGTCCCCCAGCGCATGGTGCGCAGGAAGACCAGAGAGGCGATGAGGCCCGGAAGCGTCTTCGCGAGGACGACATCCGCCGGCAGGCCGGCTTCGGTCCTCCTCGCGAAGACGTATTCCCGGCCGCCGACCCCCTCGACGGTCAGGGCCTCCACGGGTACGCCCTGGCTACGGGCGAACCCCTCGGCGGCACGCGTGGGCCTGCCTTCGGCATCGAACGCCGCCGTCCGGGCGGGACCGCGCGCGACCGTCTCTGCGTCCGCCTGCCGTTCGGCCAGGCCCTCCACCAGCCACGCGAGGCGCCGCGGCGTCCCGAAGGCGCAGGACGCGACGAACGTCAGGCGGAGTTCCCCGAGCAGCGCCTCCCCCTTGACCTTCAGTTGCTCCAGCGCCGGGGCGCAGAATCGGGCGGGCAATTCCTCCACACCGATCTCCAGCAGGAAGGCCTCAGCCACGCGCCGCACCCCCCGCCGGAGAGGCAGGGGCAGCCGCGCCGGAATGCGCCGCCACCATTGTGGCGGCCGAATCCCCCACGCCCCCGCCCCGCAGGAGCGGGAAGCCCATCGCCTCGCGCTGCTCCAGGAAGATCGCCGCCGCCTTCCGCGTCAGGCCCTGCATCCGCCCGATGTAGGCGGCGCGCTGCGCGGGGGCGATCGCCCCGCGCGCGTCCAGCAGGTTGAAGCTGTGCGAGCACTTGAGCACGTAGTCGTAGGCAGGCAGGCACAACCCCTCGCCCAGCAGCCGCCGCGCCTCCCCCTCGTAATCGTCGAAGTGCCGCCGCAAAAGGCCCGTGTCCGCCAGTTCGAAGGCGAACTTGCTGTGCTCGTACTCCGCCTTGCGGAAGACGTCCCCGTAGGTCACGCCCCCCGTCCAGCGGATGCTGTAGACGTCGCGCGTGCCCTGGATATAGCTGGCCAGACGCTCCAGGCCGTAGGTGATCTCGGCCGCGACGGGCCGCACCTCCTGGCCGCCGACCTGCTGGAAGTACGTGAACTGCGTGATCTCCATGCCGTCGCACCAAACCTCCCAGCCGAGGCCCCAGGCCCCGCCGGTCGGCCACTCCCAGTTGTCCTCCACGAAGCGGATGTCGTGCTCCTCGCGGCGGATGCCGATGGCGGCCAGGGAGTCGAGGTAGGTGTCCAGCACGTCCGCCGGGGACGGTTTGAGGATCACCTGATATTGCCAGTGCTGATAGAGGCGGTTGGGGTTGTCCCCGTAGCGCCCGTCCGCCGGGCGGCGCGACGGCTCGACGTAGGCCACGTTCCAGGGCTCGGGCCCCAGGCACCGGAAGAAGGTGGCGGGGTTCATCGTCCCGGCGCCCTTCTCCACGTCGTAGGGCTGGGCGAGGAGACAGCCGCGGTCCGCCCAGAAGCGGTGCAGGCAGAGGATGATCTCCTGGAAGTCGTGGGCGTCCGCCAGCGTGGGCACCTCTTTCATCGGGGGGGTGGGCGCGGGCGCCCCGCCGCCGCCCACCCGCAGCGGCCGGTGCGTCCCCGGCGGACGGCGGGATGGGCGGGCGCGGACGCGCCCCATGTGAAGACTAAGGTAACACACCGCCGTCCGGCGCGCCGAGGCACTCGGGCGGGGTGCGGGGGGTGCAGAGCCGACCGGAAGCCTCCGCCCCCCTTGCCGTGGTGGCCGCCGCAAGAGTCCTCTTTGGCGAGGCCACTGCTTCCATGGCCCCCGTCTCCCAAGGCTTTCGAGCTCGGGGCCGGCACCGAAGCCGATGTTCGCCGTGTTCTCGCGGGCCGGGACCAGCACTCGCCCGGTTTTCATACCGCGTGGTGCCGACCCGGAATGCCGGCTCTGTTGCGCGGCCGCGGGGTCCAGGGCCCCTGAGCCCACAGCCTTCGGGCGCAGGGCCGGCGCGGCCGTCCCGTTCTCGCCGCGCCCCAGGCCACCTGGAAATGCGCTGCAAAAACCGTTCCGGGTGCTGGCCGCGTCTCCGGGACGTCGAGGGACGTGGGACCGGAGCCTGAGAGCACCCTCCTAGGACTGTAATCAGCTTCCGTCCCTCGGCCACTACATGCGGTGGTTTCGCCATCAACTCGGACCCTACATGTGGTAGGTGAACGTGTATCCCTGACTGCAGTACTAGGACGGCGCTGCAAAAGGGGATCTCCAACACTTGGACCACAACATGCAGGGCCGTCGCCGCCCTTGGAGATACCATATGTGGGAAGTGGCCTCGCAAAAGCGGAGTTTGGCATCGGCCATCTAGTACTGTAATCAGGCTTCCGGCCCTCGGCCACTACATGCGGTGGTTTCGCCATCAACTCGGACCCTACATGTGGTAGGTGAACGTGTATCCCTGACTGCAGTACTAGAGGCCCGCCGGTGCGCGCTCGACCGCGATGGAACTGCGTGTGGCCAGGGCCGCGAGCACGCCGGCCGCCGCGAGTCCAGGGAGCAGGAAGGACCCCGCCACCCCCACCACCGCCGGCATCTGCACCAGCGTCCGCTCCCCCTGGCGTACCGCGATGCGCGTGCGCACGGCCTCGCGCGCGAAGTCGCGCAGCCGCTCCGCCGCGGCGCCCCCGCCGTCCTGCAGACGCCGCGTCCAGGCGGGGTGGGCCCGTTCGATCCCGATGATCGCGCGCACCACATCGCCGCCCGCGGCCTGCAGCGCCTCGTAGCACTCGCCGTAGCCCGTGCCCGTGCGCTCGCGCACCTGATCGATCTTCTCCAGCGTCACCGCGCCTTCCACGCCTCCGCAACCCCTTTCGGCGTCCACCTCACCGCCAGCGACGGGGAACCCGAGCCGGTGTCGCGCCGGCCGCGCGGGGCCACCCGCCCCCGGCGGGCGACCAGGCAGGGGCGGGGGCCGGCGGCACCGGCCTCCGGCGAGCCCGCCACCCAACCCCGTATGCGCCGCGCGGCGCATGCGCACCCCACATCAGGATAGCGTGTCCAACACCGCGCGCGACACCAGCGGCCGCTGCAGGATGCCCCGGATGTGGCGCGCCAGGGCGCCGTCCATCTCCCCCATCGTGAGCGGGCCGACCTTGATGCCGCGGAGGGAGGCCGCCTCCGCCCCGGAGATGTGGCGCAGGGCACGCACCGCGTTGCGCGACAGCCACGCCCCCTCTGGATCGGAGGGGGAACAATCTGGGCAGAGCAGCCCCCCGCCCGCCGGGGAGAACCTGGTCCGGCCCTGAGGCTCGCCGACGGAGCGGCCGCAGCCGGTGCACGACCACAGCTCCGGCAGAAACCCCGCCGCACGCAGTAGCCCCAGTTCGAACCAGCGGAGCAGGACGGGGGTCTGCGCCTCCGCAGGGGCCGCTTCCAGCCATGCCAGGGCCAGGGCGAGCAGGGAGAAGGCCTGCGGGGCCTCCTGGCGTTCCGCGGTGAAGGCGTCCGCCAGATCGCAGCAGTAGCCCGCCGCCGCGAGGCGGGAGAGGTCCGCGGACAGGCTGCGGTGGGCAGCGACGACCTCCGCCTGGCTGATGCCGTCGAGTTGGCGGCCCTGCCAGAGCACCAGCCGCGCCCGCACGAACGGCTGCACTGCGGCGGTGAGCGGGCCGCGGCCCTTCTGCGCCCCCTTGGCCACCGCACGCACCTTGCCCCGCTCGGGCGTCAGCAGCGTCACCAAGCGGTCCGCCTCGGCGAACGGCTGCACGCGGAGGAAGATGGCATCCGTCTTATACAGGGCCATACCGGGCCGAGACCTCCGTTCCGGCCGCCGCTCCCCGCGACGGGTCAGGGCAATTGCAGCGGCAGATCGGGCTCCGCATCGAGTTGCCAGCCGTCCCTGCGGCCCTGCCCGTGCGCGACCCATCCCGCAGCGGCGATCATGGCCGCGTTGTCCGTACAGTAGTGGAGGGGCGGGAAGCGCGCCTCCCGCCCGGTCGCGGCGCAGGCGGCGTGGAGGGCCGTGCGCAGGGCCGAGTTGGCGGCCACCCCGCCCGCAACGAGCACGGTGTCCACCCCGTGCGCGCCTGCGGCGGCCATCGTCTTGGCCACCAGCACCTCGACCACCGCCGCCTGGAACGAGGCGGCCAGGTCCGCCCGCGGGGTGTCGGGGGCGGCTTCCAGGCGGGTCGCCACGGCGGTCTTCAGGCCGCTGAAGCTGAAGGCGAACGGCCCACCCACCAGCCGGGGGTCCGGCCGGCGCGGACCGGCCACCGCGCCGAGCGTCCGCGGGAAGGCTACGGCGCCCGGGTCGCCCTCGCGCGCCAGACGGTCCAGGGCCGGTCCCCCGGGGTAGCCGAGGCCGAGGAGGCGGGCCACCTTGTCGAAGGCCTCTCCGGCCGCATCGTCCACCGTGGTCCCGAGGAGCCTCAGCCCACCGTCCTCGGGCAGCAGGCAGAGGTCGGTGTGCGAGCCGGAGACGACCAGGCACACGGCGGGCCGCGGCAGGCGGTCGGGACCGCGGGCCGGCCCGGCGTCCAACGCATGCGCGTACACGTGGCCCGCCAGGTGGTTGACACCGACCAGCGGCAGTCCGCGGGCGAAGGCGATGGCCTTGGCGGCCGCGACGCCGACGAGCAGCGCCGCGGGCAGGCCCGGGCCGCGCGTGACCGCGACCAGATCGAGGTCGTCCCACCCGACGGCGGCGTCCCCCAGGGCCTGGTCGACGGCCGGCAGCACCGCCTCGACGTGGTGCCGCGCCGCCAGTTCGGGGACCACGCCGCCGTAGCGGGCGTGCAGGTGCGCCTGGCTGGCCACGACGCTGCTCCGCACCGTCCCGTCACGGGCGACGACCGCGGCCGCCGTCTCGTCGCAACTCGTCTCGATGCCGAGACACAGCCCGGCCCCCGCCGCCCCCATCCGCGCACCCCCTCTCTGACTGTACCCCGGATTCGGGAGCCGGCGCACGATTCCTCCCACGAATTGGAAGAGCGGGGGAGGGGGAGGGGGGGACGCGGACGGCTGAGCCGAAGGGTGGGGCCTTCGCCAGGCCGGCATCCGGGGCTTCCGGAGGTTGCGTCACGTGCTCCCGCGGCGCATTATATGCGCATGTGCGCATGGCTCAACATCCGGGGGTGACTGCGGTGGCGGAACGTGAGGACGGCACCTGCGAGGCGGTCGTGGTCCACGGAACCAAGCTCGCGGCCCTGCAACCCCTGGTCGTAGACGAGGAGCGCGCCCAGGTCGAGGCGGAACGCTTCCGCGCCCTGGGGGATCCGACGCGCCTGCGGATCCTGTCGGCCCTGTCCCTGGCCGAACTCTGCGTCTGCGACCTCAGCGGCCTGCTCGGCATCACCCAGACCGCCACCTCCCAGCATCTGAAAATCCTCCGCACCTTCGGCATGGTGCGCTATCGCAAGCAGGGGCGCATGGCCTTCTACCGGCTGGCCGACCCGTCGCTCTCCGCCCTGCTGGCCCGCTTGCGCACGGAGCCCCGCGAGGGAGGCATGGCCCCTGAGCGCCAGAGCATCTGACGCCGGCGCCCTGCGTAGCGGCGTCGTGATCGAGTGGTGGACGATCGGCTGGATGGCCATGGAGGCCGCTGTCAGCCTGGGCGCGGGTGCGGTCGCCGGTAGCGTCGCCCTGGTCGCCTTCGGAGCAGACAGTGTGATCGAACTCATCTCCGCCGGGGTACTCCTGCGCCGCCTGCGGGTGGAACAGGCAGGCGGATACGCCGGCGACGTGCAGGCGGCTGAGCGCAGGGCGTCCGGGCTTGTGGGAGTCCTGCTGTTGCTCCTGGCCATCTGGGTGGCGGGCAGCGTGCTCCGTGACCTGTTGACGCGCGCCCAACCGGAGAGCAGCCCCGCCGGCCTAGTGATCGCGGCGGCGTCGACGGTCGTCATGCCCTGGATCGTGTCTACCAAGCGCCGGATCGCGACGCGCATCGGCAGTCCGGCCCTGCGGGCGGATGCCGCCTGCGGCATCGTCTGCGCCTACATGGCCGCCACCCTCCTCGCGGGCCTCGCGCTGCGGGCGATGTTCGGTTGGTGGTGGGCCGACCCGCTGGCGGCGCTGGGCATCGTCTACTTCATCGTCCGCGAGGGTTGGGAGGCCGTCGAGGCGGCCCGGGGCCGCGCGGACGCCTGCGGCTGCCACTGAGGCTCGACTCCGGAGGGATGGCGTTGCCGGGAGTGTCGGCTGAGCACGGACATGATCACGATCATCACCACGAGCACGGTCCGGACGGGCACGACCACGGAGGCGGAGCCGCGCGGTTTCTCGGCACCGCCTTCTGGGTCGCCGGGCTGATCCTGCTGGCCGAAGTCGTCGGCGGGCTGTTTTCGCACAGCCTGGCCCTGCTCAGTGACGCCGGCCACATGCTCACCGATGTGCTCTCCCTTGGGCTGGCCTGGTACGCCACGGGCCTGGCGGGCCGGCCGCCGACGCCGCAGCGCACATACGGGTTCCACCGCGCCGGTATTCTGGCCGCGCTCTTCAACGCCGGGACGTTGGTCCTGGTCGCCGGCGGGATCCTGGCCGAGGCCGCCTCGCGGTTCGGGCACCCGGTGGCCGTGACCCCGTGGATCATGTGGGCGGTGGCGGGCGTCGGGCTGGCCGGCAATCTGTTCATCGGCCTGCGCCTCGGTGCCGGCGGGCACGCCGGCCATGATCACGGGGGCCATGCCGGCCACACCCACGGGCGCGGGGGCAACCTCAACGTGCGCAGCGCCTGGCTGCATGTGATGGGCGATGCCGCGGCGTCTGCCGGCGTGCTCCTGGCCGGTGTCCTCGTCGCGGTCAGCCACCGGCTGTGGTGGGACCCGTTGGTCAGCGTCGGCATCTCCCTGCTCATCGCGCGGGGGGCGTGGGGCATCGTCGCCCAGACGATCCAGGTGCTGATGGAGGGTACGCCCCCGGGCATCGAAGCCGGCGAGGTGGCCGCCGCCATGGAAGCGGACGAGGCGGTCCTCTCCGTACACCACGTGCACATCTGGAGTCTGGACGGGGTGCGTTCCGCACTCAGCGGCCACCTGGTGCTGCACGACGTCCCGCTCTCGGAGACCGAGGCGGTCATCGCCCGGGTCGGTCGGAACCTCCGGCAGCGGTTTGGCATCGACCACACGACGCTGCAACTCGAAACCGGTCCCTGCCCGCACGAAGACTGCGGCCAGCCGGTGGGGCGCCCGGTCGTCCTGGCGGGACGGGGATGAGGCGGGACGGGGATGCGGCCGACGGGGATGCGGCCGACGGGGATGAGGCGGGACGGGGATGAGGCCCACGGGGATGCGGCCCACGGGGATGCGGAGGGCCATGCGCAACCGCGGGATGCGGCCCGGCCGATTCCTGACTGCGGCCGGGAACGCGCGGTTCCATGCGGGCCGGAATCCTCTGGCGGAGATGTGATCGGGCGGGACGACTTGGCACCGCCCGCACGGGCGGGCCGGGGCCGTTCGGGCCATCGCCATCCGTTCGGCAACCACCAGATGGCACAGAAAACCGACAAAGAACACGGCTGTGGCCCAGTGGGTGTCGGGGACTTGATGCGCCGCGGCGAGCAACTCTTCCGTGACCAGATACATCAGCGCGACGGCGCCGAAGGCGCCGAAGGCGAGCATCGCGCCCAGGACGTCACAGGACGCCACGGGGCGCCATCCCGAGCGTCGCCACGCCGGCTCCGGCTCCCAGGGTACCCATGGCCAGTCACGCCACCGCTACCAGACGAGATCCCCGATGCCGATGGCGCGCGCTGCCGAGAAGTGTCCGCCGGCTGAAGACCTGAAGACTACCGCCCCCGGCCTTGGAGGCCGTCGCGCATCCGCAACTACTGGTCCCGGTCTGTCGGGCGGCATCGGGGATCTGTTTCATTGCCTCGGGCGCAGGCGCTGTCGCCATCGGGCGAACGCCACGAGCGCCCAGACGCCCTCGACGACGCCGAAAGGCCACGTCCCGGCAAGCCAGCCGTAGACGGATGACATGGCGCAACTCAGGCCGAAACACAGGCTGAACCATGGCGACCGCGGCTCCAGCCAGTAGAACAGGAGCATGCTGCTCACGGCTCCGGCACCCAGCCAGGTGAGTGCGCTCATACACACCTCCGCCGCCGATCAGGGCGTTCATGGTCAGTGCGTGTCGGACCCTGTCAAGCACCGTATCCGCGGATCAGACCCGGGCATAGACCAGGACGCCGATCACCAACAGCACCAAGGCCGAAACAATGTGCCCGTTGTCCTCCAGCCAGGGCCACTGGACCTGGTAGCCACCGACGGTGGCCACCAGGGTGAGGGCGACGAACGCGAACAACGTCGCGACCGTGAAGGTCACCAACGTGCCGATGGCGGCGCCGACCCCGACGGCGGAGGCGGCGAGGAAGACCGGGAGGATGGTCAGGTCGGGGGATGCCGCCACGCCGAAGGGCACCGCGATCTCCGTCAGCCACGAACGATGCCGCGGCGCCGCTGTGCTTGCAGGTGTCGCCGTGCCAGCGTGGTCGTGGTGGGGATGAGCGTCGTGACCATGTTCGTGTGCGTGGGCCTGCTCATGATGACCGCGATCATGGTCGTGGTGCTCGGGCCCGTGCCCATGGTCGTCATGATGATCGTGCGGCGCGTCGCTGTGCCGGTGGTCGTGCGGGTGGGGGTGGGGGTGGGGATGCGGGTGCCCACCGTGGCTGTGCCCATGGCCTCGGGAAAACAGCGCCCACACCAGAAACCCCAGTCCGGTCAGCACCAGCACGCCCCCGACGATTTGCGCCTCTTCGGCGATCACGGCGGTGCGGAGGGCGAGTCCGGCCGCGGCCAGGAGTACGCCCAGCACGAGCGAGACGGCCACATGCCCGAGCGAGGCCAGGAGGCTCACCCTGGCGGTGCGGGCGAGACTCCAGCGGTTCGTCCGCGCGATCACGGCCAGCGGCACCCAATGGTCCGGCAGGATCGAGTGGGCGATGCCCACGCCCGCCGCGGCGGCGAGCAGGAGCGGAACCGACGTGGCGGTCAGTGCCATCGCCTCCGTGTCCGTTCAGAAGGAAAAGTAGCCACTCAGGGCCGTCTTCAGGCTCTCGATCTCCGCATCGACCTCGCCCTTGCCGGCCGCATGGCGGACACACGAATCCAGATGGTCCTCGAACACAAGACGGGCGACCTGGTTGATCGCCCCCTTCACAGCGGCCAACTGCACCAGTACCTCCGGACACGGGCGATCCTCGGCCAGCATGGCGCGGATCGCATGCACATGCCCCTCGATCCGCGCCATCCGGGCCAGCATCGGCCGGCGGTCGTGCTGGTGTGGTGGGACTTCGCGCTCTTCCATTGATATCCCCCCTGGGGGGATTATAGGGAGGCGTCCACCGGTCCTGCGAACACCGACCGAGTGGAGGACTCCGGATCGGCGTCTGCATCGCCGCCCACTCGGTGTCTTACTGCGCTCGCCTGACCTGTGGGGCTGCCGGGTGGGGATGGCTGACGTGAAAGTCGCGTTCTGAGGCGAGTAGAGTCGTTGGGGGGCAGGGAAAGGCGGTAGGCACCTCAGGTGGAGACGGGACATCCTACGCCGGCCACCTCGCGCGCGAGCCACCGGCAGCGGCAGGTGGCGCCCGGCGCGCGTGCTTGCCGGCCAAGGCCGACGTCTGTCGCCTGTCCTCTCAGGTCCGGGTGGGGGGCCATGCCCACCGTGCGGGCGTCTTGACGCGTCGGACGGCCACGACGCCTGGGGGCTGGCTCCCGTTTCGCCGGCCGTTCCGTAGCGCGCAGGTCAGACGCCCCGTGCCCTCGCCCCAGCCGCGGCGAGGGCATCGGCGGCCCGCCAGACGTCTTCTTGCGTGGTGAACCGTCCAAGGGAGAGCCGGACCGCCGTGAGCGCCTCTTCCGGGGACAGTCCCATCGCCAGCAGGGTCCCGGACGGCTCCGCCCGGCCGGCGTGACAGGCCGAACCGGTCGAAGCGGCCACCCCTGGGGCCTCGGCCAGCAGCGCGGCGCCCGAAACCCCGGGCACGCCCACATTCAGCGTGTTCGGCAGCCGCCGCTCCGGGTGGCCATGCAGCCGCAGGTCGGGGATCGCGGCGGCCAATCGGGAGAAGAGTTCGTCGCGCAGCGCCCGGAGTCGAGCGTCCCCCCCCTGCAGTTCCGCGCCGGCGAGCGCACAGGCCTTGCCCAGAGCGACGATGCCAGCGACGTTCTCGGTACCCGCCCGCAGGCCGCGCTCCTGTTCCGCCCCGTGGATGAGCGGCTCCAGGACGATGCCCGAGCGGACGTACAGCGCACCGATACCTTTGGGCGCATACAGCTTGTGTCCGGCCACCGCCAGCAGGTCGACGCCGAGTTCACCCACACGCGTCGGCACCTTCCCGACGGACTGTGCCGCATCCGAGTGGAAGGCCACCCCGGCATCGCGCGCCACAGCCGCGATCTCGGCCACCGGCTGGAGCGTGCCCACCTCGTTCTGCGCGTGCATGACGCTGACGAGGATCGTGTCGGCACGGATCGCCCGCCGCACATCGTCCGGGTGCACCAGTCCGGCACCGTCCACGGACACGGCGGTAACCTCGACTCCGAACCACCGCTGCAGGTGCCGGCAGGCGCCGGCGACGGCCGGGTGTTCGACCGCGGAGGTGACGATGTGCCGGCCCCGGTCCAGCCGGGTCAAGGCAAGGCCGACGATGGCGAGGTTGTCGGCCTCGCTGCCGCCCCCGGTGAAGAGGATCTCCTCGGGCGCGGCCCCCAGGAGAAGGGCCACCTGACGCCGCGCCTCCACCACCGCGTCCCGGGCGGTGCGGCCGTACTCATGCCCGCTGGAGGGATTGCCGAATTCCGCCTCCAGATACGGGCGCATGGCGGCGAAGACGGCCGGATCGACGGGCGTGGTGGCGTTGTAATCCAGGTAGACGGGTCGCTCTGAGGGCATGTGGTCCCCTCCTGACGTGTATCGGTGTCGCCGCCCGGGTGACGCGTCGCCCTTTCGGCCAAGGCGGCCACCCGTTCCGCTTCGGTCGACTCCGCCCTTCCCACCCCTGATGCTGCCCCGTGTTCCCCGTCCCAAGGGCTCCGGGACCGGCCGGGCGCTCCGACAGGGTGGCGGACGGCGAGCGCAACGGCCGGCCCGCGGGCATCGAGTCCCCCGGCTGGCGAGCGCCGGTCAGGGCACCACCTCGATGGACCCGGCGGGCCCCGGCAGCACAAGGCCGATGGCCGCGGCCTCCACCCCGCCGGCGGCGAGCGCGGCCAGCAGGGTCTCCGCGCGCTCCCCCGGCACGGAGATCAGCAGCCCGCCGGAGGTCTGCGCGTCACAGAGCATGGTCCGGGCGTCGGCCGGCACCGAGGGGTGCCACCTGACCAGGTCACGCAGCAGCCGGTAGTTGTTGCGGGTGCCGTTGGACACCGCGCCGTCGCGCAGGAGTTCCCAGGCCTCCGCCAGCACCGGCACGCCGCCCAGCGTCACGCTCGCGGCGACCCCGCTCTGCTTGGCCATGTCATGGAGGTGGCCGAGCAGCCCGAACCCGGTGACGTCGGTGCAGGCGCTGACGCCCACCGCCTGCATCGCCTCGGCGGCCGACCGGTTGAGCCGCCCCATGACGGCCAGTACGCGCTCCTCCACCCCCGCCCCCGCCCGGCCCTGCACGAGTGCCGTCGTCAGCACGCCGATGCCGAGGGGCTTGGTGAGCACCAGACGGTCGCCCGGACGGGCGCCCGACTTGCGCACGATGCGCGCGGGATCCGCCACGCCCGTGACGACCATGCCGTACTTGGGCGTCGGGTCGTCGAGGGAATGCCCGCCGACGATGGGCACCCCGGCCTCGGCGGCCTTGGCGGCCCCGCCCTGCATGATCGCCTCGAGGATGCCGAGGGGCAGCATCCGCACCGGGAACGCCACCACGTTGAGCGCGAACAGCGGCACCGCCCCCATGGCGTAGATGTCGCTCAGGGCGTTGGCCGCCGCCACCGCGCCGAAGGCGCGCGGGTCGTCCAGCACCGGCGTGATGACATCCACCGTCTGCACCACGGCGAGGTCCTCCCGCAGGCGGAACACGGACGCGTCCTCCCCCACACCGGCGAGCACGCGGGGGTTGTCGACCGCCGGCAGTCCACGCAGCACCTCGTAGAGGTCCTGCGGTCCCACCTTGCAGGCGCAGCCGGAACCGGGGGAATAGGCCGTCAGCCGCAGGACACCATCCACGGGCGCCACCACCCCGCCGCATCATAGCGCACGGCTCGTATAATCAATGCGTAGGCATCCTATCCGCCACATGCGAAATACGCATCACGTCGATGCGTGGACGGAACGGGGGTAGCGGGCGTGATCCGCGAGGAAGCCGTTCAGGAGATGGACCTCGGGGCCCTGCGGGCCTTTTACCAAGTGGCCCGCCTCGGCAGCTTCTCCCGCGCCGCCGGCGCGCTCCACCGCAGCCAGCCCGCCATCTCGCGCCAGATTCAGGGATTGGAGGCCGCCCTGGGCTTCCCGCTGTTCGCCGAGCGCCGGCCCCGTGTGGCGCTCAACGAGACCGGCCGCGCGCTGTACGCCTATGCCGAGCGCATCCTGCACCTCTGCGGCGAGGCGGTCCAGACCATGGACGAACTCCGGAGCCTGGATCGGGGGCGTGTGCGTCTCGCGGCGGGCACCACGCCCGGCGGATACATCCTGCCCGCGATTCTGGCCCGTTTCACGCGGCGCCACCCCGGGATCGAGGTGCACCTCGCCGTCTCCCGGAGCGCCGAGGTGGCGAGGCAGGTGGGCGGCGGCCTTGCGGACATCGGCGTCCTGTCGGAGGATATGGTCGGTCGGGATTTCTTCGTCCAGCCCTTCGTCAGGGACGAGATGTGGCTGGTCAGCCCACCCGACCACCCCTTGGCGCACCGGGAGGCCTCGGCCGAGGAGCTGTCGTCGGAGACCCTCCTGCTGCGGGAGGAGGGCTCCGGAAGCCGGCGGGCGGTCGAAGCCTACCTGCAGCGCTCGGGCCTGCGCCCTGCCCGGAGCCTCACCCTCGGCTGCTCGGAGGGGATCAAGCGCGGCGTGGCGGCCGGGATGGGGCTCGCCTACCTCTCCCGGTTCGTGGTGGCCGACGAGGTGTCCCGCGGCGCGCTCGGCGTCGTCTCTGGACACTCGATCGCGCGGCTCCTCCATCTCGCCGTTCCCCGGGAGGCCCGCATGTCCCCCGCCGTCACCGCGCTGCGCGCCTTTCTCCAGCAGGCCGTCTCGCAAGATGCAGAAAGCACATAAAGTAATGGACACATTCGTATTGGACGCATAATCGGCGCGTGCCTTACCCTGCCAAGCACAGGGTGGAGGGGGGCGGCCGAGCGCCGGGGTGCGGCCGCCCCCCTCCCGGGGGTGGCGTTGGTGAAGTTCGGCGTGGTCATCGGCAGTAGCGACGCGGAGACCGCCTGGAACGCCTTTCGCTTCGGCATCCAGGCGATCGAGTCCGGGCATGCGGTCCGGGTGTTCCTGCTCGGAGCGGGCGTGGAGTGCCAGGACGTGCGGCAGGACCCGTACGACGTTCCCGAGCGGATGCAGGCCTTCGTGGACCGGGGTGGGGAGTTGGTCGCCTGCGGCACGTGCCTGCGCGCCCGCCGGATGGAGGGAAGGGACCTCTGCCCCGTATCCACCATGCAGGACCTCGTCGACCTGGCCACCTGGGCGGACCGTGTGCTCACGTTCTGAGCCGGGCGGCGGAAGGGGGAGGACGCTATGGATCGGCGGACCGTGCTGGTGCTCGGGGGCGGCGTGGGCGGGCTCGTCGCCGCCGGCATCCTGCGCCGGGAGCTCGACCCGGAGGATCGCGTCATACTCGTGGAGCGCTCCGGGCTCCACACCTTCTCGCCCTCCCTCCTCTGGTTGATGATCGGCAGCCGCACGAAGGCCCAGGTGACCCGGGACCTCGGGCCGTCGCTGGCGCGCCGTGGCATCGAGCTCCGCCGCGGGGAGGTCACCGAGATCGATCCGCAGAGGCGGCGGGTCGTCGTGGCCGGGGAGGAACTGGCGGGCGAGGCCATGGTGGTCGCCCTGGGCGCGGCGCTCGTCCCGGAACGCATCCCCGGTCTGCCGGAGGCCGGCGGCAACTTCTACACCGTGGAGGGGGCCCTGCAGGTCCACGGGGAGGTATCCCGGCTGCAGGCGGGGCACCTGGCCGTGGTGGTGTCGGACGTCCCGTTCAAGTGCCCGGCCGCGCCCTACGAAGCGGCCATGCTGCTGGAGCACATGCTGCGGCGCCGCCGTGTGCGCGACCGGGTGGCGGTGACGGTCTACGCGGCCGAACCCGCCCCGATGGCGGTGGCCGGGCCCGCCGTCTCGCATGGCGTGGTCGAGGCCGTGCGGCAGCGCGGCATCGACTACCGTCCCGGCCTGAAGCTGAGCCGAGTGGACGCGTCCGCCCGGCGCCTCCACTTCGAGGGCGGCGAGGTGGCCGAGTTCGACGTCCTGGCAGCCATCCCGCCGCATGCGGCGCCGGAAGTGGTGGCCGCTTCCCGCCTGGCGGGGCCGGGGGGCTGGATCCCCGCCGATCCCGCGACCTGCGAGACCCGCTTCGAAAACGTCTTCGCCATCGGCGACGTGACTACGGTGCCGCTGAAGCTCGGCAAGCCGCTCCCGAAGGCGGGTGTGTTCGCCCACGGCCAGGCGGAGGCCGTGGCCCACACTGTGGCGGCCCGCCTGCGCGGGCGGGGCCGGGAGCAGCGCTTCGAAGGCCGGGGCGAGTGCTTCGTCGAGATGGGTGGGGGCGTGGCCGGCTTCGCCCGTGGCAACTTCTACGCCGAGCCGCTGCCCCAGGTGCAGATGTTTCGCGCCGGTCGGCACTGGCACGCGGCCAAGGTCGCCTTCGAACGCAACTGGTGGCATACCTGGCTCTGAGGCCACGGCAATCTCAGGGGGGGCCATGCCCGGACGCGAGCGGGCGACCGAGGGCCCGTGGCGGCATGCGGCGTGACCCCACGAGCCGCGCGCGCTTACCTTGATCGCAGCAGATGCTGTCTCGCTTGTAGGGAGGAACGCGGACGTGCTCCTGCGGCAGTTCCTATACACCGAGCCGGTGGTGGCGATTTCCTACCTGATGGGCTGTGGCGGCTGCGGGGTGGGTGCCGTGGTGGACCCGGTGGCCGAACCGGCCGTCTACCTCGCCGAGGCGGAGCGGCTCGGCCTGAAGATCGCGCTGGTGACGGACACGCACGTGCACGCCGACCATGTGTCCACCGGGCGCGGCCTGGCCGCCGCGGCGGGCTGCGCCTACGCCTTGCACTCCGGTGCCGGGGCGGCGTTCCCGTTCCGGGGACTCCAGGACGGGGAAGAACTCCCGCTCGGCAACGTGGCCCTGCGGGTGCTGCACACGCCCGGGCACACGCCCGAACACATCTCCCTCCTGGTGACCGACCGCAAGCGCGCGCCGGAACCGTGGTTTCTTCTGACTGGGCACACACTGATGGTGGGCGATGTCGGGCGCACTGAACTGGCGGGTGATCTCCAAACCGGGGCCGGTCAACTCTACGACAGCCTGCAGCGGCTCCTGGACCTGCCCGAGCACCTCGGAATCTACCCGGGCGCCTGTGCCGGCTCGGTCTGCGGCCGGGGGCTTTCGGGGAATCCCGCCTCGACGCTCGGCTTCGAGCGCCGGCACAACCCCGGGCTGCAGCCGCGCTCGCGCGCCGAGTTCATCGCCTTCATGCAGGAGAACGTGCCGCCGCGCCCCGAGGGTGCGGAGGCGACCCGCGCGCGCAACCTTGGCCTGCCGGGCGGCGTACCGGCGTGACCGAGGCGGCGCGCCCAGGGCCGAGGGTCAGCGCGCGACGCGGCGCGCCACACCTGGGCCTGCGGGCGAACCTGGCCCAGTTCACCCTGCTCGCCGTCGACAACGGCTTCGTCGGCATGCTCGTCGGCAGTGAGCGGACCGTCGTCCCGCTTCTCGGTCGGGAGAGCTTCCACGTCACTTCGCTTTCGCTGCTGCTGGCATTCATCGTGGCCTTCGGGTTGGTCAAGGGCCCGCTCAATCTGGTTGCGGGCCGACTCGCAGACCGCTTCGGCCGCCGGCCGGTGCTGGTGGCAGGATGGGTCCTCGGGCTGCCCGTACCGTGGATGCTTCTCCTCGCGCACGGCTGGTGGATGGTCGTCGCCGCGAACCTGCTGCTCGGAGCCAACCAGGGGCTGGCCTGGACGATGACCGTGACCAGCAAGATCGACCTGGTCGGGCCGCAGCGGCGGGGGCTGGCCCTGGGGATCAACGAGTTCTCGGGCTACTTGGGTGTCGCGGTGGCCAGCGCCGCCACGGGGGACCTGGCCGCACGGTTCGGTCTGCGGCCGGCCCCGCTGCTGCTGGCCGCGGCCGTCTCGCTCGTTGGTCTGCTGGTGGCGCTGCTTGCCATTCGTGAGACGCTGGGGTTCACCAGGATCGAGGCGGCCGCCCGATCGGCGTCGGCGACCGGGGACGACCGGCCGACACTGGCGGCGGTGTTCCGTCGCGTCTCGTGGGAGGACCGCAGCCTCTTCGCCTGCAGCCAGGCCGGCCTGCTCAACAAGTTCAGCGACACCGCGGTCTGGGGGCTCCTGCCCGTGGCCATGGCCGCGCAGGGCTTTGACGCCGCGACCGTGGGCGCCGTGGCCGGCGCCTACGGCCTCACCTGGGGAGTGGCGCAACTCGGCACCGGCGCGCTCAGTGACCGGGTGGGCAGAAGGCTCCCGATCGCCAGCGGATTGGCGCTGAACGCCGCCGGCCTCGGCGTGGCCTCGGCGGCGCGCGCCCTGGACGTCTGGTTGCTCGCCGCGATCCTCATGGGGCTGGGCACCGCGCTCCTCTATCCGGTGCTCCTGGCCGCGGTCAGCGACGCGGCGGGACCGGCCTGGCGTGGTTCAGCGCTGGGCGTATATCGCATGTGGCGCGATGGTGGTTACGCCCTCGGTGGGCTGACGGTCGGGCTGGCGGCAGTGCAGTTGAGCCCGCGCGGTGCGTTTTTCGGTCTGGCGGTCGTCTTGCTCGGCTCCGCTGCGTTCGTGGCGGGCACGATGCGAGTCGACCATCCGACGCCCTGAGCCGTCCCGCCGACTGTGCCTGGGCCGATGGCTGCTCGGTCCGTCTAGTACACGCCGGCGCAAATGCGGCATCACCGGCTACTGACCACGCGCATCGAGAGTGAACATACTTGCAACTAAGCTTGCTATCGAGTTGATGCCGCCTTACGCCTTGCGGGGCTTTGGCGGGTGAGTGGGTGCGGCCGTAGGCCCAGACCTTGGCTCATTTGGGGCGGCGCGCCCGCGACCCGGTGGGCCCCAGGGGGTATCGACCAGCCGGTTGTGCACGGGGCGGGTTCCGGTTTCAGGCCAAGACCTGCGCCGACTGTCCTCTGCGGGCGCAGTGCACGACGAGCAAGAAGCAGGGACGGACGGTCAGCATCCGACCGGACGAGGCGGCGCACGCCGCCCTG
>Ga0080006_1190413_pt1 | contig 24945 bp, 23 predicted proteins | sample RS3BMetagenome_FD_69209 | JGI IMG/M metagenome (GOLD analysis project Ga0080006, IMG submission 69209) | Ferric oxide microbial mat and aquatic microbial communities from Rainbow Spring, Yellowstone National Park, USA - RS3B (SPADES... ...
TTGCGGCGGGTCCGGCTCCAAAAGGCAAGCATCTATGGATCCCCCCGGTGACTGCTTGCGGACTCTCCGTGTTACTCCATGGGAGAATGGCGACGGTCGATGATCTGCGGCACTACTGATCCGCCAAGGAGTGCCGGTGCGCCAAGGTAGAAGCCCTGCCCCCAGCGCACCCCCATCCGACGGCACACTGCCAATTGGCGGTCGTCTTCGATACCCTCAGCGATGACCTGCGAGCCCGTACGATGCGCGTACTCGACGAGGCAACCTACCAGTTCCCGGTCGCGCTGGCTATGGGCGGCGCGCACGATGAGGCTCCGATCCAACTTGAGGTAGTCCCAGGCGTACATGGTCAGCACAGGTAGGCCGGTGAATCCGGTCCCCACGTCATCCAGTGCCACGGAGCATCCGGCGTTCCGACAGTGATTCAGCATGTCGACGACGCGGCGTTGGTCCCGGAAGACGGTCTGCTCGCTGAGTTCGAGCACGAGCCTTGACGGCGGGAGGGTGGTCCGGCCAACAGCCTGGGCGATTTCGCGCAGATGCCGCCGCGGATGGACGTTGATGAAGAGCAACGCTTGTTCGGGAATCGCTTCTGGAGCGGAGGAGAGTACCGTTTCTCGACACAGAGCCTCCAGAGCATCCAACTGCCCGGCGGCCTGGGCGGCGCCGAACAGGGCATCCGGCGTCGAATACGAAGAGTGCGCGGGGCCACGAATGAGCGCTTCATAGCCGAGGAGTCCATGGTCCTCCAGCGAGACGATCGGCTGGAGAGCCACGCCGAGCCCGCCCTGTGCGCTGAGTCGTTCGAGGGTCCAGGCACTCTTCCAGTCCCCGTCTGGCTGGTCTTGCGCGGCGGTGAGGTGGTGCCACACAAGGTTGAAGGCATCGGTGGCTGAGGCGTGCAGGGGTAGCGGGACCGTGACCGAGGTCAGTCGGAGATCATCGCGCCCCAATCCGAAGGTTGTCACGATGTGGCATGCCTGGGGTTCGACTACCGCGGTACAGACCGCGGCCAAGACCTCGGAGACGTGTTCAGGGGCGATGAAGGCGAACAGATCGCTGCTCCGTGGGAAGAGGGCGCCTACAGTACCCCTACCGTCACGACTATGCACGACCCCATGCAGAATAGCGTTGAGAGTTGATGCGAACGCTCCCGTGGTGCCAGCCCCGAGGCGCTGAACCGTGCGGGCCTTCAGCCCGACGTGTGCGATCGCGACCGCCCGGTCGTCACGTGAAACGCGGGTGGTATAAGCGGCAAAGGCCGACGAGGCAGAGCGGAAGGGAGTCGGCGCTCGCCGATTCTGGAATAGATTACCCACCCCCATAAAATGAGTGTGCTTGTTTCGGGATTCGTGCTGCATTCTCATGACGTCCACCTCACATTCCACCGCCGGGCATGTTTAATTCATCGACACGCTCGAACTGTCTTTGAGCCTTGATCAGGCGTTTCAAGCGAAAAAGGTGATAAGTTGTGATCGCAAACCATTTGGTGCATATTGTAGTTAACAGCACCAATCCCCATTGATGGCATGAGGTACTATGTTCTCGGGGTTCCCTCCGATCACGACACGGTCGTGTCATGGAGAAGGTGCGATATCCCAGGAAGATGCTGAAGAGAGGGCGTGGTGCGCCAGCCCCCCGGTGTGAAGAGCCGTGGCTGGCCCGTTTCGCCTATATGGCGCCGGGGTCTGCCGACTGTGGGAGGGTAGGGCCCGGCGTTACCGCCGGCGCCCCCCCGTCGCACCGTGCATGCGGTTCTCCCGCACACGGCGCACCGATGTCCTGTCGTGATTACGCTGTCGCAGGTTTCCGATGGGCGTGTTCCGTCCCGGTGAGTCTCCACCAGCCCAGTGCTTTCAGGAAGCGGTAGATCGTCGTCCACGTTCCATCGGGTCGACGCCATTTCCAGCCGGTTCCCTTGCGCTCATACTTCCGCGCCAGATAGAGGGCAAACCGGCGACAGACATAGTTGTCGACCTTGGAGAAGACGCGCGTGGACTCTCCCCAGCGAAAGTAGGCACCCCATCCCCGTAGCAGGGCGTTCAATTCTCCCACCACGTCAGGCACGTTCGCCGGCAGGTATGGGCTGAGCAGAAGTTCCTTGATCTTCGCAAACATCCGCCGAACTGCCTTGGCTCCCGGCCAACGGAACAGGTGCTTGCGGCCTCGACGCCTCGGGTCCGGGTTCAAGCGATGCGTATACCCCAAGAGGTCGAATCCCTGGTGTCGATCGCCAAGGGCAACCACCCGAGTCTTTTCCTCGCTCAACCGCAGGTTCAGACGCTGCAGGATCTCCCGGGTCTTCTCCAGGGCCTGGGCCGCTTGCTCCGAGCTGGGGCAGAGGATGACGAAGTCATCCGCATATCGCACCAGCGTACCGAGCGCCCGGCCCTCGCGGTGCCACCGCCGGTCGAAGTAGTGCATGTACAGGTTGGCCAGCAGCGGTGATAATGGGCCCCCTTGCGGCGTCCCCTTCTCCGTCGCTTCACGCTTGCCGTGGTACACCAGCCCTGCCTTCAGCCACTTCCGCACCAGCTTGCGCATCCGCGGGTCCCAGACGTGTTCGTCCAGGAGCCACAGCATCTTTTCGTGATTGATGGCATCGAAGAACCCTTCGATGTCGGCGTCGACGACATAGACGTTCCCGGCTTCCACAGCGGTTCGGGTAGCATCCAGCGCGTCCAGGGCGGATCGTCCCGGGCGAAATCCATAGGAGCAGTCGCGGAAGCGGGCCTCGAATATTGGTTCCAGCACCAGTTTGGCCGCCGTCATCGCGACGCGATCCCGTACAGTGGGCACCCCGAGCGGACGGGTCTTGCCCGGCTTGCCCTCCTTGGGTATCAGCACGCGCCGCACCGGCTGCGGTTGGTACCGGCCCGTCTCCAGGTCGTTCCGCAGCGCCTCCAGGAACGCCTCGACGCCCCCTGACCCTTGTTCGATGCTCAGAAACCCGATGCCGTCGATCCCCGGCGCCCCGTCGTTGGTCGCTGCCTGAGCCCACGCCCTCTGCAGCACGTCCTTCCGGCACATGGTCTCATAGAGTCGCCGGTACTTGCGCCTTGGATGCTGCTTCGCGTGCTCGCCAAGGGCCGCCAGGAATGGCAGGGCTGTTTCTCCAGAAGTTTGGGCCATGACCCGCACTCTCCCCCTCTTCCCCGCGTACCCACGGACAAAGGGTGGACCCTTTGTTCACCGGGCGTTATGTTGTCGCCCGGGTCGTCACTACTACGGTCCACCACCGACTCCTGACGGCCCTACCGGCGCCTTTACCTTCTGGGCTGTAGCGCCGGCGTCCCGCGATCGGGGTCGCCGTCAGGTCTCTCCAGTCGCGCGCTGCTCCATCCATCCATTCCGTGCCCTCTACGCCGGAGGTTGGGGTCAGTTCCTCGCGTCGGTGCTCCCTGTCCCCTGCTGCCTTCACCCGACACCACGGGGCTCGGCTCCCTCAGTTTTCTGCTGACGACGCGGTAGGCTTCACTGCTCGTTACGGACTGGATGGTTGTCACGGCCCCCGTGGTCAGACTCGGTGTGGGACCTCGCCCCGTGCACCCTCCCGGTGCCCGTGTACCTGTCGGTCTCCCGACGGTCCGTCCGGTCAGCTCGCTTCCCTGCTTGCCGTGTCTGGTCCCGTTAGGCCTCCCTCCCGCTCCGGTGGGGTCGTCTTCGACCTACGCCGGGGAGGGGACTACGCGGCTCCGACTTTGCCGCGACCGGTCTTTCACCGGCTGGATCAACGCACCTAACCTGGACGCACTGGTGTCTGCGGAGACCGCTATCGCCTCGTAGCCCCGCGAACGCGGCTCAGCCCGCTCGCTACCCGAGGTCTGGCGGGTGCGTGGACCAGGGGCCCCGCGAGAGGCGTACCGCGACTCCCTGCCGATGGTACGTGGACTTAGGGACCGTCAGGGAATTAAGATAGGAATAGCCGCATCCGGATCCTGCCATTTCTGCGGATCGGATGGCGGCGTGGGGCCAAGGCCGAGGGATCAAGACGCTCCATCTACGGTTGCGCAATCAGCCTCACGCGGGGCAGCGGCCGGGTAGATCGTGTAGTTCCATTCCTCACGATACTTGGACTTGCGCAGGTGCTGCTCGCGAAAGGCTTTCATTTCTTTGTTGGAAACTGTGCTCCCGGCGGGATATGTGTTCCTGTCCAACTGACAGTTGACTATCAATCCCGTGGAAGTCGTGATAGGGCGCACGCGCCCGCTTCGCCGGCAGTGCGATGATCCCGGCGGTATTGAGCTGTTCCAACAGGGGCAGGCATTCGTGCACGCGCAACTGCCCGTTGGGCGCTTGCCACGGCAGGTTCTCACAGATGGTCTGAGCAAGTTCCCAGCGACTCAGGGAAGAAAAGCGCGCGACCGTCCAGCGGATCAGATCGAGATCCGCCTCGGTGAACATGCGGTCCCCAATCCAGAACGGCGGGTCCCACCGCGACGCCGTCGCGGACCACCCCGACGATACGGTACAAGCCCGCTCTCACACTGTCACGCGCTACTGCCTTGATCACTGACAGTCCCTTAGGCGGATGCGGGCGTCGCCACATCGACCCTCCAGGTCGCGTGGTGCCTTCGCCAAGGCGCTCGCGATGGGCCGCGGGTCGGGCCGCAGGGACACACCCAGCCTGGGCTCCCCGCAAAACCAAAAGGCGGACGGCAGAGAGGGTGCGGCGGCCCCGACGGGATGGCGACCTGCCGCACCTCCCCGACCGACGCGTCACCGGCCGCTCGGGGAGCGCCTTGGCGGGCGTCCGCCGCATCTCTCACGGATGGCCAGACCGTTCCGGGGTCGATTTGGACTACTGTGCCGAAGACAGTGACGGGCTTTCACCGTCACGATACCGGATGCGGCGATGTGCCGATCCGGCGCGGCGGGCCCGGCCCAGGCGGGCGTCCCGCCGTCGGCGCGGTCGCAGGCGGATCACTCCGAGCGGGAGGCGTGGGAAGAGCGCATGCATACCCTGCGAACGACGATGGTACGCGTTGGAGCGGACATGCCATGGAACACGCTGGAGGCGCATCGCCACCTGAGCCACCGCACCATCGTCTCGCCTGGCGACGCTGATCGGCTCTGCATCCGGCTGAGCACCGTGCTGTGGGAGCGCATCGGCGTGGGTGGCGCAGTTCTGCCCCACTTCCACGACGTGGCCGAGATCATCCACATCACGGTTGGGTGCGTGCGCCTCCTCCGCGACGGGGAGTGGCAGACGTTTCAGGCCGGCGACACCTTCCTCGTCCCGGCGGGGGTGGTGCATTCCGTGGAGAATGCCGACAACGCGCCGACGGAGCAGGTCAGCATTTTCCTCCCACCGGCGGGTGCCGGCGAAGCCAACGCCCCGTTTCAGACCTACCTCGTCGCGGCGGACGGGGCGGGCGTGACCGGATAGGCGCACCCACCGTCTCCCTGCGCCGAAGGGCGACCCGCCGCGCCCGACCCGTTCATCCGGCCGTGGCGGGCCGCCCCACCGGTACCGACGCGCGATACTCTCCCCACGGAGCGGGCCTTGTCACGCGCCAGCGGCGCCGCGCGCGCCCGTGCGCGCCGCGCCGGAGCGGTGGATCCTCAACGCGAGGTGCAGCGCCAGGCGGTCGTCGGGATCGTCGAGGCGCATGCCGGTCACCGATTGGATCCGCTCCAACCGGTAGAGCACCGTGTGGTAGTGCATGAACAGGTCGGCGGATACGGCGCGGGCGTTCCCGTTCCGGCGGAAGAACGCTTCGAGCGTCTCCACGAACTGGGCACGGTGGTCGCGGTCGTATTCGAGGAGCGGGCGCAGCACCTCGGAGGTGTAGGCTCGGACCTCCTCATGCCCGGCCAGCCGGTGCAGGATGCGCAGCAGCCCCAGGTCCTCATAGCGCACGATTTCCGCGTCCAAGCCCAGCGCCGACGCGACCTCCGCGGCCTCGCGCGCTTCGCCCGCGCTACGCGGCACGTCGGTTAGGCGATCCCCGCCCCGGCCGACCCCGATGCGGAGGGGTCCCCGTACGGCGGGGCGCAATGTGGCGCGCGCCTCGCGCGCCACGTCTCCGGCCGCCTCCGGCGGGCAGAGGAGCACCAGCCCATCCTCCAGCGCCGCGACAAGGTGGCCCGCTCGCGACGCGAACCGGCGATGGAGCAGACGCTCGACAGAAAGGGCCTCTTCCGCGGCGCCGGCTGCGGGAGCGGGCTCGGCCGTTGCCGCGTCCGCCTGTTCGGGGGCGGGACGCATCACGAACAGGACGGCGTAATGGCGTGCCAGCAGGCACCCCGCTCGCCTCGCCTGGGCCTGTAGGCTTTCGGTGTCCCCGAAGCGGCCGAGCAACCAGTCCCGTAGGAAGTCGTCCTGGCGTTGCCGTTCCGCCTCGCGCAGGGCGAGTTCCCGGAGCAGGGCCTCCAGCAGGCGCGAGAAGTACGCGTCTGGCGGGAGTTCGAGGAGGGCGAAATCGTGACGGTTGGCCGCCTCGATCATGGCCGGGGGGATGGCGTCGACGAACCGGCGGGGCTTGACGGCCAGCGCCCCCACTTGACGCGCCGCCAACTTGGGGATGAGGTCCGCCTGCGCCTGTGTGTCCGACCGCAAGGCGTAGAGCGTGGTCATGAGCAGTTCGCCGGGCCGCACCCACTCCGCTACATCGGGGACTTCCATCACGTTCGCGGTCCGGACCGGCCGGTCGGTCCCGGTCTCCGAGACCAGGCGTACGCCCCGGAATGCGTCGAGTTGAAGGACCTCGGCCAACGTCAGGGCCGTCTCCACGTCGGACACCCCCGCTCCGGCCCGGCCGCCCCTGTGCCACGAGGTGGCCGCGGCAAAGTCCTTCGGTGCGAGGCCATGGCCCCGGTACCTTGGTTGCCCAAAGGATCGCGGTCCGCGTCCCGGTCGGACACCGATCGTCCCCGACCCGTCCGAGGTGGAGCCCGCATGTTCGGATGCGCCAACGCCGGCGGCGAGAACGGCCTCCCGCGCGGCGGCGCACCGGCCGCCCCCGCCTTCCCGCACGCCGCCTGAGGGCCCAGGAAACGCGGGCGATCCTAACACGCGCGATGGCTTGGCCGAATTATCCGTAAGATACATGTCCACATTTGTTACACGTCCGGATCGTCGACCAAAGGCCCGCAACGCTGCCAATATCGCCCGTGCCGTTGGTGCAGCGATTTGGAACAGTGTGAGGAAGACGCGGCAAACCTGACCCTCTACCATCAGCGCAGAAGTGGTGCCGGCCAAGCGGGGGTGTCCCCGAGGGGCTCGGCCGACGGCCCGGACCGACGAGTCCCCACCCGCGGCGACCATGTGCGGTGGTGCGCAGTGGCGAGCCCGCGGCCGCGATGGGGGGTACCCAAGTGCGCCATCGCCTGGGCGATGGCACCACGCCAGGGGGGCGCACGCGTCCGCCTCGGCCGCCCCGCGCCCGTGCCGAGTCTTTCCGACACCGCACACAAGGGGTGAGCGCAGTGTCTAGCGCGTCCGCCTACGCCCGTCCCCGGCCCATGCCCGAGGACCCGGGAGCGGCGGCGCCCGTTGCCTTCGACGACGCTCTGGTGAATCGGGATCTCGCTCCGACGGAGCCCGCGCGGCGCACGTGGGGCGTGTACGACTACGCGGCACTCTGGGTGGGCATGACGCACCAGGTGCCGACGTACCTGGCCGCCAGCGGCCTCATCGCCCTGGGGATGAACTGGTGGCAGGCGCTGCTCACGATCGGCGTCGCCAACGTCCTGATCCTCATTCCGATCCTGCTGAACGCGCACATCGGTGCCCGGTACGGCATCCCCTTCCCGGTCGTCGCCCGCGCCTCGTATGGCGTGCGGGGCGCCAACCTGGCCGCCATCATGCGCGCTCTGGTCGCCTGCGGCTGGTACGGCATCCAAGCTTGGATCGGGGGGCAGGCCGTCAACCAACTCGTCATGACCCTATACCATCCGTGGGCCACATTCGGCGGCACGCTCGGTGGGCAGAGCCTCGGGATGTGGATCGCTTTCGCGATCTTCTGGCTGCTCAACGTCGGCATCGTCTACCGTGGGATGGAGGCCCTGCGCCGCTTTGAGAACTGGGCCGGGCCCTCGATCCTGGTCATCTTCGGCGCGATCCTCGCCTACTTCCTTGTGGCGGCGCACGGTCTCGGGCCCGTGCTCGCCGCGCGCGGTAAGTTCACGACGCCGGGCGCCTTCCTGCCGGTGTTCCTAACCGGGGTCGCGTCGATGATGGGCATGTGGGCGACGCTCTCGCTGAACATCCCCGACTTCACGCGGTACGCGCGCGACCAGCGTGCGCAGATGATCGGCCAGGCCGTTACGCTGCCCACGACAATGACCCTGTTTGCCGCCATGGGCGTGTTCATCACCTCCGCGGCCGCGATCGTGCGCGGCAAGGTCATCTGGGACCCGGTGCAACTGATCGGCTCCTTCCACAACCCACTCGTGGTCGTCGTCTCCATGGCAGCCATCATCGTGCTGACGCTGTCGGTCAACGTGGCCGCCAACGTCGTCTCCCCGGCCTTCGACATCTCCAACATCCTGCCGCGGCGGATCTCCTTCCAGACCGGCGGCGTGATCGCCGCGGTGCTGGCCGTGGTCATCCGCCCCTGGGCGCTGCTGAGCTCGCCCACCGGGTTCATCTTCACCTTCCTCAATGGCTACGGCGGGGGCCTGGGGTCCATCGCGGGGGTGATGATCGCCGACTACTGGCTTGTGCAGCGCGCCTACCACGTCAGCGACCTCTACCGCCGGGACGGCCGCTACCGGTTCTTCCGCGGGTGGAACTGGCGCGCGGTGGTCGCCACGGCGGCGGGTGCGGGGCTTTCCTGGGTCGGTTGGTGGATTCCCGCCTTGAAGCCGCTCACCAACTACGCCTGGTTTGTCGGTTTCGCGGTCGGCCTCGGGCTGCACTGGCTGCTTTGCGCCCGCTTCCCCGCGGGCGTGCGGGAGGCGGGTGCCTGATGCGGTGGTGGCGCGTGGGCGTATACCGGTTTCCCATGGCCGCTCCCGACGACACCGCTGCCATCGAGCGGGCGATGGCCGCGGGGGAACTGGATCCGGCGACCGTGGTGGCGATCCTCGGCAAGACCGAAGGCAACGGTTGCGTCAACGACTTCACCCGGGCCCTGGCGACGCGGGCCGTCGCCGACAGCATCGCGGCCCGGCTCGGCGTTTCGGCGGAGGCATTCCTGCGGCGGACGGCGGTGGTGATGTCCGGGGGAACGGAGGGCGTGCTGAGTCCGCATGTCACCGTCTTCACGCGCGAGGACGCGGGCGCCGAGCCGGCGACGCCTGGGAACGGGCGTCTGGCCATCGGCATCGAGCGCACGCCGGATTACCTGCCGGAGGAGATCGGGACAGCGGCGCAGGCCCGCGCCGTGCGCGACGCCGTGCGGCGGGCCGTGGCGGCGGCCGGGATCGAAGGCCCAGGGGATGTCCACTTCGTCCAGACCAAATGCCCGCTGCTCACGACGGAACGGATCGCCGCGGCGCGGGGCCGGGGCGCCGACACCGTCACCGCTGACACCTACCGGTCCATGGCCTTCTCGCGCGGGGCTTCGGCGCTCGGGGTGGCGCTGGCGCTCGGCGAGGTCGAGGAGGGGGCGCTCGCGGACGCCGCCATCCTGCGTGACCTGCACCTCCACTCCGCCGTCGCCTCGACGTCCGCGGGGGTTGAGGTCCTGCACGACGTGGTCTTCGTGCTGGGCAACAGCCCGTATGCGGCGGGGGATCTGGTGATCGGCCACGACCTTATGCGTGACTGCCTCGATGGGGATGCGGTGCGGCGCGCGCTGGAACGCGGCGGGGCGCCACACCCCCTTCCGCCGGGGCGCCTGCGCGCCGTGCTCGCCAAGGCGGAGGCGGACCCGACGGGCCGCGTGCACGGCCGCCGGCACACGATGCTGACCGACTCGGACATCCCGCCGACCCGGATGGCGCGGGCGGTTGTCGGCGCTGTGCTGGCGGCAGCAGTGGGGGACCCCATGCTCTACGTCTCGGGTGGCGCCGAACACCAGGGCCCCCCGGGCGGTGGCCCCCTGGCTGTCATCTGGCAGGTGTGGCCGGCGACGCTTCCCGCCGCGTCGGCGGCCGATCCGCCCGGATGCGCCGGCCCGGGGCAGCCGCTTCTGGCGGGCGTCGAGCGCGGATGCACGTTGCCCGGGGGGTGAGCGGTCACAGCAGCGGACGCGGGCGGCGCCGCCCCGTAGCGCCGTCCGTGTCCGGGCGAGGCATATCCGTCGCGGCCGTCGTGCCGCGGGTGGGGGATTGCGCGATGGGGGAGGAGACGGGGCCGCGTGTTCCGGCGTCACCCTACGTCTGGCCGTACGACGGCGCGCTGCGCATCGAGCGCACCGCACTGCTGCTCATCGACTGGCAGGTGGACTTCTGCGGCAAGGGCGGCTATGTGGACGCCATGGGTTACGACATCGCGTCCACACGTGCCGGCATCGGTCCCACCCAGCGGGTGCTCGCCGTCTGGCGGGAGCTTGGGGGTATGGTGATCCACACGCGAGAGGGGCACAGGCCGGACCTCGCCGACTGCCCGCCGAACAAGCGATGGCGATCCCGCATGGTGGGCGCGGGCATCGGAGACCCCGGTCCCTGCGGGCGCATCCTCGTCCGCGGCGAGCCGGGATGGGAGATCATCCCGGAACTGCGGCCGTGCGACGATGAGTTCGTCGTCGACAAGCCCGGCAAGGGCGCGTTCTACGCGACGGACCTCGACCTGATCCTGCGCGTTCGCGGCATCACACACCTTATCTTCACGGGCATCACGACGGACGTGTGCGTCCACACCACGATGCGCGAGGCCAACGACCGCGGCCTGGAGTGCCTGCTGCTCTCGGACTGCACGGGGGCGACCGACCCGGTCAACCACGGGGCCGCGCTGCGGATGGTGCAGATGCAGGGAGGGGTGTTCGGCGCCGTGGCCGCGTCCGCTGAACTCCTATCCGCGCTCGGCAGGGGATGACGGCAGCGGGCACAGAGGTGCGGAGAACATAGAAGATCGCGGTCATCGCCTGCTGGTCGGGCATACGTGGATGACCGCCCTTCGGCTTTGGCCGCTTCGGCGGGAGCAACGGTAGAGCAAGCCGAGGAGGCGCTGTCGAACGCGGCACGGCACGCGGGCGCCAACGTGGTGACCATCGCGCTCCATCTGAGCGAGCCATCCGCTGGTCGAGGTCCGGGACGACGGCCGATGGTTCAACTCCGAGGCCGTGACCGAGGGGCTCGGGCTTACAGCCCTTCCGGACCGGAGCCTCGGCGGGACCGTGACCGTGCAGGGCTCTCCCGGATACGGCACGTGCTCGCCGCGTACCTGCCCCTGGGAGAGCGCCGCGACCGCTGTCGTGCAAGTGCGGACCAAGGAGCTTTGAAAGTCACGCACCGCCGAATCCTCGATGGGTACCGAACGGCCCAAACGCTCCTCATCCGCCGCCTTCCTCGCGTGTCCGACCGTTTTCGACGCCCGCCGGCACCGCTCGCCGCTATGCTGGTCGTCGTGTGGCAAAACGCGCATGGCGGTCTCTACCTCGAACCCGGCGAGATCGCGATTCTGGCCGATCTGGCCCGTCAGGCGGTGCCGGGAGGCTCCCCGCAGCATCCCCGAGACCTCATGCTCGCGGCACTCGCGTCAGCCCTGTCGAACATGCCGTCTGCCGCCGGCGTCCTCGTGCTACCCGCCCCGCCCGCGGTGGCCCAGGAAGCCGCGCGGGCGCACCTGCGCCAGTCCGTCGCTCTGCCGGCGTCCCGCTGCGCATGCAAGTCCGAGCGGCCAGCGTAGGGTGGTCGCGCGCCGCGTCGAATCGCACCGGCATGGCCATCCAGAGGGTCGAGGATCCAGGCGCACCTGTCCCCGATCGCGTCCAATCCCTCGCGCAGCGGGCCGCCCGAATCGAGGACCTCCTGCAGGACCTGGAGGTGGCCCGCTTGCTTCCACTCCTCGGCCCGCTGGTGCTCCTGGACGTCCTGGCCCCGCTTCTGGGCCGGCAGGACGGGTGGCCGACGTGGACGATCTTGAGCGTGCAGGGGCTCGCCATCGCTGGGCTGGTCGCGATTGTCTTGGGAATGGCGCGGGTCCGCTGCCGGTGACGCGGTGGCGCCGGCCCTGGTGGCCCCGGGCGTAATGCTGGTCGTTCCAACGGGGTCTGCGCGAGCCGCCGGCGCGTTCCCGACCAAGCCTGCTTCCAGCGGGGCCCCCCCGGGACGCCCGGATTCGATCGCTGGCGCAGAAGGCAACCGCCACGTCGCCGAAGGCTCACAAGACGAGGCGGATACTGAGCGAATTGAGGAAGGCGTGGCGGGAGTTCTTGGCGGAGGCCCTGCGAACACCGTAGAGCCACCGCCGCAGCAGGAGAGCGAGCCTATCGCCGTCGAAGGCGAGCGGCATGTGCGGGAGATACACGCAGACCCACGGTCACGAGGCCCCACGGCTAAAGCCGGGGGCTTGAGGGTGGAAGCCCGATAGCCTTCAGCAGCCGGTTACGGACCAGGCCCAGCGCCCAGGGCTGGCAGCCGACGCGGGCGCTACGTTGCCGCTAGGTCGAAGACCCACTCCGGGGTGCTTCCTCAGCCCCGGACCCTGGAACCGCTCGCAGCAGACAAGCCCGGGGGCGGGTGCGAAACGGGCGAACGGATGTGCCGGGCGGCAACATGGCCGAGGGGAGCGGACCGGGAATGCCATCTCGGTCCCGTCACTGGGCCCCGTAAGGGGCCTCCGAAAGGAGCACCGTCCCATGGTCTTCGTGCTCGACAAGCGGAAGAAGCCCCTGATGCCCTGCACCGAGAGGCGCGCACGCATCCTCCTCAGCAGGAGCCGGGCGGTGGTGCATCGACTGCACCCGTTCACGATCCGTTTGAAGGACCGCATGGTCGAAGAGTCCGTGCTGCAACCGGTCCGCCTGAAGATCGACCCCGGATCCCGCCACAGCGGCGTGGCCCTTGTCCGCGAGGACGCACCGGACGCCGACACCGTTGTCCACATCGCGCAGTTGGACCACAAGGCCGACGTCCAGAAGCGGATGGGGCAGCGGGCGGGCTACCGGCGCCGTCGCCGGTCGGCGAACCTCCGTTACCGGAAACCGCGCTTCGATAATCGCCACCCCGAACCGTGCGCCGGATGCGGCCGGAACGCCCGTCATGGCAGTCGCTTCTGTCGCCCGTGCCATGCTGGGGGGCATAAGGACGGAGGCTTGAGGTCGCGGACGCGGCTGGCGCCGTCCTTGCGGTGCCGGGTGGACAACACCGAGTCGTGGGTGTCCAGGTTCCGCCGGTGGACGCCGGTGACCGAGATTTCGATGGAGTTGCCGCGATTCGACCTGCAAGCGATGGAAGACCCGAAGATCGCAGGGGCGGAGTACCAGCAGGGGACGCTGTTCGGCTTCGAGGTGCGGGAGTACCTGCTTCTCAAGTTCCAGCATGAATGCGCCTACTGCGGGGGATTGTCTGGCGATCCGGTGCTGAATATCGACCACATCGTGCCACGGGCGCAGCACGGCTCGGATCGGGTCAGCAACTTGGCGCTGGCGTGTCGCACCTGTAACGAGGCCAAGAATGATCGGACGCCGGCCGAGTGGGCCGAAAGCCTGCGCGGATCCAGGCAGGCGATTGAGCGAGTTCGCGTTGAGCGTTGTGGTGGGGTGCAGGCCCGCGCCAAAGCGCCACTCCGAGACGCGGCGGCGGTCAACACCACCCGGTGGGTGCTCTACAGCACATTGGTCGGCACCGGACTGCCCGTCGAAACCGGCTCGGGTGGGCGTACAAAATGGAACCCCACCCGCCTGGGCTTGCCGAAGACGCACGCGCTTGATGCCGCCTGCGTCGGGGAGAGCACGCCTGGTGCTTTGCGAGGCACCGCTGTGCCCATCTTGGTCATCAAGGCAATTGGGCGCGGACGGTACCAGCGTACGCTCCCCGACAAGAGCGGCTTCCCTCGCGCACATCTCCCACGACTCAAGACATGGGAAGGGTTCCGGACCGGGGATATGGTGCGCGCTGTTGTGCCAGAACTGTTCGGCAATCGAAGGCTCAAGACCGCAGGGAAACACGTAGGGGCCGTCGCCATCCGCACCTCCGGATCGTTCCGCGTCGGCTCGGTGGACGGGATCTCCTCGCGACACTGCACCATGCTGCAACGTGCCGATGGGTACGCTTACTCGACCCGGAAAGGGGGCATCGACACCTCCTCCCCACGGCTAAAGCCGGGGGTATCCGGCGTCGCGTGATCTGATGAACGATCCGGCTGTCTTGGAGCAGGCGTATGAGCCGTACCCGGCGGAAGCGATGCGGGTCTACCAAGTGGGTAGGTTGGTCAACAGTCCCAAAAACGACAACCCCAATTGCATAGTGCCTGTAGCATAAGAGAGGGGGTGGAGTGTAGAATCTGCGCGGAGGCGATGTTGTGAGTGCCGAGTTAGCGGAGGATGTCCAGGCAGAACCCGTTGATACCGAAGGGAACTCCAGTGGTGAGGACCAGACGGGTCAGGGGTCGGCGGCGGCGCCTTCCGATACGTCCCTGCCGATTCGTGAGCGGATTCTCGCCTATGTGAAGACGCAGACAGAGGGCCGGGGCGAGGAGATCCTGATCACCACGAAAGCGATCGGGGAAGCCCTGGAGATCAATCCGAACAACGTGACGTACCACCTCAATAAGCTGGTGGCGATTGGCGCGCTGACCACCCGTAACGCGGGTCCGCGGGGGACCTACATCCGGCTGGGCGGTGGGTCCGAGGTGGCACGGCGCCGGGGACGGCGAGCTCGTGCCGAGTCGGGGAGCGTGTCGGCGGCGCCGGCGCCCGCGGCGGCGGCGACAGCCCCGGCCACAGAAACGGCGGGGAAGTTGAACTACTGCCCCTACTGCGGGGGGAAGGTGCTGGCGGCGGATTGGCGCTACTGCGCCGGATGCGGCCGGCCGCTGGCGTAGGGCAGGCAACGTGCGAGATCGGCAGAGGCCGGGGGGGCAACCCTCGGCCTTTTTCATTGGGTGGCGCGGGAGAGGGCGTAGGCGAGTCGGTCCGCCAGGCGGGTGCTGCGGGGTTTAGCGTTGTGGTCGTTGAGGGTGATATCGATCGCCTGGGCGATGCCGACGACGACGACGAGGCGCTTGCCGCGGGTGATCAGAGGAGGCGCGGCGCAAACCCCTGGCTTTAGCTACTCGCAGCCCTGGGCTTTGTGCACGCAGGCGCCGTAGCCGAGGACAAGGCCGAAGAGGTCACGCTTGACGCCCCTGTTGGCTGGTGCTATCCCATGGGCATGAACATCCTTAGCGGCCCCGGCCGGGCTTCCGGTGGTGCCACGCGCTTCCGAAGATGACGCCGCATCCCCGCTGATACCACCTCTCCGCGCACCACATCCGCCCCGTACCGTCAGATACCGGCGGACCGCATTCGCGTGCCTGCCGATACCCCAGGCTGCCCGCTCCCTTCTCGTGATGATCGGTGGCTTCACGTTCGCGCTCCACCCATCGGGGACGTGGCCGATGCCCCACGCCCCCGAAGCCACCGCGCGAGGAGATGGAGCCACAGTGGAAGACACGCGTACGGAGGCCCCGCCTCTGAGCCCCGCCGACCCGTCGCCGACGCACCGACTGACCCTCGACGACCTGCTCGACGTGCGCACACTGGCCCCCATGCGGTCGGTCGCCCTCTCCCCCGACGGACGCCTGCTCGCGTACGCCACCCAGCGCAGTGGCGACCTGTGTCACCGGCGCGATGGCCCCATCAACGGGGTCCCGTCCATTTGGGAGCGGTGCCGCCTGGCCGTGCTGGACATCGACCAGGGCGGCACCGTGCCCCTGGTGCCCGACGCCTTCGCCGCCTGGTCGCCGGCCTGGAGCCCGAGGGGCGACCTACTCGCCTTCCTCGCCGCAGCGCGGCCCGAAGGTCCCGTCGAACTGTGGGCGTGGGCGCCGTCTGCCGGCCGGGCCCGGTGTGTGACCCCGCGCCCCGTGCATCCACATGGCGTCCCCCGCTGGTGTCCCGACGGCCGGCGGATGTGTGTCCCCCTCGTACCCCCAGATGGCGGTGTGCCGGAGAGCCCCGGCACCCCCGGCGTGGCCGTCTTGGAGTCCCCGCCCCCCGGGGAGCCCGGCGCACCGCGAGGCCCGTGGGCGTGGGCGGACCTCTTCGCGGTCGACATGCACACCGGCGAGGAGCAGACCCTCGTTGAAGGGCTCCGCGCCGTGGAGGGCTTCCCCGCACCAACGGGAGGCCATCTCCTCTGGGCCGAGGCGGGGGTGCAGCCCGACCCGGCCCGATACGTCTTCCGCCACACCCTGCACCTGGTCCGTAGCGGCGACGGCCGGCGCGGCCCCGTGTGCACCGTCGAGACTGGTGTCAACTGGGAGCACTCCGAGCCCCGGTGGAGCCCAGACGGCCGTCGCTTCTGCATCGCCGTCGGCGGCGCCGTTACCGTATGGGAAGTCGAGCATGCCTACGAGCAGCAGCCCCAGGGCCTCAACCTGCCGGACGGCCGCCGCCCCGGCGGCTGGCTCGCCTGGACGGCCGACGGCGCCGGCATCCTGGTCTGGGCCGACCGTGCGCTCTGGCTCTGCCGTCCGGACACGGGCACCGTCACCCGCGTCGGTGCGCCCGGCATCACCGGCGCGGTGCAGCGCGCCGACCGGGACCACCTGCCGCCGGGCGACCTGCTGGCCGTGGCCGGCAGGCAACTGCACCGCATCCCCTGGGATCCCGACGAACCCGCCGAGACGCTGATCGAGCAACCGGACCTCATCGTCGGCTTCCGCCGGCGTGACCGGATGTACGCGCTGGGCGACGCAACCCCCGACGCCCGGCGCCTCGTCTACTGCCTCCGCGACGACCTCTTCATGGCCGACGACACAGGCAGGCGCCACCGGCGCCTCACGGACCACAATCCCCACATGCGCGGTATATCGAGGGGCACGTGGCACGGTTTCGCGTTCCGCACCGCGCACGGCCGGGAGGTGGGCGCCGCCCTGCTGACACCCCCTGGCTGGGACCACGGTACGCCCTGCCCCACCGTGGTGGGGTTCTATCCGGGCGGCTGGCCGTCCCGGGACCCGGCCGCCGCCTCACTGTCCATCGACGCCGAACTGCTCGCCGCCCGGGGCCACGCGGTCCTGCTCCCCGATGTCCCCTATGACCACCGCGCTCCGGGGGACCCGAGCGACGCCGCCCCCGCCGCCGTGCTGGCCGCGGTGAACGAGGCGGTCCGCCTGGGTTACGCCGACCCCGACCGCCTCGCGGTCATGGGCTGCAGCTACGGCGGCATGGCGGTGCTGAGCCTGCTGACGCGCACCGGCCGCTTCCGCGCCGCCGTGGCCGAGGCCGGCATCGCCGATCTGGCGGCGAAGTACGGCCAGATGCACCTCGCGCTCGACCACCCCGAGTGGATAGGCTCCGTCCCCTGGTCTGAGACCGGTCAGGGCGGCATGGGCGGTCCGCCCTGGGAACGTCCCCTGCGCTACGTGGCCAACTCACCGGTCTACGCGCTGGACCGAATCACCACGCCCCTGCTGCTCGTCGCCGGCTCATACGACACCGCCGTGTCCTGGGCTCAGTCCGGCGAGGTCTTCGTTGGCCTGCGCCGACTCGGCCGCACCTGCACGCTGCTGGTTGGGCGCGGCGAGGGCCACGGCATCTCGCGGTGGTCGGAGCCCAACCGCCGGGAGGCGGTCGTTCGGGTCCTGGAGTGGCTGGACCGACACCTGAAGGCCGATTGACGGGCCGAGGCGGCCGCCCGGCGCGCCCCCTGCGCCGGGCGGCCACGTTGCTGGCATCGGCGACAGCCTCGTCCGATCGCTCCTCATCAATCCCTCACGATCCGGCGGTTGCCCCTGGAGCCGTGGATGCAGTTCCAACAGCGTCCGAATCATTCGGACGGGTCCTCGATGGCCCCGGAGGCGTCGATCACATGCACCGGACAGGGGAGGAGTATGGCGGCCTCGAGGTATGCCTGCCGACGCCGTTCGCAGACGGAGAGCGGGGCTTGGTCCCAGGGATCGGAGGCGCCGGCGGCGAGGCGACGGGAACGGGCGAGATGGGGCGGGCAGTCGAGGAGGAGGATGGCGTCGGGCAGGCGGCCGGGATTCAGGGCGAGGATGTGAGGAACGAGATTGGGATCTCTCAGCATGCCTTGGTAGACGAGGGAACTGAGGAAGCAGCGATCGCTGATGACGTTGCGGCCGAAATCGACGGCTGGCCCAACCACTTCCCGCCAGAGGGCCGCGCGGGCGGCGGTGAAGAGTCCGAACTCCCCAAGCGGGCTGCGGGCCTCACCGTTGGCAAGGATAGCCCTGATGCGCTCTGCGAGGGGGGTGGAGCCTGGTTCGCGGACGACGAAGGTCTGGGCGATGCATTCGGCGAGGAGACGGGCGAGGCTGGACTTGCCGGAACCGTCGTTGCCTTCGATGGCGATGAACATTAGACAGACACCTCGAAGCGACAGTGTATCGCGTTTCCGCCATTTGACTATTTGGGGTGTGGTTTGTAAACTTGGCGGCAAGGAGTGAGTTGAGAATCAAACAGGCGTCTGAGATGCACACTTACTACGAATCCAACTTGCCGCGGTAGAGGCATAATAACCTCTGGCTGCGGCGGGTAGACCCGTCGCGGCCTGGTCATGTGCAGTGGAAGGCCGCAGCGTTTTGCTGGTGGCCTTTTTGCTTTTCGACCCGGCCATCCTCCGAGCTTGCCGCCTCGATTCGGCGCTCTGGCCAGGAGTGAGTGCGGGTGGGTGTGGCGCTGGGGGGTGGCCCGGTCGGGAGGCAGGGGAGAGGACCTGGCAAGGAGCCAGGACGATGATCCCCGCTCGGGCCCTGGGCAAACCCGTCGGCCACGCGGCCGCCGGGCAGCCACGGCGTAGATCCGTGAGCCTCAGGGCCAAGCCTCTCAGACCTGACCAGGCACGCCTAATGTCGAGGAAAGACTAACACCCAATGCGGTATCTGTTTGGAACCAATGACGCTCTGGCTGCCGCGTTGTCGGAGTTGGTAGGATCAGAGTTCGTCTCTTTTCGAAACAGGGGCCGGGAGCGGACGGCGGACGGGCGTGGACTGCTTGTGCCACAAGGGCATGGGTGCAGTGGCCATTTTTATGGCTGCTCTTGGAAGATTGGGCGCGACCAACAAGCGGTGGACGCCCGATTTGGACGCTTCTGGAACAATCGGCGTAAGCAGGGAGTCCTTGGAGTGCCACATACCTGCCTGCGACGACCTCGCAGGCAGGCAATAGGAAAGGGCTTGCGCGTTGTGGAGAGATGGGTTAATATGGCAATATGGACATTCGTGAATCCAGCCTCCTGCCTCCCGATCCCCCCGCTTTAGGCGTGCGCCACCGCAATCCCCATCGCCACTGGACCATGCGCCTGCCGGTGGGGCTCGCGGTCGAGAACGATCCGCCCGTGCGGCGCATCCTGCTCAACGAACGGGTCATAGCGCTGTATCCGGTCGACGATATGGCCCAGGAGCGGCTGGCCCTGCTCCACATCCTGCAACAGGACCTCCTCCCGGCGACGATCTTGGCCGAGGCCTGGGGTATACATCGCAACTCGCTGAACAACTGGACGTGGCGCCACCGCTTCTTCGGGCTCGACGGGCTCGTGGACGGCCGGCTCCCCTCGCGCCGCGACGTGTTGGAGCGCATCCTCCGCGAGAGCGAGGCGATTGTCCGGGAGACACCGCGGATTTCAGGGGTCCGCCTGGGCCAGGCCTTGCAGGAGAGGGGGCTGGGGGTGCTCCCCCCCTCGACCTTGGGCTGGCTGCGTCGGGTAGTGTTCGGTGCCACGCCGCTGAAACTGGATTTCGGAGCGCCGAACCCTGGCCCCGGAGCGACCCCGGAACCGCCGGCGACCGAGTGCATTCTGGAGACGTCGGAGCAGACGACCAGGGAACCGGCGCCGGCGGGCACCGATCAAGTCCCTGAGGCATCAGAGATGGTCTCCGGCATCGAAGACCGGGCGGCCGAAGAGGGCGATGACCGGGACGGGGACGGAACGCCGCCCGGCACGGCGACTGGGCAACCCGGACCGGAACAAACCGGCGAGCCGTCCGCGGGCTACATCGAGGTGGCCTCCCTGGTGCCGCCGCCGGCGGGGACGCTGGGGCAGGCCGTGCAGCATGCTGGCCTGGCCCTCGTCCTGCCCGTGATGCAACAACTGCTCGACCCCCTCGACGCCGACGTGGAGCGAGCGTTGGGGGCGTACAGCGGATACTACCGACCCCGTCACTTGCTGGAGGCCTTCCTCCTCTATCTGCTCGCGAACTTTCGAAACCCGGAGCAGACCAAGGCCTCGCCCACCTTGGATTTCGGTCCTTTGCTGGGGCGCCGGCGGGCACCGGCCTGCGCTACCCTGCGTCGCCGCTTGCCGGCCATGGCGGCACAGACCGAGTTGACGAACTGGGTACAGCGGCAACTCGCGCTGCAGTACCTACGCCTGGGCTGGGTGCAACTCGGCTTTTGGCTGGTCGACGGTCACTTCAGCCCGTACTTCGGAGAAGCCAACTGGGCCAAGGGCTGGTGGCCGCAACGCCGGATGCCCGAGCACGGTTACTGCCAGGAATGGGTACACGACCGCCGGGGCCGCCCTCTCTGGATGCACTGCACCCAGGCCTTCGAACTCTTCGCCGATCAGTTGCCCCTGCTCGCGGCCGCCGTCGCCGATTTGCTGCGCGAAGTCGGTGAAACCCGGCCGACGGTGATTGTCTTCGACCGCGGCGGGTACAGCAGCAACGTCTTTACGGCCCTCAACGCCCAGGGCACCGGCTGGGTCACCTGGCTGAAGTCGCCTACCCGGCTCCCTGCCGAACTTTTCACCGAGCAGGGGGAGATTCCCGGCGGCGAAGCGGGTCGTACTGTCTACTACGCGCGCACGACCCACCGCGTGGAGGGCTGCAACGACGACGTGCCGGCCGTCTATTGGCACGAAGGTGATCCGGAGCAGCAAGTGGCCCTGCTCGATAACCTCGATCAGCGCGAACCCGGCGTCTGGTCCTCGTTGCAGAAGATCGCCATGCTCACCGGTCGGTGGAGCCAGGAGAACTCCTTCAAGGCCCAGACCCGCGACTTCGACCTGGATTGGACCAATGGCTACAGCCACGAGCCCTGTGCCGAAACCCTCGTCCCCAACCCGCGGGTTCGGGAGTGGACGCGCCGCCGTGGCGAGCGCGCCAATCAGTTACGCCGGGCCATGGACCGGGGGACACCCCGCGGGCCGGCCGCTGCGGCCCGTTACCGCCGCCGACTCGGCGTGATCCAAGGGCAGCTCACCCGGCTCGACAACCTGCTGCGCAAGACCCCGGCCACCGTACCCTACCGCGACCTGGGGAGGCCGGCCACCGAACAACTGCATCCCGGTCGAGGCACTCTCATCCCCACCCTCCGCGCCACCGCCTACCACGTGCGTCTGCAAGTTCGCGATGTCGTCGCCAGGGTGTTCCCCGATCATAGGGAGAGGGATAAGGTGATCCGCGTCCTCTTTGACACTCCGGGGCAATGGCTGCGCACCCCGGAGGAGGACTGGGTCATTCTGCGCCGCCCGCAATTGCCACGCTATGCCAAGGCCATCTCCCACCTCGTATCATGGGCCAACGCTCGTGCGCCCCATGCTCCGGGGCACCCCAACCGTCCGTTGCGCTTCGCTTTGGCAGAGGAACCCTGAAGGAGAGCCCGATGTGCACAACACTCTCCCGAGAGCTGGGGCAAAAAGAGACGAACTCTGGAGCTGATTCAGGCGGCTGTGCATGCGGCCGCCGGCTTGGAGGGCATCCGGGACCAACTTGAGCGCGGGCGGGCGATGCGGGACATCGTGGAAGAGACCCGTCGAGCGACGGGCCTGGCGAAGGCGCCGTACGTCGCGGCCTTTGTGCGCATGCTGGTGGAGGCCGGTGAGCCGGTCCTGCTGTTCGCCCACCATCACGACGTCTTCGATGCCTATGGCGAGGCCCTGGGGGATCTCGATCCGGTCCGCATCTCGGGCCGGGAGACCGGGGCGAGAAGGACGAGGCGGTCAGCCGCTTCATGGCGGGCGAGACGAACCTCTGCCTGCTGTCGCTTCGGTCCGCCGCGGGCTGGAACCTCCAGCGGGCGACCTGCGTGGTGGCCGGGGAACTCGACTGGTCGCCGGCGGTGCATGCCCAGGCCGAGGACCGGGCGTATCGCATAGGCCAGAAGCAGTCGGTGATGAGCTACTTCCTGGTGGCCGAGGATGGCAGCGATCCGGATGTCCTGGATGCCCTGGGGCTCAAGGTGGCGCAGCTCAACGGGTTGATGGGGGAGCAGGGGGAGACTGCGGAGAGCCAGGAGGAGAGCCGGCGGGCGGAGGAGCGGCACATGGCGAGGATTGTCGAGCGGTTGAAGGGCCGGGTGGGCTGAGCGGCAACCAAGTCGGCGCATCCGCAAGGAACCGGCAAGGATCACTTGACGTCTCTCTTGGGGGAGCAGCGGTTGCCGTCACGCGCCGAGGCCTGCACCCAGAGGGGCGGGACAGACCTGAACACTCGCAAGCTTCGATTGGCCGGGATCGTCCTGGCGGCGGCGGTGATCGCCGCGGGTTGCGGGAACCAGTCGATTGCGGTCGTTGGATCGTCAGTTGCGGCGCCGAAAGGAACGAATGCATCTTCGTCCGAGGCATCAAGGATATCGACACTTAGCAGTGTCACGAACCCTGCAAACACACAAGTGCAGCCAGATTCGATACGCATGATGAGTTCCAAGGTGGGGTGGGGAATTCACGGTCAAACGCAAATCAGTTTACTCCGCACGACAGACGGAGGAAAGACATGGAAAACTGTTACACCCACCGGGGTCTTGATGCGCCACCACGGTACAGACTTCATAAGTGGCACGGATGCGTGGATAGCGGCGTCTCCGAACATCCAATCGGGCATTACTATGGTGATGAACACAACTGATGGCGGGCTTCAGTGGACGAAACATCAACTACCGGATGTCGGAGCATCTGCTCGCGTGGACTTTCTTACAAATAGCGACGGATGGGTGCTTTTAGGGTTCGGCGTATCCGCTGGGCACGCACCTGCAATGCTGCTGGAGACCACCGACGGGGGTGCAAAATGGATGGTTTTAGGGGATATGCGCTACGGCGCCTCACCGAAGTTGGCGATTTTGCCTCACTATGCAGGCGCCGATGATGTCAGCTTCTCCACGTCGCAGAATGGCTGGATAACGAACAGCACGGTAGATAATTCAGGTGCGTTGCAATTCTACGCGACACATGACGGAGGGCGCCACTGGGCTCCTCAGAACCTGCCGGGGCTTCGGTCTCTGCCTGCGGGGGCAACAGTTGCCACTCCCCCGACGTTCTTTACTTCCGAAACCGGTGCGTTCTTCGTTTGCGTCGGCTTGGGCGACAGCTTGGCAGACAGACAGAGTGTTGTGCAGTATTACGAGACACATAACGGCGGCCAAACGTGGGTCCCTGGAACGACTGTCAAGATAAATGGGCCAACTGATTGTGGTTCCAGTGTCGGCTTCTCTGATGCCAGCGATGGTTGGGTGGCAGGGAGAACCAACCTATATACCACCAGCAATGCAGGGCGTACGTGGAAAACTGTGCAGCCAAATATCAATCTGGGGACAACACTGAAGACATTGGATTTTGTCGGAATACATGGCTGGGCTATTGGACACTCGTCATTTCCCAGACTTTGGGTGTCATCCAACGGTGGCTCCACATGGGCAGTGCTCTCCTGATAATTGTGCGAACTCGTTGCGATCGGGGCATCAAGGAGCGATGTAGCGCTCCCTGATGCCCCGGGGTGTGTCGCTTGAGCGCGTCGTCTCAGTACCCTCTACCGCGGCAGGGCCGAGGCAACGTCAAGGTCTCCGTTGGCCTGTGTGTATTGCCAAATCGTTGGTACGATGCTGGCGAAGCCTTGTGCGTTGTCGTCGGTGGCATTGCAGATGTCGTTGTAATAATATCCCCAACCGGCCTCGAGGGCGGCGCACGTGGGGATATATTGTAGGGCATAGCTCAACTCGTTGGTCCAAGCCACTGGAGAGTCATTCGGGACCCAAGACACTGCTCCGGTGATGCCGGACCACGCGCAAGGGGAGGAGTACACCCCTACTGTAGCGTACATGTTCCAGATGGCATCGAGAAAGCCATTGATCACGTCCTGGTTGTCCGCAGCGTTGCTGGCGTTGGTGGTGGTGTTTCCCGTATTGGTGCTGAGCCATCCTAAATTATCGGGCTGTTCGACATCAGCGAAGATGGTCAGTCTGTTCATCTGGCCGGCCGTGGTTCGGTTTTGCAGTGCGGTGATGGCTTGGTCAGCTTGTGCCGCACCATAGGCGGGATAGGTGCTGTATGTGGATGGTTTATCCGCTGGGCCATGCAGTGCCCAATAGCCGTACACAGCGCCGCTGGCATTCAGAACATCCGAGGCTGTGGTGTCATTCCAAGCATTTTGGTAACCTGAAGTGCCGCAGGAAGTGGAACTGCAGATCGTCAGGTTTTCGCCCAGTTTGCCGATGTAAAACACGCCGAGGCCAGTTCCCGAGCACAGGGTCAAGGCCGAGTTGCCGTCGGTGCCGAAGTAGGATGACATGGTTTATCAATCGTCCCTTTCAAAGTACCATTATGTGCTGCGGTCGGATGGCGCTGGCACATATGCTTGCCGTGGGACGTGCGTGGGTCTATTTGCGTTGCTCGACCCACTCAATGACTGTTGGCGCCACCCCCCCTGCATCGGCTTGCAACGGTTAAAGAGCGTTGAGGCTGCCAAAATGATTCAGGGTGTGAGGAGTTGCAGCGACTGTGATACGGAGATGGCGCGAGTGTGTCCCCGCATGGCGTCCGCAGGAGCGTCTGATGAGCATCAGGCGCATTTCGTACAGACTGGGTGGCTGGCGGTACACATTCGGTGATGCGGGGGGGTGTGAGAGAAGGAGAAGCGTAAAGAGGGGTCTGGCCACACGTTTCGGCCTGGTGTAGGCTAGGTGCATGAGTGCTGTCGTGGCCGTGGTGGGGAGCGAAAGCGGGCCGAGGATC
>Ga0080006_1141816_pt1 | contig 24944 bp, 20 predicted proteins | sample RS3BMetagenome_FD_69209 | JGI IMG/M metagenome (GOLD analysis project Ga0080006, IMG submission 69209) | Ferric oxide microbial mat and aquatic microbial communities from Rainbow Spring, Yellowstone National Park, USA - RS3B (SPADES... ...
GGCGCAGGCTGAGGCGAAGAGGTTGCCGGGGCGTGGGCGGCGGCGGAGTTGGCGTAAGAGGACGAGGGTGAGCAGCGCGGCGGCGAGGGCGGCGTAGAGAGCTGCGGGGTGGAGGCGGGCGGCGTCCGGTGGGATCGGCAGGCCCCAGGGGAGGGTGGTGGGGAGGCCGGCGTCGGAGCCTTCGGCGAAGTGGCCGACGGCGAGGAAGAGCCAGATGAGGGTGGCGCAGGGAGCCCAGGCGTCGAGGGTTGGGAGGAGCGGGAGTTTGTGCACGCGCAGGTAGAGGAGAGTGGCGATGATGGTGAGGAGTATGCCGGTGGGACTAAGCGATGGGACCATCAGCAGCAGGATGGGGTAGGTGAGGAAGTTGTGCAGGTTGGTGAGGACGAGCAAGGCGCGGGAGAGGACAAAGGCGGAGAGGATGGTGAAAAGGCCGGCGTTCCAGAGCTTTTCCGGATCGAGATTCGCGAAGGAGGCAGTGCGGAGGCTGAGGCTAAGGGCGGCCATGAGCCCGAGGGCGGCGAGAACGCCGAAGGTGGGGATCAGGAGATGGCCGGAGTGGATGAGGTAGGGGTGCACGTTCTGGGTGTGATGGGTCCGCTGTTAGTTTAGCCGGGTGCGGAGGGTAAAACCGGAATGCGGGAATCTCTCCACTGCGCGATTCACGATGGAGCTGTGAACCGCATCGGTCGAGATGACGGATATTTGCAGGGAGGATCAGGCGCGGAGTTGCGGGAGGAAGGTGTTATGGGAGAAAAGAAGACCGACCCGCTGGGCCGTACGTCGAGTCGCTGGTGAACCCGTCTAAGACGGCGGGACCCTGCCGTGGTTCTTTAGGCGTTCCTGACTGGAGGACAGCACACCGAACCATGTATACGAGCCAGGCCCCTGTTCAATGAATATTGGTTCAACCAGCGTGGGTCGCGTACCTGCTTTGCAGGCCGGTAATCTTGAGTTGGATGCTAAAGGGATTGGAGCGGATTAGCAAGCAAACGGACTGGCACGAAGGGCAAGCCTAGTTCCCCGTTTGGGTTACATGCGATGGGAAGGTCAGCCGGCTTTGCGTTCGTCGAGGACCTCGTCGAGCATGTGGGCGATGGAGCCGGCGCGGGTACGGACGGATTGCTGGGAGGTCTGGAGGGTTCCGGCGAGGGAGGCGAGCTGGTCGTGGCGCTGTCGGGCGGTGCAGAGCTCGTCGGCGATGTTGAGGGCGGCGAGGACAGCGACCCGAAGGCTGTCCACGGTGCCACCGTGGGCGGAGACGGCGCGCATCTTGGCGTCGACGATGGCGGCGAGGCGCTCGATGTAGCCGGTGTCGGTGCCGCGAAGGTGGTAGACCTGGTCGTAGATGTCGACGGCGATGGACTGGTTTTGAGCGGGCTCGACCGGGGCCTGCGGGGCTTCGAGGGTCTGGTCCATCCGGGTCTCCTTTCGCTGGAGGTTAGCTGAGGGTTAGAGGAGTTCGTCCATCTGCTCGAGCATTTTTTCGACGCGCTGGCGGACGGCTTCGCGTTCCTTGCTGAGGGTATTGATCTCGGACTCGGCCATGGTGGCGAGCTGCTGCTGCTCGGAGAGCTGCTCGCGGAGGCGGGTGAGCTCGGCTTCGGCGGCGGCGCGGGCTTCGCGTTCGCGCTTGACGATCTCGACGGCGCGGAGGACTTTCTGCTCGAGCGCCTGGAACTCGTCCGCACTGACGTTCGGGCTGATGGTGGATGTGCTCATGGGGCAAGTATAGAGGCCGGGAGCGTGGATTTTATTGAGGGAAAGCGGGGGGTAATCTATTTTGGTGCGCGAATTCGCACAATTGTTTTGAGCGTGGTGAAGGCGACGGCTGTTTCGGAACTTATGGGGGTGGTTGAGGCTGAATTCGAGAACTTTTTACGTGGGCCTCAGGTGAAAATTCCCTACTGGGTCGCGCTTCCGGGGGCGCGGATGGCGCCGCCGAGGCTGGTGAGGGTGGCGATGATGGAGGACCACCAGGCGGTGAGTTCGTCGTCGCGCAGGGTGCGGTCGTTGGATTGAAAGACGCACTTGAGCAGGAGCGCGTAATGAGCGGGGGAGACCGACTTTCCCTTTGGGTCGCGGAAGATCTCGGTTGGGGTGAGGCGTTGGAGTTCGGGGATGTCGAGGGCGAGGATGGCGGCGGCGATGGTGTTCCAGGGCATGGTGTCGGGAAAGGTGAAGGAAAAGTCGCGCTCTACGGCCTGGAAGCGGGAGAGGTCGTGCGCAATGACTTTCTTGAGCGGGAGCTCATAGAGTCTTGCGAGATCGAGTTGGGCTAGGTAGATGGGCTGACGCAGCTTGCGTGCGTCGCGCTGGGCGTGGGCTAGTTCGCCGAAGCGGGCTATGGGCTGGTGATTGAGGAGGGCGGTGGCGCTGCGGCCGGGTTGGAGCCAGGCGGGTGCTTCGGGCGTGAAGGAGAGCGAGCACTCCGCCAAATCGAAGAGGGAGAGGAGGGATTCGATGGCGGCCTTGAGCTCGAAGAAGGGTGCGTCGGAGGCGGGGTGGAGCGGGGTGGGCTGAGGGTTTGCAGAGGTGAGGCCGAGGGAGAGCTGGGGGGACTCGTGGACGGCGTCGATGATGGCGCTGCCGGGGCGGACGGTGGCGTTGAAGATGTGGCCCTGTTCGAAGAGGCGGACCTCCTTTACGTCGCGATTGAGGTTGTGGGTGAGCATGGCAACCATTCCGGGGATCAGCGATGGGCGCAGGAGGGAGGCTTCTTCGGAGAGCGGGTTTTCGAGGGGTACGGGGGTGGGGGACGGCGCGGTGGAGGAGAGCGGTTCGCTTTCGCGAAGACCCACACGTGATGATGAGGCCGTCATGTATGGGGCGCCCATACCGACATCTGGGCTTGTGGCGGCGTGGAAGAGCCCGGCGTCTTCCTGGCTGGCGAAGGTGCTGGAGATGGATTCGGAGAAGCCGAGGGCGAGCAGGCGGTTGCGGATGGCGGCTTCCTTTGCCGCGAGAGGGTGGGCGATGACGATGCCGGGGGTGGGAAGGGTGTTGGCGAAGCGGTTGTAGCCGTAGACGCGGGCTACCTCTTCGATGAGGTCGATCTCGCGTTCCAGGTCGAGCCGCCAGGAGGGAAGCTGGACCAGGAAGGAAGTGCCGGAAGGCCCGGGGCCAGCACCCGGTGCTCGCTCCGGTGCAGTGCGGAGATCTTCGGCGAGAGGGTTGACCACGCCGGACTTTCTGATCATGGTTTGCGTGGAGGGCTGGAGGGTGCAGCCGAGTGCAGTCAGATACTGATGGATGAGATTGGGGGTGAGCGCCGATCCGGCGGCGGTGTCGTCGAGGGTGCTGCCGAGGTGGCGCTGGACCTGCCGCACCGAGAGGATTATGGGAGGGCGGTTGGCGGTCCTGGCGGCGATCTCTGGAATGACTGCGTCGATGACGGCGCCTTCGGCGTGGCCGCCGTACTGAAGGATCAGATCGGAGACGAGGCGGTTGGCGGTGAGAGCGGCATTGAAGTCGGCGCCGCGCTCGAAGCGGTGGGAGGCGTCGGTGTGGAGGCCGTGGCGACGGGCGCTGCGGCGAATGCTTGCGGGGTCGAACCAGGCGGCCTCTACGAGGATGTTCCTAGTTTCGGGGGTGATCATGGAGTCGTAGCCGCCCATCACTCCGGCGAGGGCGAGAGGTCTGGCTTCATCGGCTACTACGAGATCATCGGGCTCGAGAGTGCGTTCGGCGCCGTCGAGGAGCTTGAGTTTTTCCCCTTTGCGGGCGAGGCGGACTACGATACCGCCTTCGATCTTGTCCAGGTCGAAGGCGTGGGTGGGATGGCCCATGCCGAGGAGGACGAAGTTGCTGGCGTCTACGGCGTTCGAGATGAGCTTCTGGCCGAGGAGAGTGAAGTATTCGGCGATTCGGCCGGTGCTTGGCGCGATGGTGATGCTGCGGAGGACCTGAGCGGTGAAGCGGCCGCAGAGGGTGGGGGCTTCGATGCGGACGGGAAACGCGGAGGCATTGGTGGGGTGTTGTGGTGGCGCCGACGAAATGCGGGGGTCTCTCCACTCCGGCGGCAAGGACGCCGCCTCCGGTCGAGATGACGATGTGCCTGTGGAGGCGCCGTTGACGGAGGCTGGGTCCAGCGAAGCCAGCGGGAGGTTGTAGATGGTGGCGGCTTCGCGGGCGACGCCGTAGTGGTTCATGGCATCGACGCGGTTGGTGGTGATGTCCATCTCGAAGAGGTGGCCGTTGGATGTGCCATCGTCCTTGTTTCCGAGGTGGTGAACGCCCTCTACGGCGATGCCGCGGAGGGTGAGGTCATCGGCCAACTGGTGATCGTCAGTGGGAATGTCGGGAACGTACGTGCGGAGCCAGTTGGTAAGGATCTTCATGGTGGACGGCTTCTAGTCTAAACGTTGCATTGCCCGAAGCTGCCGCAACGTCACGAGGCGGTGGTCTCGTGGACTTCTTCGACGAACCCAGTGAGATAGCCATCCAAGCTGCGGGTATTTTTTTCGCGCCGGTATTCCTGCAGGGCGGCTTCGCCTTTGGCTTCGGCCCAGCGGGTGAGCTGGTCGCGTTCGCCGATGTGGTCGAAGAGGAGGACGTTCATGCCGCAGGAGGTCTGGACGAGATCAATGTCGAGACGCACGATCTGCCGCGCGCCGGGGACCTCGAGGTTGTCGAAGTGGGTGGCGAGGAGGGTGCTGTACTCAGGGCTGCGACGCGGCAGGATGCGACCGTGACCGTAGAGGCGGAGGATTGCCGGGGTGCCTTCGAAGGCGCAGAACATGAGGGTGAGGCGGGGGTTGAGGAGGAGGTGGGCAGCGGTCTCGTTGCCGCTGCCGGTGCGGTCGAGATAGATGATGGTGTTGGGGTCGAGGATGCGAAGGGCGGCGCGGTCGCGGGGGGAGACATTGACGCGTCCTTCGGGGGCGGCGGAGGCGTTGAAGAAGATGTGCTGGCGCTCAATGAATTCGCGGTGGGTGGGTTCGATGCGTTCGAATTGTTTGCCCATGATGTCCTCCGTACAGCTTTGAGTTTACGCGTCGGCTTGCCTGCGGTTGAATGGCCGGCGATCATGGTTGCGACGGTTTTGCGGAGGTAGAGCGATATGCGTATGTGGCTGCGTGGATTGGCAGTATTTGCTATAAGTGTGGCGGGCTGGGCGTTGGCGCAGCAGAGTGGATGGCCGGTGGGGCCGGGGCATACGGTGTTGACGCTGTGGCCGGATGGGGCTCCGGGGCCGAGTACGGTGACCGGACCTGAGAAAGATATGACTACTGCGAAGGATGCTCTGGTGGGGGGGCGGCCGCTGGTGCATCTGGGGAATGTTTCAGTGCCTACGCTGACTCTGTTTGCGCCGAAGGGAACGAATACGGGTGCGGCGGTGGTGGTGTTTCCTGGGGGCGGGTACAACATTCTGGCAATCGATCTGGAGGGGACGGAGGTCTGCGACTGGCTGACGGCGCGGGGAATTACGTGCGTGCTGCTGAAGTACCGGGTGCCGAGGACGGGACCGTATCCGAAGTCGGAGGCTGCGCTGCAGGATGCGCAGCGGGCGGTGGGGCTGGTGCGGGAACATGCGGCGGAGTGGAATGTGAATCCGCGGAAGGTTGGGGTGCTGGGATTCTCCGCGGGTGGGCATCTGGCGGCAGCGGTGAGTACGCACTATGCGACGCGGCTGTATCCCCGGGTGGATGCGGCGGATGATCTGAGCTGCAGGCCGGACTTCGCGGTGGTCGTTTATCCGGGGTATCTGGCGCAGGCGGATAAGGACTTTGCGTTTACGCCGGATATTCCGGTGACGAAGGAGACGCCGCCTACGTTTCTGGTGCAGGCAGAGGATGATCCGGTGCACGTGGAGAATGCGGTGGAGTATTTCCTGGCGCTGAAAAAGGCGGGTGTGCCTGCGGAACTGCATGTGTATGCTCAGGGTGGACATGGATATGGGCTTCGGCGGACGGAGCTGCCAGTTACGCGATGGCCGGAGCTGGTGGATGTGTGGCTGAAGACGATTGGGATCGTGCAGTAGCGTGCAGCTTCGTGCGGTTTCGCGCAACGCTGGGTGCTGATGTGCGGACGAACGATTTTGGACAGAGAGGCGACAGCTATGGTTCGATTGCTGCTGCACTGGATTTTGAATGCTGTCGCGCTGCTGCTGGTGGCGCATTTTGTTCAGGGGTTCGATATCAGCAATGTGATCTCGGCACTGATCGCGGTGGTGGTGATTGGGCTATTCAACGCTACGCTGGGGTTGTTTCTGAAGATCATTACGCTGCCGCTTGGGATTTTGACGTTCGGGATTTTTTTCCTGGTGATCAATGCGGTGGTGCTGTGGTTTTCGAGCAAGTTCGTGCCGGGATTTGCGGTGACTACCTTCAAGGCGGCGTTTCTGGGAGCGCTGGCGCTGGCGGTGCTGCATCTGGTGTTCGGGTTTGTGGGTGGCGCGATGAAGAGGCGAGTTTAGCGGGTTCGGTGGGGAGGGCGACGGTTGGGTCGGGGGAGAGTCGTGTCTCCCACCCTTGGCGCAAAGAGGCGCGCCAAGGATGGGGCACCCGCCACATGATTGAGAGATAGCCGTCTGTTTGGTTGATTACCACGGGTCGAGGCCGAGGAGTTTGCGGCCTAGCGGGGTGAGTTCGGCGGTCTTGTATCTGGTGCGCTCCCACTCGCGGGGGTCGCCGGGGAAGGCGAAGCCCTCGGGGGCACGGCGGTCGCGCCAGGAGTCGATGCGGCGCTGGCGGATCTCTTCGGTGCCTGCGTCGGCGAGCGGCGGAGTGGGGGTCATGGAGATGTACTGGGCCATGCGGACCTTGTTCTCGGAGGTGTTAGGGCGGATGCCGTGAGTGAGGAGGCTGTTGAAGATGAGGAGGTCGCCGGCCTTCATGGGGACAGGGGTGAGTTCGTAGCCGGTGATGTCGGGTTTGAAGCCGTCGCGGCCGGCGGGCTGGGTGTTCTTCCAGGCTTCGAAGTTGCGGAAGAGCTCGGGGACGCACTGGAAGCCGCCGGTGGTTTCGTCGGTGTCGACGAGGGAGAGGACGCCCTGGACGTTGACGGGTAGCGGGTCGAGGGTGGTGTCGACGTCGTTGTGGATGAAGCCGGCGAAGGCGCGGCCGCTGCGGTTGGGGGTGTTGAGGTTGGCGCGGTCGATGGTGACCCAGAGGCGCTCATCGTCCCAGATGTCGACGAAGGCATCGTAGACGCGAGGCTCCTGGCGGTTGTCCCAGAGGACCTGGTGGTTGTAGACCTCGACCATGCCGCTGTTATTGAGCTCCTTCATGGCGTGGTTGCGGAGCTGGGCAGCGTTCCAGGTGGAGATGTCGTTGGGGTCCATCTCCTGAAACTCCCAGAGGAAGTTGCGGGTGCGCTCGACGTTGGCGGCGGGGACGGCCTGGCGGACGACGACGAAGCCGTAGGTCTGCCAGTGATCGAAGTCGGCCTGGGAGAGAACGCGGAGGGGAAGCTTCTTTTTGATCTCGCGAAGCGGCTGGCGGGCGACTTCGATATTGAGGCTGTTTTCGCCGGGCTTACCGACGACGTTGTGTTCCAGCGTTACGGTCTGGGTATTCATGGCGGATTCGATCCTGGGCGCGGGTTGCGCGTAAGAGAACTTTAGCGGGGTGCGGAGGGGAGTTGTTGGCGTGGCGTGTCAAATAGTGGTACTGAAATCTCACGCGGCCGAGTGAGATGGCTATAATTGCGTTGCTTGCGCGTGGACCTGCGGTGTAAGGAATGAAGCCGTTTCTGGAGCACATTACGACGCAGAAGGATTCGTCGTGGGTGCTGTTCGACCGGCGGCTGGCGGCGATTCCATTTGAGTGGCACTACAACAGCGAGTACGAGTTGACGCTGACGCTGAACAGCCGCGGACAGAGGTTTGTGGGGGACAATATTTCGTTCTATGACGATGGGGATCTGGTGCTGATTGGGCCGAAGATTCCACATACGTGGTGCTCGACGGAGGATGTGTTCCCGGGCAGGCAGCACCAGGCGCTGGTGCTTTGGTTCAGCGATGGGTTTGTGAAAGGGATGATCGATCCGCATGTGGAGCTGCGGCCAGTGCGGAGGCTGCTGGAGCGGGCTTCGCGGGCGCTGACGTTTTCAGAGGAGGTGCGGGCGAAGGCGCAGGAGATCATCTGCGCGATGGTGGAGCAAGGGGCAGGGGCGCGGCTGACGGGGCTGCTGAGTGTGCTGTTGCTGCTGGCTGGCGATGAGGGCAGTGAGCCCCTGGCCTCGGAGGCGAACCAGAGCGAGAGTTTTGCGGAGGCGACCGAGGAGCGGATCGGGAGGGTGATCTCGCACCTGCATGAGCATTATCGGGATGAGATGGTGGTGGAGAAACTGGTGAAGATTGGGGCGCTGAGCCGGAGTTCGCTGCATCGGCTGTTTAAGCGGCAGACGCGAATGACGATGGGGATGTATGTGGCGCATCTGCGGGTGGGCCACGCGTGCGCTCTGCTGCTGAATAGCGAGAAGCCGATTGCGGTGATCGCGGATGAGGTGGGGTATGGGAATCTGGCGCACTTCAACCGGCAGTTCAAGGATTTGAAGGGGCAGACGCCGCGGGAGTTTCGGCGGGCGTTTCAGCGTTAGGAGTAGCGGAGTTGAGACTGACGTCTAGCTCGGATCTGCGGGCCTCAAATCAAGGCTTCGCAAGTTCATTGTGGCGAAGATTCCAGCCAACAGAAAACAGGAATAAAAAGTTAGCAACTCAAATCTGGTGGCGATTGTCGCATCTCCGTACTCGAATATTTCGAAGCACGTCATCAAATAGCAAACAACGAGATTCACGAGAACAAAGGCGAAACCTATCTTCCGTTTTTTGCGCATCCAGAGAAGGCAACATCCAACCAACAAAGTCAACAACATCGCCCACGATAGCGCGATGCCATAAGGCTCCCACCAAGGCCGATGAGGTGGCTGACGGTCTAGAGCGATAGCCACAACGCTATAAAGTTCCATGAGTGCGACAAGTCCTAAGGCAAGCGAAGAGATCACCGCGCGAATGGCAGTTCCCGCTCGACGATTTGGCACATTTTGAGTCATGGGGCTTTCGAGAGTTTACCTACGCGAATTGTTCGAGGAAGCGCATGTCGCCGGAGTAAAAGTGGCCTATGTCGGAGATGCCGTGCTGGATCATGGCGATGCGCTCGACACCCATGCCGAAGGCGAAGCCGGTGATCTTTTCTGGGTTGTAGGTATCGTCGGCGGGGTCGAGCTTGCGGCGTTCGGCAGTGACGGCGGCGAAGACGGCGGGGTCGACCATGCCGCAGCCGAGGAGCTCGATCCAGCCGGAGTGTTTGCACTTGCGGCAGCCTTTGCCGTTGCAGAAGATGCAGGAGATCTGGACGTCGGCAGAGGGCTCGGTGAAGGGGAAGAAGCTGGGGAAGAAGCGGGTTTTGACGCTGGAGCCGAAGAGGGCCTTCATGGCGTGGTCGAGGGTGCCCTTGAGGTCGGAGAAGGTGATGTTGGTGTCGACGCAGAGGCCCTCGACCTGGTGGAAGATGGGGGAGTGAGTGGCGTCGGCGGCGTCGTTGCGGTGGACCTTGCCGGGGATGACGATGCGGATGGGCGGCTTTTGCTGGATCATCGTCCGGATCTGCACCGGGCTGGTGTGGGTGCGCATGAGGAGGCGGTCGCGACTGGGGCGGGATTGCTGGTTGGCGATGAGGAGCGTGTCCTGGGTGTCGCGGGCGGGGTGGTTTTCAGGGAAGTTGAGGGCTTCGAAGTTGTAGAAGTCGGATTCTACCTGGGGGCCGAGGTTGGTGGAGTAGCCGAGATTGTGGAAGACAGCGACGATCTCGTGCATGGTCTTGAGGAGCGGATGAGGGATGCCGGGTGCGCGGGCGGTGCCGGGGAGGGTGATGTCGAGGCGATTTTTTTCTATGTGCCGCCTTTTATCATCTTCGATCGACTTCACTAGTGTCGATCGAAGTCGGCTTTGATCTGCAACGTTGGAGCGTTCATAGACACCAATGATGAATCTTGCGTTAACTCTGCTAAATTCTTCGTTGTACTTCGCCTTCAGCTTTGCAAATTGCTCACCAATGTGTTTGCGAGTAGCAGCATCGGGCGCGCCTTTAAGCCAGATTCCGCTCACGTCCGGAAGCCTACCCTGCTTCCTGCCGTCCCATCTCAATCGAAAAGCTTCTATTTGGTCATGGTCAAGAATGGACGCAGCATCACTCTCGAGGTCAAGAAACAAATGACTAAACGATTGATCGATTGTCGACGCATCGTAAGCGGGAAGGGGCGGAATATCGGATGGCATGTTCGAAGAGTTTACGCGGAGATGGGCATGCGGGCTACCCGGGTGGTGGGTTCGGGGACGGGGTCGCCGTCGGCGCGCAGGCCTTCGATGTGGAAAGCGATACCTTCGCGGATGAGCTGCTCGGTGGCTTCGTAGGTGGGACCAGCGACACCGAGACCGGGGAGATCGGGGACGTAGGCGCTCCAGCCGGTGGAGGTCTGCTCTAAGATGACGGCGTACTCTTTCATGGCTTAATCCCTGCCTGCTTGAAGATGCTTTTGCGGGTCCCTTCGTCCATCTCCTCGGAGGGATGTCCGGCTATGGTGACTCTGCCGGGCTTCGCTGGATGTTTGAATTGCCGATGGCTGCCACGCTGAGCTACCTGATACCAGCCATCTTCGCGGATCATCTTCAAGATATCTCTGGTCTTCATTCTAGTGCATTGCTAGTCTATCGCAGCTAAAGGCGGACGAAGATGGATTAGAGGGCGAAGAGGACGATGGCTACGACGAGGGCTCCGAGGAGTAGGCTGCGGCGGTCGGTGATGGCGTAGACGACGGGGTCTTCGTTGAGCTGGCCGCGGGAGGCCTGGAGCCAGAGGCGGCTGATCCAGAGGAGCATGACAGGGACGAGGAGCCAGAGGCGGTTGGGGTGCTGGTAGAGCTGGGCGGCGTTGAGGGTGGAGATGTAGAAGGTGAGGACGACGACCGAGGCGTAACCGCTGGCGGAGCCGAAGGCGCGGAGCTGCTCGATGTCTGCGACGTGGTAGCCGCGGCCGCCGGCGGAGGAGCCTCCGCGTTCGCGCAGGTTTTCGAGCTCGGCGAAGCGTTTGACGAAGGCCAGCGAGAGGAAGAAGAAGATGCTGAAACCGGCGAGCCAGGCGGAGACCAGGACTCCGGTGGCGGCTGAGCCAGCGAGGATGCGGACGGTGTAGAGGCCGGAGAGGACGATGACGTCGACCAGGACGGCGCGTTTGAAGTAGAGCGAGTAGGAGAGTGTGGTGACGAGGTAGACACCGAGCCAGAGCAGAAAGTAGTGGGGGCGGAGGAGGGCGAGCTGGGGGGACAGAGACGAGATGGCGTGAGGAACGAGCATCGCCAGGACGAAGGAGATGGCGAGGAAGAGGAGTACGACGAGGATTCCAGAGAGGGCGGAGAGATCGCCGGCGGCGAAGGGACGGCGGCGCTTCCGGGGGTGCTGGCGGTCGGCTTCGAGGTCGAGCAGGTCGTTGACGATGTAGGTAGCGGAGGCGCAGAGGCCGAAGCTGAGGAAGGCCAGCAGAGCTGCGGCGATGCGGCCTCGGGACCAGTTGTGGGCGAGCAGGAGAGGAAGGAAGATGAGGACGTTCTTTGCCCATTGATGGAGGCGAAGGGCTTTGGGCCAGGCTTTGAGCGGCGAGTTGCGCTCCTCGAAGGTGCGGACGGGTGTGATGCCGGCTTTGCGGAGGGCGGCGGTAAGCGCCGGGGTGGGATTGGCGACCATGGGCTGCTGGCAGTGCTGGAGGAGCGGAAGGTCGGGCAGGGCGTTGCCGATGTAGGAGAAGTTGTCGCCGAACTGGATTTGGAAGGCCTTGAGTTTGTTGTTGCCGGCGAGGTTGAGGTGTCCGTCGGAGGCGAGGACGCCGGTGAAGAGGCCGAGGTGAGCGGCGACGCGCTGGGCGGTGGCGGCGTCGGCGGCGGTGGCGAGATAGATGGAGCGACCGGCGGCTTGCTGCTGCTCGAGGAACTGGAGGAGCTCGCGGTTGTAGGGCAGGTGAGCGACGTCAAGTTGGATGGTGGCGGCGATGTGACGCTTGAGGGCGGCTTTGCCTTTGCCGAGCCAGGCTGGAAATTTGAGGACGGCGGCGGGACGGTGACGTGCGACGGCGAGAGCGGAGTCGTAGAGGGTATCTGACTTTACGAGGGTTCCATCGAGGTCCACGCAGAGAACCGGGGGCGCGTCGTGAGTTGGCGTGGCGTCGAGAATTGGCTTAGCCGGGATGAACAAAAAGGTCTCTTTCTGAGTCTAAAGTCATGGGGCGCTGCGTCTAAACCTTCAGACGAGCTTGAAATTCACGCTCGTCAGCACTTTACGGGACACCCGGATGGACGTGTAGTCTCTTTGGCCAGTCAGCATCATTATCAAGTATTCTTAAAGTAACTTGGCACCTTATCTGAGATGTCAGTTTGTGAATTCTTTCTTGAGAGAGCAGAACGTCCCTATGTCCCCGACGCAGATGAGCGAGCAGGAGTCCCGAGCCGATTCGCCGGGCTTCGAACGAAAGCCAGCCGAACCACATGTTGAAGCGGCGGCGAGTTCTTCGTCTTTTGAACCGGCGCCGGAGAGGTCGAAGGGCTCTGCTTTGCGCATGGTCATCGTTGTGGCGGTGATTGTGTCGGCGGTAGGTCTGGCGGTGTGGAAGATCCGTACGAACGCGAAGCAGCAGGACATTGTGGCGGTGATGATGGAGGCGCAGGCGGATCGTCCAGTGCCGGTGCAGGTTTCGGCTGTACAGGACAAGACGATGCCAATCTTCCTGACGGCGCTGGGAACGGTGACGGCATACAACACGGTGACGATCAAATCGCGCGTTGATGGACAGTTGATGGCGGTGCCGGTGCGCGAGGGGCAGACGGTCAGGCAGGGTCAGATTCTCGCCGAGATCGATCCGAAGCCGTACCAGGCTGCGGTTGAAGCGGCTCAAGGACAGTTGGCGAAGGATCAGGCGAATGCGGTGAATGCGCGGGCGGAGGCGGCGCGGTATGGAGCGCTGCAACGGGCTGGCGTGGTGTCGAAGGAGAGCGAGCAGGCGCAGGCGTCGACGGCGGGACAGGCGGAGGGAGCGATCATCGCGGACCAGGCGGCGATTGAAGCGGCGAAGGTGAACCTGGGATATACGAAGATCGTTTCGCCGATTGATGGCGTGGTGGGACTGCGGCAGGTGGATCCGGGCAATATCGTCCATGCGGCGGACACGACGGGGCTGCTGGTGGTGACGCAACTGCAACCGATTGCGGTGATCTTTACGCTACCGGAGGATCAGTTGCCGGAGGTGCTGAAACGCACGCGGGCGGGTGGGCGGCTGGCGGTGAACGCGTATGACCGCTCGGATGCGACGTTGCTGGCGAAGGGAACGCTGCTGACGGTGGACAACCAGATCGATTCGACGACGGGTACGGTGAAGGTGAAGGCGGTCTTCGACAATCGCGACGGAGCCTTGTTTCCGAATCAGTTCGTGAATGTCCGGCTGGTTCTGGAGGACAAGCGTGATGCGGTGGTGATTCCCGCGGCTGCGCTGCAGACTGGGTCTGAGGGGAACTTTGTCTTCCTACTGAAGGAGGGACAACCGCCGGCTGGACTGGCCGCGGATACTCCGGCGGCGGATCAGCCGGGCGATCTCCCGAAGGTGGAGTTGAAGGAGAACCGGACGAACTATTACGTGATCGCGCAGCCGGTAAAGGTGGAGTTGACCGAGGGAACGCAGGTGATTCTGAACGGTGGGGTGAAGCCGGGAGACCAGATCGTGACTGACGGTCAGGAGAAGCTGAAGAACGGCAGCAAGGTGTTTCCGAAGCTGGTTCCCGCGAAGGAGGGTGCCGCGGCTCTGAATGAGCTTGGCGGGATGGTAGGGCAGCCTTCATGAGCTCATCGGCGAACTCCGCTGGGAACTCTTCCGGGAACTCTCTTGGAATCTCTTCCGGGACTTCTTCCAAGTTGAGCCCTTCGAGGCCATTCATTCTGCGGCCAGTGGGCACCTCGCTTCTGATGGTGGCCATTTTGCTTGCGGGCTTTGTCGCCTACGAGCAGCTGCCGGTGTCGGCGCTGCCGGAGGTGGACTACCCGACGATTCAGGTGCAGACGTTCTATCCGGGTGCGAGCCCGGAGGTGATGGCGTCGTCGGTGACGGCTCCATTGGAACGGCAGTTTGGGGAGATCCCGGGGCTGAGCCAGATGACGTCGACGAGTTCGGGCGGCGGGAGCGTGATTACGCTGCAGTTCGATCTGGCGGAGTCGATCGATATTGCGCAGCAGGATGTGCAGGCGGCGATCAACGAGGCGTTCAGCTACCTGCCGAAGGACCTGCCGAATCCGCCGGTGTACAGCAAGGTGAATCCGGCGGACGCGCCGATCATGACGCTGGCGCTGACCAGCGATACGCTGCCGCTGTCGCAGGTGGAGGACATGGCGGACACGGTGATCGCGCAGAAGATCTCGCAGCTCTCGGGCGTGGGTCTGGTGTCGATCAATGGCGGCCAGAAGCCCGCGGTCCGAGTGCAGGTGAATCCTACGGCGCTTGCGAACTACGGGTTGAGCCTGGAGGACATTCGGACGGCGCTGGGCACGACGAACGTGGATCAGGCGAAGGGCAGCCTGAACGGGGCGACGCAGTCGTACACCATCGGGGCGAACGACCAGCTGCGCTCGAGCGAAGGCTACAGCCACGTCATCATCGCGTACAAGAACGGATCGCCGGTGCGCCTGTCGGATGTGGCGAACTCGGTGGACAGCGCGGAGAACCTGTTTGAAGCGGCGTGGATGGGCAGGGCCGCAACCATCGGGCCGGATGGGAAGATTGATAAGGCCGCGACGCTGCGGCCGGCGGTGATCGTCAACATCCAAAGGCAGCCGGGGGCGAACATCATCGGCGTGGTGGATGAGGTGCAGAAGCTGCTGCCGACGCTGCGGGGCACGATGCCGGCGACGGTTTCGCTGCAGGTGTTGACGGATCGGACGAACACGATCCGGGCGTCGGTGAAGGATGTGCAGTTCTCGCTGCTGCTGACGATCGCGCTGGTCGTGATGGTGATCTTCCTCTTCCTGCGGTCGGTGGCGGCGACGGTGATTCCTTCGGTCGCGGTGCCGCTTTCGATTGTGGGCACGTTTGGCGTGATGTACCTGCTGGGGTACAGCCTGAACAATTTGTCGCTGATGGCGCTGACGATCTCGACGGGATTCGTGGTGGACGACGCGATTGTGATGATCGAGAATATCGCTCGTTTCCTGGAGATGGGCGACTCGCCGATGGAGGCGGCGCTCAAAGGGTCCGAGCAGATCGGGTTTACGATCGTTTCGTTGACGGTGAGCTTGATTGCGGTGCTGATACCGCTGCTGTTCATGGGCGATATCGTTGGGCGGCTGTTCCGCGAGTTTGCTGTAACTCTGGCGGTTACAATTCTGGTTTCGGCGTTCGTTTCGCTGACCCTGACGCCGATGATGTCGGCGAAGCTGCTGAAGCATGTGGCGGCGAGTGAGCAGAATGCGTTCTACCGGAAGAGCGAGGAGTTCTTCGAGTATGTGATCGCGAAGTATGCGGTGGGGGTGCGGTTTGTGCTGCGACACCAGACGGTGACGCTGCTGGTGACACTGGCGACGTTCGGGCTGACGGTGTATCTGTTTCTGATCGTGCCGAAGGGGTTCTTCCCGGTGCAGGACACGGGCGTGCTGCTGGGGATCACGCAGGCTCCGCAGACGATCAGCTTCGAGGCGATGAGTGTTCGGCAGCAGGCGCTGGCGAAGACGATTCTCGAGGACAGGGATGTGGAGAGTGTGTCGTCGTTCATCGGGATCGATGGGACGAACTCGACGTTGAACAGCGGGCGCATTCAGATCAACCTGAAGGATCGCGACAAACGGAGTTCAACCGCGCTTGAGGTGATCGACAGGCTGGAGCCTAAGGTGGCGCAGGTGGATGGCATTCAATGTTTCCTACAGCCGCTCCAAGACCTGACTGTGGAGGACCGCGTGAGCCGGACGCAGTATCAGTATTCGCTGGAGGATGCGAACTCCGAAGAGCTGGCGCTGTGGACGAGCCGGATGGTTGCGAAGATGCAGACGATACCGATTCTGCGCGATGTGGCGAGCGACGAGGAGCTGGGCGGCCTGGAGGCTAATCTGGTGATCGACCGCGATACGGCTTCGCGGCTGGGGATCACGCCGCAGAATATCGACGACACGCTGGATGACGCGTTTGCGCAGCGGCAGGTTTCGACGATTTTCACGCAGCAGAATCAGTATCACGTTGTGCTGGAGGTGGCTCCGAAGTTTCAGCGGAATCCAGCGGCGCTCGAGAATATTTATGTGAAGAGCTCGAACGGGACCCAGGTGCCGCTGTCGACGTTCACGCACTTCGAGGAGAAGCCCACGTCGCTGGTGATCAGCCATCAGGGCCAGTTCCCTGCTGTGACGATCTCGTTCAACCTCGCGCCGGGCAAGTCGATCGGCGACGCAGTGGATGCGGTGAACAAGGCGAAGGCGGAGCTGAATATGCCGCCGAGCGTGCAGGCGGAGTTTCAGGGCTCGGCGCGGGCGTTCGAGGCATCGCTGGCGAATGAGCCGCTGCTGATTCTGGCGGCGCTCATCGTGGTCTACATCGTGCTCGGCGTGTTGTACGAGAGCTACATTCACCCGATCACGATTCTGTCGACGCTGCCGTCGGCGGGCGTGGGGGCGATTCTGGCGCTGCTCTTGTTTCATGTGGACCTGAGCGTGATTGCGCTGATCGGCATCATTCTGCTGATCGGTATTGTGAAGAAGAACGCGATCATGATGATCGACTTTGCGCTGGAAGCCGAGCGCGAGCAGGGGATGACGCCCGAGGAGGCAATCTACCAGGCGTGCCTGCTGCGGTTCCGGCCGATTATGATGACGACGATGGCGGCGCTGCTGGGCGGATTGCCGCTGGCGCTGGGCACGGGCACGGGGAGCGAGTTGCGGCGGCCTCTGGGCATCACGATCGTTGGTGGGTTGATTGTGTCGCAGGTGTTGACCCTGTTCACGACGCCGGTGGTGTATCTGTTTTTCGACCGGCTGGCGCGAGGTTCGCGGCGTTCGAAGGCGGAGGAGCTGGAGTGGAACACGGTTTCGGCGGATTGATAGAGGCAGAGTCGAGGGTGTAGGGGATAGGGTTTAGAAGGCAAGAGCGACTACAGAGCTATGCATTTTTCAGCACCATTTATTCGGCGGCCGGTCGCGACATTTCTGATGTCGATCGCGGTGATCCTGGCGGGCGCGGCGGCGTACAGACTGCTGCCCGTGGCCAGCCTGCCGCAGGTGGAGTACCCGGTGATCTCGGTGGGCGCGGCTTTGCCGGGGGCGGACCCGGAGACGATGGCCTCTGCCGTGGCGACGCCGCTGGAGCGGCAGTTTGCGAAGATCGCGGGCGTCAACGAGATGACGTCGTACTCGTCGACGGGCACGGCTGGAATTATTTTGCAGTTCGATCTCAACCGGGATGTGAATGGCGCGGCGCGGGATGTGCAGGCGGCGATCAACGCGGCGCGGAGTCAGTTGCCGGCGAATATGCCGGCCAATCCGGGATACTACAAGGTCAATCCTGCGGATTCGCCGATTCTGATTCTGGCGTTGACCTCGGACACGATGACGGTGCCGCAGATGTACGACGCGTGCGACAGCATTCTGGCGCAGAAGATCGCGCAGGTGCCGGGTGTGGGGCAGACGTTCTGCGGCGGAAGCGCGAAGCCGGCGGTCCGGATCGAAGCGAACCCGATGCAGTTGGCGCACTACGGCATTGGGCTCGAAGCATTGCGCGCGGCGATCGGCACGGTAAATGTGAACCAGCCGAAGGGGTATCTGCAGGACGGGGACAAGCGTTGGAGCATCAGCGCGACGGATCAGTTGTTTGGGGCGAAGGCGTATGCTCCTCTGATTGTCGCGACGGACCGGGGACCGGTGAGTGCTGCGGGTGCGAGCACGGGACTGCCGGCTTCGGTGGCGAGCGCCATTAGCAATCAGACACCGGCCAATGGGAGTGGGACCGTCGCGGGAACTGCCGCGGCAGGAACGGCGGCGAGCGGTGCTGCGGCGAACGGGGCGAGTGCTGCGCCTGCTGCTCCTGCTTCGACTTCGGGCCCGGGCGCGGCGCACGGTACGGTGCGGATTCAGGACGTGGCGCAGGTGGTGAACAGCGTCGAGAATACGCAGGCTACAGGGGTGTTCAATGGCCGTCCCGCAATTCTGGTAATTGTCTTCAAGACTTCGACAGCAAACGTGATTCAGACAGTGGATAACGTGAAATCGATGCTGCCGCGGCTGGAGGCTTCGATCCCGCCGGCGATCCAGGTGCATGTTGCGATGGACCGGACGACCACGATTCGCGCGTCGGTGAAGGACGTCACGTGGACGATGGTGATCTCGATCCTGCTGGTGATCCTGGTGGTGTTCCTGTTCCTGCGCGAGGTGCGATCGACGTTGATCCCCAGCGTGGCGGTGCCGCTGAGCCTGCTGGGCACGTTTGCCGTGATGTACCTGCTTGGCTATACACTCGACAACCTGTCGCTGATGGCACTGACGATCTCGACGGGGTTTGTGGTCGATGATGCGATCGTTGTGATCGAGAACATCAGCCGGCATCTCGAGAGCGGGATGACGCCGTACCGGGCGGCGATGGTGGGGTCGAAGGAGATCGGGTTTACCGTGGTGTCGATGAGCACGTCGCTGATCGCCGTGTTTATTCCGATTTTGCTGATGGGTGGAATCGTTGGACGATTGTTCCGGGAGTTTGCGGTGACGCTCTCGGTCGCGATTCTGGTATCGCTGGTGGTGTCGCTGACGACGACGCCGATGCTGAGCGCAAAGTTTCTGGAGGCGCACAACAAGCGGAAGCATGGGCTTTTCTACCGCTGGGGCGAACGTGCGCTGGACTGGCTGAGCGAAGAGTACAAACTCGGATTGCAGTGGGTGTTGCGGCACCAGACACTGATGCTGACGGTTACGGTGCTGACGTTTGTGCTGAATGTGTATCTGTACATCCTGGTGCCGAAGGGGTTTTTTCCTGAGCAGGACACGGGGCGCATTGGAGGTCAGGTTCAGGGACAGCAGGATGTTTCGTTTCCGGATCTGAAGCAGAAGGTGCTGAAGCTGGCGAAGATTGTCGGACAGGACCCTGGCGTGGAGACGGTGACGGCGTTTGCGGGCGGACGCGGGAACGTCAACTCGGGATTCATGTTCGTCTCGCTGAAGCCGGATGCGGAGCGGCTGAAGACGGGTTCGACGGCTCAGGTGATTGTGGACCGGCTGCGGTCGAAGGTGGGCAATATTCCTGGCGCGCTTCTCTATCTGCAGGCGTTTCAGGATCTGCATATCGGCGGAAGGAGTTCGGCGACCGAGTATCAGTACACACTGACGGCGGACAGTTTGACGGAGTTGAACGAGTGGGGACCGAAGCTGATGGCTGCGATGGAGAAGCTGCCGCAGCTCAAGGACGTGGCGACGGATCAGCAGCAACAGGGGCTTCGGGCGCAACTGGTGATCGATCGGACGACCGCGACGCGGCTGGGAGTTTCGCCGTTGACGATCGACTCGACGTTGTCGGATGCGTTTTCGCAGGCGCAGGTCTCAACGACGTACATGCCGCTGAATCAATATCACGTTGTCATGGAGGTTGCGCCGCAGTACCAGGCCGACCCAGACGCGTTGAAGAATATCTATGTAAAGAGCACGACTGGGGCGATGATTCCGCTGTCGGCGGTGACGCACTTCGAGACGCAGCGCATTCCGCTGGCGGTGAATCATCAGTCGCAGATGCCGGCGACGACGCTCTCGTTCAACCTGACCAAGGGCGTGGCGCTGAGCGATGCGGTCGGGGCAATTCAGCAGGCGCGGGTGGAGATCGGAATGCCTTCGACAATTCATGGCGGATTCGCGGGTTCGGCGCGGGCGTTCAAGGATTCTCTGGCGAGCGAGCCGTACCTCATCCTGCTGGCGCTGATCGCGGTGTATATCGTGTTGGGAATTTTGTATGAGAGCTTTATCCATCCGCTGACGATTCTGTCGACCCTGCCGTCGGCGGGGGTAGGAGCGATTGTGGCGCTGCTGCTGTTCAAGGTGGATCTGAGCGTGATTGCGATGATCGGGATCATTCTGCTGATCGGAATCGTGAAGAAGAACGCCATTATGATGATCGACTTTGCTCTGGCAGCGGAGAGGCAGCAGGGGAAGACGCCGCGGGAGGCGATCTATGAGGCGTGCCTGCTGCGGTTCCGGCCGATCATGATGACGACGATGGCGGCGATGCTGGGCGGACTTCCGCTGGCGCTGGGACGCGGGGCGGGAAGCGAGATGCGGCGGCCGCTGGGGATCACGATTGTCGGCGGGTTGATCGTATCGCAGGCGCTGACGCTATTTACAACGCCGGTGGTTTATCTGTTCTTCGACCGGCTGCGGGCGCGGTTTGAAGGAGTGGGGCAGAGGCGGCGGAGGGACAAGCAGATTCCACAGACAGTGGCTGGGGATTAGGAACGCTTCGCTGCATCTTCGGTGAGAGATTTGAGGGTGTGGGAAGTAGTCGTGGTCTCCCGCCTTTTGTGCGAAGGGCGCAAGCGATGGATGCGCCGCCCGACGTTTCTCGACCTGAGAATGCCCTGGCTGCTGGCAAGGGTGCTAGACGAGGGCGGGCTCGCGGGTGGAGGGGTCGGTGGAGCGGCGGCGCTCGAAGGAGTTGACCTGGGCCGGGCGGACGGAGGCCGGTGGGAAGTAGGCGTTTTCGAAGTATTGGGCCAACATGCGATGGGTGTTGAAGAAGCTGCCGTTGATGGCGAGGCAGTGCTGCTGCATGCGGGACCAGGCGTGCGGGTTGGCGTACATCGGGGCGATTGCGTCTTCGAGTTTTTCGTAGAGGCTGGCGGCTTCGGTAGCTTCGTCCGCTCCGTCTTCGATGGCCCAGCCGGTGGTGTTCTCGGCGCAGCCTTCGATCCACCAGCCGTCCAGGATGGAGAGAGACGGGACGCCGTTGAGGGCGGCTTTCATGCCGGAGGTGCCGGAGGCTTCGTAGGGTCGGCGCGGCGTGTTGATCCATACGTCGACGCCTTGAGTGAGGAGCGCGCCGAGCTCCCAGTCGTAGTTTTCGATGTAGTAGATCTTGAGCGCGGAGGAGCTGAATTTGGCGGCGGATGCGAAGACGTCGCGGATGAGGCCTTTGCCGGCGTTGTCGGCTGGGTGGGCTTTGCCGGCGTACAGGATTTGCAGGCCGCCGATTTTTTCCGCGATGGCTTCGAGGCGTGCGGGGTCGTGCAGGAGCAGACTGGCGCGCTTGTAGGTGGCAACCCGGCGGGCGAAGCCGAGGGTCAGGACGTTGGGGTTGAAATGGTGGCCGGTGCGTTTGGCGATGGTGCTGAAGAGGCGTAGCTTGCCTTTGTTGTGGCAGGCGGAGATGCGGGCCGGTTCGATGCCGTAGACCGAGCGGAAGTACTGGTTGTCGGTACGCCAGTTGGGGATTTCTTCGTCGAGGAGTTCCCGAAAATCCGGCGAAAGCCAGGTGGCGGCGTGGACGCCGTTTGTAATGGAGTAGACCTTGTAGTCTGGGAACATCTGCTGAGAGACCTTGCCGTGCTGCATGGCGACCCCATTGACGAAGCGGGAGAAGCGCAGGGCGATGTAGGTCATGTTCATCAGATTGTTGTGCAGGCAGCCGGCGCGTTCGATGGCGGCTCCGCGGTCGTGGCCGAGGACCTGATACATCTGATCGAGGCCGAACTGGTCGTGACCGGCGGGGACAGGAGTGTGGGTGGTAAAGACGCACTGTTTGCGAACAGCCTCGACATCGGCGTCGGTGGCGTCTTTGAGGGGTGTGCCTGCAAGCTGATCTTCGAGCAGAGCGATGGCGAGGAGCGCGGCGTGGCCCTCGTTCATGTGGTAGACCTCGGGTTTGCAGCCGAGGGCGTGAAGGAGGGCTACGCCGCCGAGTCCGAGGACGGTCTCCTGGCAGAGGCGGTAGTAGGTGTCGCCGCCGTAGAGATGGTCGGTGAGGCGGCGGTCCCAGGGGTCGTTGCCCTCGACGTCGGTGTCGAGGAGGAAGACGGGGAGGATGTGGCCGGTGACGCCGACGACGTCGAAGCGCCAGGCGCGGACGAGGATCGTGCGCTCCTGCATGGTGAGGGAGATGATCTTGCCCGCCGTGGGAAGGCTGGATTCGGGCGACCAGGGGACGTCGGCTTCGGTCTGCTGGCCGATGTCGGAGAGCTTCTGGCGGAAGTAGCCGCGGCGATGGACGAGCGAGATGGCGACCATGGGAGCGGCTTTGTCGGCAGCCGAACGCAGCGTGTCGCCTGCGAGCATCCCGAGTCCGCCGGAGTAGGTGGGAAGGCCTGGGGAGAGGGCGATCTCCATGGAGAAGTACGCGATGGTTCGGGCGGAAAGACCAGGGGCGGAGGAGGCGAGCGCGGAGGGAAGACTCATGCGTTGATTAATCCTTTTCTCATCCAAACACGCCGCTGTCGGTGTGGACAGCATCCGTAGGATTCGGTCGGGAGCGCTCCTGGCTCTGTCCGGTCAAGGACGTTTGCGGCGAAGAGACTCGAGCACCCAATAGAGAGATTCTAACAAATGGATTTCAAGGGTCTTATGGAACGTTGGTGATGCGACTTGGCTCTATCGGGTGATTGACGGAGAGGACGTGCCCGGCCGCGGCGCGAAGACGGTCGCTTATTTGGTCTAACCAAAGGAGATGTTCGGGCTTCATAAGGACCGAGCGAAGACAGGTGACGTGAGGCTCGGAGGCTTTGTGAGGGGAATCCGGCCAGGCGCCCTGTGAAAAAAAACGGATCGGAAGTTTGGCGAGGGCAATGTGGAGATCGTGGCGAGCGGCTTCGTCGAAGATGAGCTGGGCGAGGGCCGAGGAGGCTTCAGGGGTGGGTGCGCGCACTGCCCAGAAGAGGATGTCGAGCTGCGGGAGGAAGGGGGGCACGAGGAAGTGCGGAGAGTGACTGAGACGCCGCTGGAGTTCGAGAGCAGCGGTGTGGCCGGCCTCGAGGCCGCGTGCGAAGACTTCGCCGGGTACGTAGGGGAGCAACTGCTGGGTGGACCAGAGGGCTACAGCGGAGGCTCCGGCACGGGAGCATTCGAGGGATATCTCGCCGAGGTGGAGGTCCTGCGAGGAGAAGTAGGTGTAGGGCGAGTCGTGTTTGTAGAGGCGGCCTACGCCGGGATCGCGGAAGAGGATGCAGCCGCAGCCGTAGGGTTGCAGACCGTGCTTGTGCGGATCGATAACGATGGAGTCGGCCTGAGAGATGGCGTTGAAGGCGGCTCTGGTCTCGGACGAGAGGTTGGATGCCAGCGTGAAGTAGCCGCCATAAGCTGCATCAACGTGGATGCGGATGTTGTACTTCTCTCGAAGGAGCAGGATTTGGTCGAGTGGATCGACTGCCCCGATGGCTGTCGTGCCGAGGGTGACGACGACAGTGCCGATCTGGCCGGTGCGAAGCAGGTCTTCGAGTGCGGCAAGATCCATGCGGCCTTGCTCGTCGGAGGGAACGCTTTGAAAGGGCAATCCGAGGACGCTCGATATGCGGCTATGGGTGTAGTGCGCCTGGTCGGAGGCTGCGATGGTTTTGAGCTTGCCGTCCGGAGTCCGGGTGACCTGGCCGGCGGCCCAGAGGGCTTCAAGATTGGCGAAGGTTCCTCCGCTGGTGAGGTGGCCGAGATAGCCGCCGTTCTGTGGCGTCCAGTGAAACATGGCCGCAATAGCGGCTACGGCTTCGATCTCCATGGCGGAGCTGGCCCGACCGCCGTCGAGGGCATGATTGTTCGGGTTGATGGACATGGCGAGCGCATAAGCGGCGCGTGCGATAGGGTGTGGCGGCTTCAGCATCTGGCCGGCGTAGAGCGGGTGAGCATAGGGGAAGTTGTCGTGGAGACGGGTTGCGGTCTGCTCAAGGACTCGCGACGCTGCTTCATCCAGAAGCGGCGCGGTGTAGGGCGGGAGCGTGGCAAAGCCCTTATCCAGATGCCGCTGCGCTTCTTCGAGGAGTAGGGAGAATTCGTCTGGCATAGCGATTAGCGAACCTCTATCAAGTACAAGAACAAGGCGGAGCGCAGGGGTTTCTCCACTCCGCCACGCGATGAGACCGCGTGGCTGCGATGAATGACGACTTCTGCCTGGTGCGGAAGGCAGGTCGAGGAGTCAAATCGGAGACTCCTTAGAACGTGGACTTCGTGAGGAAGCCGAACTTCATCAGGAAGCCAAAGACAACCGCAAGAACGAAGGCGATGGAGGTCGAAGGAGCCGCAGTGGCGAGACGCTTTCTCGCGGCTTCGATGAACAGGATAACGACGTAAAGGGCGAGTGTGAGGACCAGGCCGTCCGCAACGAAGATGCGAGTGCCGGCAGGCGTTGCGGAGAGAACATGCTGCATATGGAACGGAGGAAAGAGCGAGAAGGCTCCGAAGACGATGAGGAAGAGCGCAAGTTGCAGGACGGTAGCGAGGACATTCTTCATAAGAGGACTCTGGCGATGAGTGTAGCGCGGGTTCGCGCATCGTGGCGGTCTCGCGAACGGAACTTAGTGAATCGTAGACTCAAAAAGCTCATAGCGATGTTCGAGTTCCCATTGTTGCGCGGCCCTTTCGCTGGATCGCAGAAAGCGGAGGCATTCCGGTTTAGGGTTGGAAGCACCGAGCGGCTGGCCCATGCAGACGGGAACCGTGCGGGTGAAGATGTCAGGCTGTTGCCACAGGCTGTCGCCGGGAAGGAAGCTGTGTTCGAGGCTGGTGCGTGCTGAGCGTTTGAGATCGAGATAGGAGAGGTGAAATTCCAGCGCAGCAAGCGTGTACTCGTGGTTGAGATCGATGCGCGAGACGCCTTCGTCATCGGTGGAGAGAGCGACTGGCACACCAGATGCGAGGTAGTCCGGGAGCGGATGCCAGGGAGACTTGACGCCGAGTATGACATCGTTGGAGGTGAGGTTGATCTCGTCCTTTATGTGACGTTTGGCTTTCTCTTTAAGGAGCGCCTGCGAGTTGATTCAAAACA
>Ga0080006_1141811_pt1 | contig 24941 bp, 20 predicted proteins | sample RS3BMetagenome_FD_69209 | JGI IMG/M metagenome (GOLD analysis project Ga0080006, IMG submission 69209) | Ferric oxide microbial mat and aquatic microbial communities from Rainbow Spring, Yellowstone National Park, USA - RS3B (SPADES... ...
ACCCACTTAACCGGCACTCCCCGTTCATCGCGCTCATAAAAAGCGGGTATGACCTCTTCTTCCAGCAGGCGATAAAGTTCCTGGGCTTCGCGGGCATCCCAGCGCGGATCCGCGTCATGTTCCAGTTCATCGCCTAGCGCCCAGCCAACCTCCGGCGTGTAAGCCTCGGCCCACCAACCGTCGAGCTCGGAAAGGTTAAGTCCGCCATTGACCAAAACCTTCATGCCGCTGGTCCCGCAAGCCTCCCACGGGCGGCGCGGCGTGTTGATCCACAGGTCCACGCCCTGTACCAGTTCTGCGGCGAGAGCAATGTCGTAGTCTTCGAGAAAAACCACCCTGCCTCGCACCTGCGGGCGCCGCGCATACTCCACCCATTCGCGCACCATGCGTTTACCCTCCTCGTCAGCGGGGTGCGCCTTTCCGGCCACTACAAGCTGGGCGGGGTACTCCACGCTGGTGAGAATGCGCGTGAGCCGCTCCGGATCGTGGAGCAGTAAGTTTGGGCGTTTGTATGCGGTAAAGCGGCGGGCAAAGCCAAGCGTGAGGGCGTTGTAGTCGAGATGTTCAGCGCCAATAGGTCCGGCCCCATCTCCGAGCGCCGCTCGATGGTGCGCAGCGCGCCGGCGCACCAGTTCAACCAAAGCCCGCCGCGCGTTCATGCGAAGCGTCCAGAAAGCTTCGTCTGCGACGCAGCTGACCGTGTGCTCAACTTCCTCGAGCGAACCGATCCAGCGTCCCTTGCCGCAGCTCTCGGTCCAGAACTCATCGGCGACCGCCGAATCCCACGACGGAACGTGCACGCCGTTGGTTACCCATCCTATCGGCACTTCGCTCTCAGGCCATCGCGTGAACAACGACTGAAAGATGCGCCGGCTCACTCTTGCGTGCAGCCGACTTACGGCGTTTGCGGTGGTGCACCCCCGCATCGCCAAATAGGCCATGTTGAACGGCTCATTGGGATCATCGACCTTGGCGCGGCCAAGCGCGAGCAGCTCCTCAGGACTGATCGACGCGCTGTCGGCATACTTCTTGAGGTAAGCGGTGATCATTTCGGGCGGGAAGCGATCAAAGCCCGCGGGCACCGGAGTGTGAGTGGTGAAGATATTGCCGGCGCGCGTGCAACGCAGCGCGGTTTGGAACGAACAGCCTGCCACCCGCATGAAATCACGCGCCCGCTCAAGCACCGCGAATGCCGCGTGCCCCTCGTTGAGGTGACATACCTCGCAGTCGATTCCTAACTCGCGCAGCAAGCGCCAGCCGCCGATGCCCAAGACGATCTCCTGCTGGAGCCGCGTTTCAAGGCCGCCGCTGTAAAGTTCGCCGGTGATGCCGCGATCGACCGGCAGATTGAGTGGATCGTTGCTGTCCAGCAGGTAGAGCGTCACGCGCCCGACGGCAACTTGCCAGCCGCGCAGGTAAACCCTTCTGCCAAGCAGCTCTACCACCACGCGCAACCATTCACCGCTTGCGTCGCGCACCGGCGTCACCGGCAGCATCGCCGGGTTGTTATACGGGAACACGGCGACTTGGTTGCCGTCCGCGCCGATAGCCTGGCGGAAGTAGCCCTGCTGATAAAGCAGACCGATGCCAACCAATGGAACCCCGAGATCACTGGCTGTTTTAAGGTGGTCACCGGCGAGAATCCCAAGGCCGCCTGCATAGATCGGCAGTGATTCGCTCAACCCGAACTCCATGCTGAAATAAGCCACCGGCTTGAGCGCGTGCGCTCCATATCGGTCATAGAACCATGATGGACGTTCCAGATAGCGCTTGCGCGACTCCTGCAAGCGACGCAGTTCCTGCATGAAAGCGATGTCCTGAGTCAACTCTTCAAGTCGCGCCAGCGATACGCTTTGCAGGATAAGCCAGGGGTTGCCGGTTGCTTCCCACAACTCAGGGTCGACTCGCTTCCAAAGCTGGTCGGCCTCGTGGTTCCAGCTCCAGCGCATGTCCAGAGCCAAATCGCTAAGAGCTTCCAGGCTAGCGGGCAGCGCCCGCGGAAGGTAGCGACTGGTGGCGCCCCGCACGTGCTCGGGTGAGACATTTACCATTCTTTAATCTTACCAGGTACCGAACTGGTAAGCGCGACGTTTGACGACGCGACGGCCCGGCCGCGCAGGCGCTCACCCTTGGCGCGCATCGCGCGGTGCCGATCGTCCGCTGCGCGTGGCGCACGGTTTTAAGAGGTGATCAGTTTCGATACCGCAATGGTTTCACCCAGACAACGGCCGAGTTTAAGTATACGGTTGATCAATGGCAGCCGCGCTGAGGAAGCTTTGCGCATGAGCTATTGCAATGAAGCGCTTTGATTGGCTAGCTCTTGAACCGGGTTAACTGCGCAGAGCGGACGAGGTAGACTTAAGCGCGAAGCAGCGATGGCTCAGGACATGGACCATTTCGGTTTAATTAAAGCGGGTCGCGGAGCGTTGATCTCATGAATGCGCGTGCGCGGCCAATTCGCTCTGCTATGTTCGTGCCCGGCAACCGCGAAGAGCGGATGCTCAAGGCGCCCAAGTATGGTGCTGACGCCCTGATCTTCGACCTGGAGGATGCTGTCGCGTTCGACCAGAAAGCGGCGGCGCGGCGCAGCGTGCGCGCGGCGATTGAGCAGTTGAGCGGCAGCGGGCCAGCGCTTTTCGTGCGCATCAATGCGCTTGATTCAGGGCTTGCCGATGAGGACCTCGAAGCGGTCGCCGTTGGCGGCCTTTACGCCGTGATGGTGCCGAAGGTCAGCGCTCCTGAAGAAGTGCGCGAGGTCGATATCCTACTCAAGTTTTTTGAAAAGCGGCGCGGTCTTGAGCCCGGCGGCATTTTGATCGACCCGCTTCTCGAAACCGCGCAAGGTCTGCGGCAGGCCTACGAAGTGGCTGCCGCGTCGGCTCGCGTCGCACACATGGGAGCGATTACCGGTAAGGACGGCGATATCGCGCGCGCCGTGGGCTTCGGCTGGACCGACCAGGGGTACGAAGCTCTCTATATCTTGTCGAAGGTGCTGCTCGACGTGCGCGCGGCCGGAGTCCCGTTCCCGCTGGGCGGGCGCGGATGGTGGGAGATCGACGACCTAAAAGGGCTTCGCGCCGAAGCGCAGCGCGCCAAGCAGCTCGGGTACACCGGGATGCTGCTCATCCATCCTTCGCACATACCGATCGTCAACGACGTCTTTTCACCTACGGTTGCGGAGATCGAGCACTGGAAAGGGCTTTTGGCTGCCGTTGAACAAAGCGAGCGCGAGGGAAGCTCGGTCGCAATTTACCAGGGCGCGATGGTAGACACCGCGCACGCCAAGCTCGCCCGCCAGATGCTCCAATGGGCGCGCCGACTCGGCGTGGCACCGTAGCGCTGGTCACGGCCGGCTCGGCGCTCGCGGCTTAGCGCGCTGTCAGGCGGCTCGACGCAGCATCATCGCGGCCCGCCGACAGCGGATCACAATTTCGCCCCGCTGGTTTTTGGCGCGATGCTCGAAGGTGACGATTCCCCATTCGGGGCGCGAGCGCGATTCGCGCTTGTCCGCGACCTCGGTCTCGGCGTAAAGCGTATCGCCGATGAACACCGGTTTGGGGAACTCGACTTTTTCGAAGCCCAGGTTACCCACGGTGGTGCCAAGAGTTGTGTCGTTGACCGAGAGCCCAACCACAAGACCAAGTGTGAAAATGCTGTTCACGAGCCGCTGGCCGAATACGGCTTTTTTCGAGAACTCAGCGTCGAGATGGAGCGGCTGAAGGTTCATCGTGAGCGCGGTGAAAAGCAGGTTATCGGTCTCGGTAATCGTGCGCCCCGGTTGATGCTGGAAAATCTCGCCGACGGTCAGCTCCTCGTAGTACTTGCCCGCCATTGTTCATCGACCTCCGAGTTTTGCTTAAGCGCGCGTCGCCTGCGGCCCCTAACGCCGGTGGAGTTCGCCCGCATCAAGGCATTCTAGCCGTCCCGCGCGCTGTTGAGACAGGCGCTTGGTTGGCTCGTTGCACCGTTGCGTCGCTCCCTATGACCCTGAGAGTGGCGTCCGGTCCGGACGGTTGTGCGCTAGAATTCTTTGGCGGCCGAAGTCGGCTCCGAGAAGATGCCAAAAGCGTGTTTCATGGCGCCGCGTTATGACGCGAAAATAAATTTTCTGAGGAGAGTTACAGATGAAAGTCGGTTTGTTTGCGTTGAGCATCGGTACGGGAGCCCGCCCGCTCACGATTCGCCGCACGGCCGAGACGGCCGAGCGCACAGGGTTCTCGACGTTGTGGGTCGGCGAGCATGTGGTGCTGTTTGACGAGCACGCCTCGCGCTACCCATACTCGCAGAACGGTCAGTTCCCTGTTGCGAGCGATTCAGATTGGCTTGATCCGTTCGCCACGCTCACTTACGCCGCCGCTTTCACTAGCCGGATTCGGCTTGCGACCGGCATTTGCCTTCTGCCTGAGCACAACCCGCTCGTCTTAGCCAAGCAGGTTGCGAGTCTCGACCAGCTCTGCGGCGGACGCTTCACCTTCGGCGTTGGCGTTGGATGGCTAGCCGAGGAATTTGCTGCGCTGGGAGTTCCGTTCGAGCGTCGCGCGCAACGGGCGGTCGAGTATCTAGCGGTGATGCGCAAGCTGTGGACCGAGTCCATTACGACGTTTGACGGCGAGTTCGTCAAGTTCAAAGGCGTGCGCTCCTTTCCCAAGCCGCCGCAGAACGCGAAGCTGCCGGTCTTCTTCGGCGGCGAGAGCGCGCCGGCGCTGCGGCGCGCGGCCGAGCACGGCAACGGATGGTTTGGGTTCAATCTGGATCCTGGGCAGACGCGGGCCAAGGTCGCGAAACTCCACGCGATGATGCGGGCGAGAGGGCGCGACCCAAGAGAGCTCGAAGTCGCGATTAGCCCCTACAGCAAACGAATCGCGCCGCACGATCTCGAAGGCTACCGCGACGCCGGCGTGAGTGAAGTTGTGATCGTGGCCTCGCCGCCCCAGGACGAATCTCAGGTCGGCGCGTGGGTTGAGCGGCTCGCGGAAAAATGGGTTGAACCAGCTGCCAAACTATGAGCCGCTCGGCGCAACCGCCGCGTGACGGCTCGCTTACTGGCGCGGTGGCCGTGGCGCAACATTCAAGCCTTCGGTTGCAAGCCCAGGACGTTCGACAGTCTGGTTCTTGAGGAGACCAGGGGGCGCATTCAACTCGGCGCAGATGCGATGCGCGATAAGTTCGCCGCCGATGCGATGGCCGAGTGCGTTCCAGTGTCCCCAGCCGAGCGTGGTATTGGCGAAACCGTGAAGGGCGGCGTTATGGGTCTCGGCGTAGGTCGCCATCAGCGGCGCCAGATTAAGCTCGGGATAGCCGTCGCGGGCGGCGGCGGCAGCCAAGCGCCGTTCGGGAGCGAAAAGATCCGCAACACCAAGTTCGCGCGCGTACGCGGCCGCAACGCGAGGGTCGGGATAGACCTGAATGGCGATAGACAAGGTGACAACAAGCACGCGCGCGCCATGGGAGCGGGCTTCGCGTGCGATAGCTGCCAACTCAGCCTCGGTGACGCGCCAGGCGCGCTGCCAGGTTGGATTCGGGGGCGGAAGGTAGATCATATCGTTGAGCCCGGCTTCGTGGCGCCCAGGTTCAGGCGCAGAACTCGCGCCGGTGCTGGCAGCATTCGCGAGCGTCACGGGCTTGCCAGACTGGCTCATGCGCGCAGCTGGAGCAGTCGCGGGTCGCAGCGCGGGTTTCTGCGGGGCGCTTTCGGGCTGAAAGTTGGTGGACGTCGGCTTGGCAACCGCGCTCGCACCGGAAGCTGCATGGTGCCGAAGCGTCTCGCGCAGCCTACTTTTAGCTTCGCCCAATAGATTGAGCACCTGCGAGTAACGCGACAAAAAGCGCGCCATGCATGATAACTTAAATCGCGCCGACTCGGTGAACGGACCGACAGGCACGAGTCTGCCGTCGCGTTCATCGAAAAATGGGCGGCATTTGTCGCCTTCCAGGTCGACCGAGTTGTTGCGGACATCGTTGCCGATGAACACCGCTACCACGACCATGTCAGGCGCGAATGCAAGCGCCTGTTCGCGCAGGGTCAGCAACTCCTGTGCGGTGCCGTAGCTGTCAACGCCAAAATTGAGCACCTCTACTTTGCGCCCCGAAAGCGCGGAGCATCGCGCAAGCTCTCGTTCGATTACCGCGCCGAAGGTCTGCTCGTAGGGAAGCTGCTGCGCTTCGGTGAAAGAGTCGCCCAAAAGGGCTACGCGAAAGACATTTTTAGGCTTTTTGCGCGAGCGCCGCGGGCCGCGAAAACCGTCGCGATTTATCGCAATATACGCGTTGCCTTCCTCGCGCTGCCATCCCCGGCCGCCCGGCATCAGCGCCCACCCCCTAACGCTGTCGTAGGTGATTAGATGCGGCTCGACAAAGCCTGCCAGCCGCAGCGCGCACTCGGCAAGCGCAACGCCCAAAAGCACTCCGCCCAACACCAGCCCGCCGAGCGACGTCAGCCGAGCAAAAAAACCTCGCGCCTTTGGCTTGTCGCTCTGGAAAATTTCAGGCTCGCGACTTACAGGCATAACACTCAGGGCGGGTTTATTCGGCGAAAGCCGAATCAGCCAGCGCGGTTGCTAAACTCCACTACAACGCCCTTGCCAAAGTGGTGATGTACGCCGAAGCGCGATCTACCTAATGGCGCTTCGCGCTAATGGTGCTTCGCGGCGTCAGGGGCGCTGCCTGAAAAGGGCGCGGGAGCAAAGGAAATTTGATCGAATCGAATCGGCCCGGGACTCAACGACTCAGCTCTAATGACATGCCGGATACATGTCTTGCTGACCTTCACACCCGGCGCGAAATCGACCACGGCCGTCCCGTCTGCCATGTCGAACTTTGCTGCCCGCGCCCCGGGTATTCCCTTGAGGCTAAGTTCCACCAGTCGAGCCTGCTCCGGCCATGTCACGCCGAGAACAGTCAGGGTCGCGCGATAAAAGGCATGAGGATCGGCTGTTTCGGTTTTCTCGGCGACACACCCTTTGACGTCACTAATCTTGCCGCCTACAGGAATCGTGGTGATGAAAGTAGCGGGCCCGGCAAAGGCCGGTCTGCCTTCTACGGCAGCTACGCAGACAAAAGACGCCCCAAAAACTGCGACCGCGAGGAGCTTACTTCGTTTGGAGCCCCGCATCGTCGTGCGCTTCACGTGTCTGCTCTTCTCTACTGCTCGCCAAAGCTTCGTCGATCCGGAGCCTTATCTAAATATCTTTTTGCCGCGCTTCTCCTTCCCTGTAAAGTAGCAGCCCGGCTGCGAACTCGCGCGCCGTAATTCACTGGACTTGTGCGGTTTCACCGGAACCGCGTAGCCGCTTCAGCCGCCGCTTACCCAGCGCCACGCGAGCTCGCCCCGAGCCGCGCGCGTTTTTATCCAATTAAACAGCCGAGCCACAGCGCGATACAGCGAAGTCCTTAAAACAGGAAGTAAGCGGCGCGCACAGCGTTCAGTCATGAGCTTTGTTGGCTCCTTGGACCGGCGCTCCCGAATTAGAGTCAGGAACGTCGACGTTTAAGTCCTTATATATCGTCCACAGGCCGAAATTAATTACCAACCATCGCTTGAGACCCGAAGCTCCTTCAAGCTGCGGCAGGACGTACCAGTATCTGCCCGCCTCATCGGAAAGAGCCTTTCTCACCGATACCCGTTCGATCTCGATCGTACCCGGCGTCCATCCCGCCGACCTGATCACTCGTTCAGCGTCGGCTTTCGAAACCTGTTGGTAAGGTTGAAAGTCAACAGTAATTATGTTTGCGCCAAGGTCACACTTGAAAGCTCGGACGCCCTTCTGCTTATCAAGCCGGATAAAGATGTTTTGCGCTGCGCGCGGAGAGACGAGCCCACGCACTTGTATCCGAACTCTAGTCAGCGTCGGCTCTCCTTTTCCATGATTTACGCCGGCGTCTGGTCCCTGAGCCGCAGATAGATAAGAGCGGAAGCAAAGATGTGCCAGAACAAAAACGACGGTTAGCGCGAGGACTCTCGTCTTTTTTTTTCCCATGGTTCTCGGATTACCTCGGCTCATCGCTTGACCAAGCTCTGCGCTCAAGGTGTCGCGGTGAAAGTTCCAGTTGAAGCTGATCAAAACTGAGCCCATTTCGGCAGGGAAGGCATCATGAAATAGTACTCGAAGTAAAGAAAAAGCCTAAAGCTGCCATAGAGCCGGTCGGGACCATTGAGGTTCTGAATCACTGGAACCTGGATCGCCATTCCAGTAGTCCAAAACGGCGTGGCATAAAAAATTCCGGGATCAAGATACCAGACAAGGCCACCGGTAGCTGGGTCGTTCATTCCGCCTACCCGGTTCGTTCCATCGCGAATGAGGTTGGTCTCTAGTCCTACCCAGATCTGATTATCCAAGCCTTGGTCAGGCAAAATCCAGGGGACGACGCGCCTGTAGTAGGCAAAATCGGTGTGAAACGAATTGCCGAGCTGGTAGCCGCTCGAAGCAGCAGGGTTATAGCGGTAGGTGATGTCCCAGTCGAATTCTTCAAGTTGTGTTTTGTACATGGTTGTCAAGCCGAAGTAAGGATCGACCGAGCCTGAACCTCCTTGCATGTATTGAGGAAGGCGACCATAGATATCTGATTTGTTATACCAGCCGGTTGGCAGGTAGACTCCTGCAAGCGGGTCGATTCGAAGTGTCTTGCCCAGCCAGTCCTTGGAGTAGGCGGTGTAGCGCGCGAAGATCAAGCTGTCGCCCAAACCGCCTGCACTCTGGCTAATGCGTCCTTGCGGCGTATTTTCGCTCAAGAAGCTGTATTGTGGCGTTAAGCTCGCAAAAATCGCCAAATCTGCGCTTGGGCCCCAGGCAAACACCGGGTTATACAAAAGATTCCATAGGTCTCGATCGGCCGACGTAGGGTCATCGCCCTTGTAGCCGGGATTAAAATAGTTGCGCCACACGAGCTGGTCTTGGGCTACAGGTAGCGCGGTCACGAAGGTAATCGGCGCGCCGCGGCCCGGGCGCACGGCAGCAAGAACGACTATTGGCACGACAGCGAAGGCCGCCAACAGCTTTTGGAGCTTGACGCAACGGCGGGCTAGCAAACTCGTTCGGCTGGGGACGTCGTGAGCCAAAGCTTGCACCTGGCCATCTTCGTAGCGCCTTCGCGCGGGACTTTCGTTGTGGTTTGGGTAGCCTTTTTTTTTAACATCGACGCCTTCCCGAGGGCTCTCGCCGCACCCTATCGCGGCTGGCTTGTGCGGTGGGCAGCCGCCTGAGCACAACGTTTCGTAGCCGGCGAAGTCAGCCGGATTAACCTAAATCAGGTTTTCGGGGGTGGAGATGCGCAGTGGTGGATTTATGGTTTCGGTGCATTCGACTGACGGTTAGCGGGGCGGCGCTCGTCCGAAAGGCGAAGAGTAGCTGCGTCTGATTAAAAACCATGTTTCTGGAGCAAATCTGACGATCAGTAGAGCCAGGCGAGGTGGCAAGTCGTGAGGGTTGGTTGCGATCAGGTCGGGCAGGCACCATTGCGCCGAGGAAGAAGGTAGTCCCCGCGGATGCGGCCGGAGCTTTGCCAGGGTATCGTCAACCGGTCCGGCGCTCCAGGCCAAGACATTTTTGGTCGTGCCAAGCCCAGGCGGGTAGGATAGCAACGCCAGCCACCGTCCAATAAGGAAAGCGACAAACGTCAGAGCGGCGAGGATGCCTACCGCTTTCTTAGACGATTGAGAAAGCCGCATGGTTGATGAGAGTTAATCAGCCAAGTCAAGTTTCGTCAACATATCACTATTGTATGTTGCGCGGCTTTAAACCATGGGCCTTCCGGTGCGCCATCTTTTATCCGCTCCACTGGCAGCCGCCGTTTGCCCGGCGCGCGGTGCAGGTACTCCCCAAGGGTTCCGCTCAAAGCTAGAATCCGGCGGCGGAGGATGCGCCGGCGATGGCAGACCGAAAACCCGTTGCTAATTCCGTTGGTTTCCTTCCCGTTGGAGCGCGCAGGCTGTGCTCCTGTCCACCTGCTCACATCAACTGCATGAACGCTAAGGAATGGCTCAAGTCACAACTTGGGGTATGGAAATTTTGTTACGAAGGACGAGACATTAGAGACAAAAACGTGCATCCCGCCGCATTTCCCATTTCGCTGGCTCGCAGGGTTATCAGGCTTTTGAGCCATAAAGGCGAACTAATCCTCGACCCATTTGTTGGGAGTGGCACCACTTTGGTGGCTGCGCAGGACGAAGAGCGCAACGCGGTCGGCTTCGACCTGCAACAAAAGTATGTGGACTTGACGGCGTCTCGCCTCAACGGTGCCGGCCGATCAGGTTCGCCTGCGTGCAACGCACACTCGGGCGAGATTAAGCAGGTCGCGGTATGCGACGACGCGCGGCGGATTCCCGCCTACCTCGCGCCCAACTCAGTGGCGCTCATCTTCACCTCTCCGCCCTATGCCAATCTGCTCAACCGCCAGCGCAAGAATAAATCCCGCCGCTATCGGGACAACGGCCAGCTTGGAAAAATCGAACAGTACTCGCAAGACCCGCGCGACCTCGGAACCTTATCGCTCGGCGATTATGCGCGCGAGATGGGGATGATTTTCGAAGCGCTTTTACCGCTGCTCAAGCCGCGCGGCCATTGCGTCCTTAACGTCCCTGACATGTGGTGGGAGGATCAGCGGATCACGATTCATATTGCGCTCGTGGAGGAATTGCGCCGGCGCGGATACGAGCTGCGCAATATCGTTATTTGGGATCGGACGAATCTGGTGAATCGGATCGGAATCTTCGGTTGGCCGAGCAATTACATCACGATGGGAGTGACCTTCGAATATCTGCTGGACTTTCGGCGGCCCGACAATGGGAAGGCAAAAGCTGTCGGCGCCGGCTAAGGCGCGGCTTTGGCCGCGCTTGGCGTCCGTGGCCGCGCCGCCTCGGATCGCGCAAGGTAGATATAATCAAGCCGCGCCGGGCGCAGCGGATGAAGTTGGATGCCGCGTACCCAGGGCTGGCGAATGACGTAGGCCACCGGATGGTAGAGAAACACCCATGGTGCGTCGCTGACGATGAGTTGCTGGATTTGCTGATAAAGAGCGTAGCGGCGGGTGGGTTCGGCGACCACGCTCGCCTGCGCCAAAAGCTCCTCCACCTTGGGATCGGAATAGAAGGTGTCGTTGTTCGCGCCCCACTGCGCCTTCGAAAACAGAACCTCGAGGAAATTTTGCGGATCTGGGAAGTCTGCGCCCCAGCCTAAAAGGAAAAGCTGCGCAGTGCGCGGTTCCCGCACTGCGTCTAAAAGCGGTCCCCACGCCACGGGCTTGAGCACGAGGTCGACCCCGACCAGGGCCAGGTCCTGCTGTATCGATTGCCCCAGGATCATCATCGTCGGGTCGGCGGTCAACCAGACTACGGGCGCAAAACCTTGCCGCACCCCAGCTTCCTCGAGCAAGCGGCGGGCTTTTGCCGGGTCGTATGGATATCCCCCGATGTCGGGGTCGTAGCCGGGCATGCCCGGCGGCAGCACACCTCGAGCCACAACGCCGCGTCCGTTCAAGATGGCGACCAGCTTTTCCTTGTTGACCGCGTAGTTGAAAGCCCGGCGGACGCGAACGTCGTCAAACGGCGCCATCTGGCAATTCATCCCCAAGTAATCCGTGGTGGCGGTCACGTGATGGATGGTCAGCGCCTTCAGTCGCGGGGTCTTCATCACGTAGGTAAACTCAGCCGGAGGAATGGAAGAGACGTCTATCTCGCCGGCCTCGAACTTTAGCCACTGCAACTCCTCGTTGACGCCGATTAGCGCGACGATGGCGTCGACCTTGGGGAGGTCGGGAATAAAGTAATGGGGATTCCTCACCAGGACCAAGCGCTGGCCGCTTAGCCATTCTTTGAGCATGAAGGGGCCGCTGCCCACGGCGTGGCGGGCGAAGTCGTCGCCCCAGCGCTCAACCACTTCCTGCGGAACAGCCGCGGCAAAAGGCATCGCGAGCTTGTGCAAGAAGATGGGGTCCGGCTTGTCTAGGCGAAAGATTATAGTGTACGGGTCTGGAGTCTCAATTCCCCGCGTATGCGCGGCGCGCCCGCCGGCAAAATCTGCGGCGCCGAGCAGCGGCAGGAAGTATTGGACGCCCTGGGAACGCGTTTTGGGGTTGAGAACCCGTTCGATGGAGTAGCGCAGGTCCGCGCTGGTCACCGGCCGGCCGTTGGTGAAACGAGCATCTTGGCGCATATGAAAGGTGAAAGTCCTGGCGTCGGGCGAAATCTCCCATGACAAGGCGAGGTCGGGTCTAAGGTCGTTTGAGTCCGCAGCGTAACGCAGCAGAGTATCAAACAACACCTGCTCGAATTCCCAGGAAGCCGTGTCATAGCCCGCGGCCGGGTCAAGCGTCGGCACGTCGTCGGCGAGGGCCAGACGGAGCACCGCCGCGTCGGGCGGGAACAAGGCTGCGGGCTGGTGTGCTTGACATCCCAGCCATAGCAACCCCAGCATCGCGGTCAAAGCCCCGCGGACCAAGCCGCGCAGCGCGCCTTTCATTGTGGCCGCCGCCTGCGCAAAAAGCCGTAGCCGAGCAAGTTGAAGCCGAGCACCGCGTATAGGATTGCCAACCCGGGAAAAAATGCGAGCCAAGGCGCGGTACGGAAGTAAATCTGCGACTCTTCGACCATTCGTCCCCAACTCGGCGTCGGCGGCGGGACTCCCAGGCCAAGAAAGCTCAATCCGGCGTCGAGCAGTAGCGTGCCTGAGGTGCTCAGCGCCGCCATCACGACTATCGTCGGCGCGATGTTGGGCAGCAGATGGCGAATCATCAAGCGCCCAGCCGATGCGCCGAGCGCCCGCGCAGCGAGCACGAAGTCGCGGCTGGTCATCGAAAGCGTCTCGGCGCGCACCACGCGCGCCACGCCGGTCCATGACACCAGGCTTATGACCAGTAAAATGCTGAGAAGGCTCGGGCGCAGAATGGCGACAAAAGCCATCGCCAGCAAAAGCCCCGGCAAGGTCAGCATCACGTCGGTTATTCGCATCAACACCATCTCGGTCCAGCCGCCGAAGAACCCTGCGCATAGTCCAGCCGCGACGCCGATTGTCATCGCCACCGCCATCGCGCTGACCCCAACGATAAGCGACACGCGCGCGCCGTAGATCAAGCGCGAAAGCACGTCGCGACCGAGCTGGTCAGTACCGCACGGAAAGGCCAGACTCGGAGGGCCGGGATCGCCGAAGGTCTGAGCCACGGCTTGCGTGGGGTCATGAGGAGCGATGTGAGGCGCAAACAATGCGAGCACGACCAGGCTCAGCGCGATCGCGCCGCCTACCATCTCTAGCCAGTTTAGCCGTGCGCGCCCCATTGCCGCCTACGCCAAGCGCGTGCGCGGATCTAGCCACGCATAGAGCAGATCCACCAATAAATTCGCCACGACGATGAGCAATGAAGAGAATAAGACCGTGCCCATAATTAAGGGTATGTCGAGATTAAACACCGCTTCGAACGCTAGTCGTCCAAGACCGGGCCAGTTGAACACGGTCTCGGTGAGCACGACACCCGAGAGCAAGCCGGCGAAGTCGAGCCCGGCGAGGGTTACCAGCGGCAGGATAGCGTTAGCGAGCGCGTGATAGAGCATTACCCGAGTCGGCGATAACCCTTTGGCGCGCGCCACCCGTATGTAATCCTGGCCGACTACTTCCGCCAGATTGGCCTGCAGGATGCGCGAGTAGTAGCCGGCGGAGCCGAGCGCCAGGGCGAGGCTCGGCAAAATGAGGCTGCGCGCGCCGTCGAACCCGCCGAGCGGCAGCCAACGCAGGTAGGCTGCGGCGGCGACCAAGAACATCGTGCCTAGCCAGAAGACCGGAATCGAAACTAAAGTGAGCGAGAGCGTTAGCAAGAGATTGTCGAGCGCCTTCCCGCGATACGCACCCGCGACCAGCCCGCCCAAGGTGCCGAGAAGCAGCGATAATGTCATCGCGCATACAGCGAGCGCGGCGGTGGCGGGAAAACGCGCTACGATAAGCCCGCTCACGCTCTGGCGACGCGCGTACGAGCGGCCCAAATCGCCGTGGAGCGCGCGCCCCAGATAGCGGATGTACTGCACATACAGCGGTCGGTCGAGCCCGAGCTGCCCGCGGATGATCGCCAAAGTATGTGGGTCGGCCTTGGCTCCGGCGATAGCGACCGCGGGATCCGCCGGAATAACGAAAGCGATACAGAAGGTGATCAGCGAGGCGCCAAGGAGAACCAGCGCGCCGAAGGCGATGCGCTTTATCAAATAATACAGCACCCCTTAGAGGCTCCGGCTTAAAGAACATTCAGTGAACGAGCGCTGCGTGCCCGGGTCACGATTGCATTCGCCGGGCGAGTGCCAGCGGTTCATTCGATCTCGTAGCTCAGCGAAACGGTTGCGGGCACACTGATGCGGTTGATGTCGATCGGAGTAGGGACGCCGCCGACCCCGGCTGCGCTCATCCTCGCCCCCATCACTAACGGAGAGGGTCGCACACTGCCTTCAACCGAGCTGCTCAAGATCCGCTTGAGTTTGACGCCAAGGGACCCGGCCAGCGCCTGCGCCTTGTTTTCGGCATCTTTGGCCGCCAAAGAGATCGCCTGGTTGCGCGCTTGCGAATCGTCGCTGATTGTGAAGGCGAGCGAGTTGACCCGATTGGCACCAGCCGCGATCGCTTTGTCAATCAAGGAACCGACGCGGTCGAGCGCTGTGGTGCGCACATTGATAGAATTCTCCGCCCGGTAACCCACAAGCTTGCTTGGGCCGCCTGCAGGCCGCGGTTCATAGTCTGGGAAGAGCGCGTAGCTGCCGGTCCACACCGAGCCGCTCGCGCCGAGTTCGGCCTTCAATGCCTTCACTACTGTCTGCGAAAGCTGCGCGTTGCGCCCTGCTGCCTCCTGCGCAGTGGCGCCGCTGGTCTCGACCGCGACGTCCAGCGTGGCCAAATCCGGCTTGACTTGCGCTTCAGCGTGACCGACCACGGACAGCCTGCGAGCGGTCGGGGCGAGGTCGGCCTGCGCCGCGGCCGGCGCAGGTAGAGCCACCGCTAAAGCTGCCGCGAAGATCGCCGCTATGGCCGATGCCTCAGTCGAGTGCCTCATTCGCTCTCCTCATTCCCGTGCCAATCTTTCGGGATCTGCAACTTATTCAAGCAACCCGCGCCGCTGAGCCGAACCGCGGGTTTCCGCGCTCGTTGGCCGCGGCAAAGCGACGTCACGGCATACAGGCCTCATCGGCAGCCGCCGGCGCCGCTCAGCTTCACGGTGAATATTTCATAATAATTCGGACCCAAAGTGGAAAGCTCGCTGCGATAAATGGTAATGGCGTCGATTGTCGCGCGTCCGAATTGTCTTTTCTGCGCTTGAACAAGCGCGCTTTGAGTCGGGCCAAAGCCGCGCAGGCTGCGCGTGCGTCCGATAGTGAGGTGCGGTGCGAAGGCGCGTGTTGAGGGCTCGAAGCCCGCGGCGAGAGCGCATTGTTCGACCCGCTCCGCTAGTTCAATAAGCGGTCGCGCCTCGAACCCGACCCATATGACGCGCGGACGGCTGATTTCGGGAAAAGCACCCACGCCGGCGACGGTCGCGCAAAAAGGCGCGCAGGACGAAAGCGCCTCGATTAGGGCCCGCGACAGCGGGCCTAGCCGCGAGGTTGGCGCTTGGTCGCCCAAAAAACGCAACGTGAGATGCAGATTCGAAGGTTTCACCCAGCTAACGTCGGCTTTCAAGGCTTGGATTTCTTCGATGAATCGCGCCACCTGCGCTACTATCGCTTGGTCGAGGCGCACGGCGATAAAGGCTCTGAGCCGAGGGGGAAGCTGCGCGAGCGCGATAGACATGGTAGCAACTACCTGCGGCTGCTCCTTAAGCAAAGCGCGCCGAACGATCGTGGATCGCTAACGCAACGCGCACTTTAAGGTAACATCATCCCGTTAAACACGCCGTCGTCGCCTTCCGGCGTCCTTGTCGGACCGGCTGCTCCATCCTCGTCCTGCTTGAGCTCGCTGCCGCCAGCGTGGCGCGCGGGTCGTAGACCGACGAACGCCAGCTCGGCGGTTACCTGGCCAACAAACGTCATCGCCTGTGCTCGCAGCGGCAAAGGTTCGCCCTGCGCCGAGATCCACACCGCGACGTTGTGCACAGAAGCGGCCACAGAGCCGTCACTTGAGCGAACGACTCGCGCGCCGGCCAGGAAAGCGTCGGTTTCCCCCAGCACTGAGACGAGCCGCTCCCGTCTGACCACCGAAAGCTCCACCAGATAGTAGCTGCTTCCGGTAAATACCAATACCGAGCGGCGCTGACCTACCTGAAGCGGCTGCGACAAAATCTTAAGCGCCGCAGAGATTGGGCCGAAGGCGTTCCTGATCTGGAAATGTTGGAGTTGCGCGCCTCGCCGACTTCGCCGCAGGGTCTCGATACGTCCGGACGAATCGCTAAAGGTAACCGTGTATTGGTTGCGGACGCGGTTCTCGCGCTGGGTGATCTCCATCTGGCGTGGTTCGAGCGTGAGCGCATCGAAATCCTCGCAAAGCCGATCGCGCATCCTGTAGATGGCGTCGGCCGCGGGATTAGTTCGCACCAAGGCCACTCCTCGCCATAGACTGGGGCGCGGAGGATCGAAGCTAAACGTCAGGCGTGCCGTTCCCACCGGTATACCCATCCAGGATGCCCGGTAAACCAGTTCCTGGCCCGGCTTGACCGGCATCGTTTGCGAGCCTTCGCCGGCCGGCGAAGGCTCGGGGGCGAGCGCGATGCCGAGCGCGCAAACCAGCATCGCTGGCAGCGCGCGGGTTACGAAATGAGTTATGATAGGCTTCAAGCGGTTCAACCCGGGTCTTAACTAATGCTATAAGGAGCACGTGAGGGAAGAAAAGGGTATGAATGCGCCGCGCGGCCTGCTCGCTGCCCAAGGGCGCAAGCAGCGCTGCGGCGATTGCTGGAGGTTCAACTAGGACGCAGCCGCGTCCGCCACTGCCGATCCGAGCAGTGTTGCGGGTGCAAGGAGTCGCACGATGTGGTCTTCTTGGGCAAGAGCGATAGCCGGCGGCGTTGTTCTGGCATGCGCAGTCGCGCTTTTTGCACATCCCGTCCGAGCACAGATGGGGGGTATTCCGTTGCCAGGACCCCAGATGCAGCAGCCACAAGCTACGCAGCCCGGCACGTCTCCGAACAGCAGCATGCCCGGTATGATGGGGGCGATGAGCGCCTTGCCAAGCAGCGGCTCCTTCGGCCAGGACGTAGCCGACAAGGATTCGAAGATAGCCGATGCCCAGACCAGCCAGAAAAGCGAAGATCCGGTGGTAAGAATCGAAGGGCTGGACCAGATCATATCGATCAACGATCCGCAGGTCGACGACCTCTTGATCAAAGCGATGACGGACCCGGACGTCAGGGTCCAAGTCAAAGCGACCGATATTATGGCCGAGCGTCGGCTGGCCGCTGCGGTGCCGCTGATGAGCCAGTACCTTTTCATGCGCTCCACACCGGAGGCTGAACGGCTTCATCTGGTCAGCGCGCTCGGGCGTATCGGCGATACGCGCGGCACTATACCGGTTATCCATTTCCTCGAGAAGACGCAGGATGAGCAAGCTCGAGGGTTAGCCGCTTTCGCCCTGGGCGAGATCGGCGATCCCAGGGCTCGCGACACCCTGCTCAAGGTAGCTAGTCAGGACCATAGCGCCAAAGTTCGGCGCCTCGCTCAGGAGGCGTTGGCGAAAATCGACGGGGAGCTGCCGCGCGACAACGCGCCGGTCATCCAGGCCCCGCGTCCTCTAGAGACCACGGATCAGCGCCTGGCCAAGTTTCGAGAGATGGAGGCCAAGATGCAAAAGGAGCATCTCCAGGAGCAGTGAGACGGGCGCCCAGCACGCAGAGCGGTCCCGGTCATAACCTCTCCCGCGCCCCGCGTGTTACGACATACGGGCGGAGCCGCGGACCGAAGGTGCAGGTTGAGAGGCGGTTGCGCAAAGCGAAGGGTGCTAGTGGCAGGCCCGTCCCCACGCTTCAATTAGCCGTTCGAAGATCGCTCGCAGTTCGGGGTCTTTCAGCTCCAAGCCGACAATGGCGCGTCGTAGTTCTCGCAGCCGAGGTCGGGGCTTCGGGGCGCGTCGGCTAAGGCGCCCCGGCACGAAGCGCAAGTCGCGCACCGAATCGTCCGCGAGTTTCTCCCTAAGCCGTGTGAGAATCGCATGCCGAAGAGCGGTGAGCTCCTGAATCCACATTGCGTTAGAGACTTTAATGATAGCGGTATGGAACTTGAGCGCCTTAACTTCGGTGCGCCGCGCGACGGCTTCGCCCACAACCTCAGGCCAGGTCTTGATCAAGCGTACCAAGTTGAAGCAACCTCCCGGGTCAATTCTGCGCAGCAGCGCTTCCAGCATATTGCCCACGCGCTCGGGTTGCCTTTGGACGTTCGCGGCCACGGCGGTGATCGACTTACGTCTGAGCAGAGCCCTTGCTCGGGCGGTTGGATTCTGCGTTGCCGGTGGAGGCGATTCGGCTTATGACTTGCAAAAATACCGGCACCGCGGCGATCTCAGCGACGACAGAAAAGACGATAAGCGCGGGCAGGAAAACGTCGTACAGAATCCCGATCGCAACGCTGCCGATGAACCAAGAGATGCCGTATCCGGCAGTAAAAATTCCGTAGGCGGAGCCCCGTCGGCGCGCCGGCACCATCACGGCGACCGCTGCTGGTATTATCGATTCATGAACTCCCATGCCCAATCCCCAAAGCGCAACGCCTAGCAGCGCCACCCAGAAATTGCCGAGGAAAACCAGCGGTGTGGCGAGCGCCGAGACGACCGTCAACGGCACCAGTACGCTCACCCCAAAGCGGTCGAAGAGGCGGCCGAAAACGAGCGAACCAGCGCCGCTCACCGCCATCGCCACGGCGTAGAACACAGGCACCCAAGCCTTAGGCACGTTGCCAGCCTTTTCAAAGTGGAAGGCGATCAACGAAAAGTCCGCAAACCCTGCGGCCACTAAGGCCGCCGCGCACAAATAGGTCCAGAAAATCGACGAAAGCCCGCCCACACGGACGTCGGGCAGCGCCGTCGCTTCGAGGTCCTCGGGTCGCGGATAGATTAGCCGCGCTATCAGCAGCACCGCGAGCGCGCATAGCGCCGGAATTAGAAGCGTCGCGAACGCCCGCGGATAGGCGTTTGAACGGGCAAGCACCGCCGCCACGAGCAGCGGCCCGAGCAGCGCGCCGCACTGATCCATCGCTTCATGCAACCCGAAAACCCATCCGTAGCCCATATGTCTGGCGGCGTGCGAGAGCATGACGTCGCGCGGCGGGTTACGAGTCGCTTTGCCCACCCGTTCTGCGATAATTAACGACGCCGCGGCGGGCCAGGTTCGCGTCAGCGCCAATGCCGGAACCGCCAGCATCTGAACGAAGTACCCCAGCAACGTCACCGGCCAGAATTGACCGGTGCGCTCGCTCAACGGACCGGAGATCAAGCGAAGGCCGTAGCCGAGCAGTTCACCCAGTCCGGCGACTACCCCAACCGCCGTTGCGCTTGCCCCCAAGACCGCGAGATATGGGCCGGTTATGCTGCGGGAGCCCTCGTAGGTGAAGTCGGCGAAAAAGCTGACCACGCCGATCAGGAGAACGAATCTCAGTGCAGTGTTGCCCCTGACTCGAGGCTGTTTGCTGACTACGTGCGTGAAATCCATCGCGTTGGAATCGGGAATGTTGCGCGCATGAGGCTTGCCTTCAAAAAAACGGCGCGCCATGTACTTTAGCCGCGTTCCCAAAGAGCGGCAAGATAGCTCAGATCAAGATCGTCAGATAAGGCGCACAGAACGTCGAAGCCTCCCAGGCATCGCCTCTTCTAAGAATAGACCCTCGGCAGGATGAAGTCTTGCGGCAGAAGACATCGAGCGCCACGCGTGACTATTGCCGCAGGCGACCACGCGGGCCACGGTCTTCGCCACGAGGGATTGCTTTAAGACATAAGCCGGGTGCGGATGCACCGCGCTTGCCGCCCCGACAAGTCAGTCTGCGCTTTCCCCATCCCCATTTTGGATCAGCTCCTCCGGCGGACGAACGTCGCGGAAGAAGGCGTAGTAAAGCACCGTGTTAAGCCCTTGAAAAACCGCTGCTCCGACCATCGGCAACCCGAACCAGACATTATCCATAAGGTAGCCGGAAAAGTAAGGGATTGCCGCCATCGCAGCCTGCGACGGGAAATTGGAAATGCCTGCGGCGCTAGCGCGTTCCGCCGGTTCGATTACTCCCATCAGAAAGGACTGGCGCACGGGCACTGAAACCGTATTGAAGGCGGTGCGCAGTGCGTAGAACAACGCCGCCAGCCAGAAGTTCGGCATAAACGCCATCGCCGCCAGCAGCAGGCTGGAAATCGCGCGCGTTATGACGACCGCCCCGACCGCTCCTAGTCTGGATGCCAGATGCCCGGCGAGCAGAAACGGTGCGGCGGCGACCAGATTGATGAAAAACAGGAGAGTGGCGAGCTGTACGGCGTCGGCGCCGAAACGACGATGGAACCAGTAGACGATAAACGGAGCAAACATGCCGATGGCGAGACCGTTGGTAGCGTTGGTCACCATGAAGCGCGCGACCAGTCGCCACGACCTGCGCGAAAGCCCCGACCAGGAACCCCGCGCGCGCCGAATCCGCGGGTCCGCGCCATGCGGATCGCCGCTGTGCTGCGCGTCGTGAACCGGAAGCACTGCCGCGGCCATCAACACCCCGACCAGCGCGGTGAACAAAAACAGGACGTCGTAGCCCTGTAGCAGTGTGAGCCGGCTAACGCGATGGATAAACTGAGGTGCCGAAGCGAGAAGCGATCCCGCTGCGCTCGCCAGTACACCCACAAATGACAATACGCCGAAGATCGTGGTGCGATCGACGTCGCTCGAATGTTCGGCAATCAACGCCTGGGCCGCGGGATAGAAAGGGCCCCATGCTCCGCCACGACCTGCGCCTCCGCCTCCGCCGTAAGTTCCCAGCGCTCCGGCAAAGAGAATAACGCAAAAGTTGCGCGAGAGCGTGAACGCCGCTCCGCTTGCCGCCGCCATCAGCGAAATAACGATAATCAAATTCTTGCGGCCGAACCGGTCGGAGAGAACGCCGACAGCCGCCGCCAACAACGCGCTGGCAATAGCCGTGGTCGCCGAAAGGATGCCTAGCTCAACTGCGCCGTAGCCTAACAGCGCCAAGTACAGCGGGATGGTTACCGTCATATAGCCTTGGGAAAGGCTGCGCAAGGCGCGCGCAACAAAAAGCCAGAACAGGTCGCGGTTCATCCAGGACAGACGGGGACCGCGCGGTTGGTGAGAGAGCTCGTCGGAACTGTCGCCGGCGCGCTCGGCGAGCCGAAATGCGCGTCTGGCGCGTCGGGGCGCTTTATCAGCGTAATCGTTCACTTTCAGCTTTTCTTGTCCGCACCACGAGTGCAAAGAGTCACTCCAGTCTGCCACGGGAGAGATAACTTACGGTGGCGGCATCGCGACAATCCCGCTCAGACAGCCGCCTCCCAATCGCGCTGCGGCAAGCGGATCGCTGGGCCGCCGCTTGCGCCCTTGTGCTAGCTTAAACCCGATGCTAGCACGAAGCTCCCGCAAAGTTGCCGGGCGCGGCATGACTAAACACTCGGCCTTTGCCGTGGAATCCCTGCAAAGTTCTGCGAGTTCCTATCAAAGCGGCTGGTTGTCGCTAAACGCCGAACCAAAGCTCGCTGTGTGGGAGCGGGGGGCGTAGTGCGAGCCGCGCCAAAGGTCGGCAAGGAAAAAAGAGCACGGCTTTGGTTTCGGCAGTGCCTTTCGGTTAGACCGGAAGAAAATTGGACGGCGCCAGCGTCATCGACGGCTCAAAAGTCAGCTCATCGATTCGCCGCCGTTTAGGCGCGCAAGCGTTTCGGCCAACATAGGGGCAAGGCTCACCACTTGCAGCGGCAGTGAGCCGTGTTCAGCTACTGGGAGGCTGTCGGTAACCAACAGGCGTTTGAGCGGCAGCGTCGAAAGCCGTCGGAGCGCGGGACCCACTAATAAGGCGTGACTAGCGACAACCGTAATCTCGCGCAGGCATCCAGCGGCGCTCAATGCTGCTGCTGCGGCTTCGATAGTGCCGGCGGTTGAGACCATGTCGTCCACGATCACCGGCGTGCGTCCGGCGACCTCGCCGACAATGCCATACACTCTCACTTCTTCGCCGCTCAAACGCGTCTTGTGGACGATCGTGATAGGCCGGTGCAGCAGCTCAGCGTATCGCTCGGCAAGCTTAACAGCTCCCAGGTCCGGGGCGACGAGCACACTTTTGTCAGTCACCAGCCCCTCCAGCGCGCTCGCCAGCAACGGTACCGCGCTCAAGTGCTCCAAGGGAATGCCAAAAAATCCTTCGAGTGAAACGTTATGCAGGTCCACGGCGACGATTCGCTCAAACGCGCCAACTCCCAGCAGGTCCGCGACTACCCGCGCGCCGACCGCTTCGCCCTTGTTGACCCGGCGATCTTGACGCGCATAGCCCAAGTAGGGCACGACCGCGGTTAAGCGTCCGGCGCCCGCGCGCCGACAGGCGTCGGCAAGTAAAAGCAACTCCATCAAGTGGCCGTCGACCGGAGGGCCAGTCGGCTGAACCAAGTAGACGTCGCCGCCACGCACAGTCGCTGGAACCTCGACGTGCAATTCGCCGTCGGGAAAACGGTTCGCCTCGAACGGGCAGACCCGGGTCCCAAGCCTTCCAGCGATAGATTCCGCGAGCGACAGGTTTCCCGATCCGCCTATAACAACAAGCTTCACCTTACTCCGTTAGCATATGTTAGGTCATCATCCAGTCTTCGTCATAGGACCCCTTGGCGGGCAGCTGCATCGGCTGTGTTACCCTTGACTAAGGCACTAGCGACTGCGGACGTTTGGTCCTGCTGGTGTGGAGCGGCATGGTCAGTTTTAAAGGTGACGCCGGGGGATACAGCAGCAAGCCCAAAGGAATCAGCAGCAAAGGGCATGCCGGTTAGCGCCGAAAACGCCTTTGGTCCGCCATTGGCATGAACTATGAATAAAGGAAGTTAGCTGATGGCTAGATTTTCGGAAAATGCCCTGGTGATTCTCGAAGAGCGCTATCTGCGCCGGGACGAGAACGGCCGTACGACGGAAGATCCTGAGGCGATGCTGCTGCGCGTAGCCAGAGCGGTGGCCGCCCCGGCGTCTGATTTTGGCGAGGATGTTCGATACTGGGAAGAGCGGTTTTTCCAGCGGTTGGACGCTCTAGAGTTTCTTCCAAACTCGCCGGCACTGATGAACGCGGGCGTGCCTAATGGACAGCTTGCGGCATGTTTCGTGCTGCCGCTGCACGACGACCTCGACTCGATTTTCGGCGCCCTTGCGTTGGCGGCGCGAATCCAGCAGACCGGCGGAGGGGTCGGGTTTTCCTTCAGCGAGCTCAGACCTGCGGGCGGCCAAGTCCGGTCCACTGGCGGCGTGAGCTCGGGTCCGCTCTCGTTCATCGAGCTGTTCAATCACGCGACCGCGGTCATCCGCAGCGGCGGTAGGCGGCGCGGGGCCAATATGGCGGTGCTTCGCGTCGAGCATCCGGACATCCGCGAGTTTATCAGAGCGAAGCTCGAGCCCCAGGCACTAGAGAATTTCAACCTTTCAGTGGGGATTACCGGCGAATTTCTCCGTGCGCTTGATGCAGAAGCCAAATTCGCTTTACGTAACCCGGCCACCGGTCTGCCGGTGGCCAGCGTGGACGCGCGTGGCCTTTACGACGCGATTGTCGAGGCCGCGCACGCCTGTGGCGATCCGGGGCTGCTCTTCCTCGATGAGATCAATCGTCACAATCCTACTCCGGCCCTGGGCCGGATCGAGGCGACGAACCCGTGCGGTGAACAGCCCTTGTTGCCCTACGAATCCTGCACCCTCGGCTCGCTCAACCTTGCGGCCTTTGCGCGCGGAGCAGACGTCGATTGGCCGCGCCTGCGCGAAGCGATCCACGATGGAGTAGTGTTCCTCGACAACCTCATCGAAGCATCCCATTATCCCGCAAAAGAGATCGAAACGGCCACGCGCCGGACCCGCAAGATTGGACTGGGCGTAATGGGTCTGGCTGATCTCTTGGCTGCGCTGGACATCCCGTATGACTCCGAGGAAGCGGTGGCGCTTGGCGAGAGAATTGCCGCGACGCTGACGCGCGAGGCGCGGCGCAAATCCGTCGAGCTCGGTGCTCACCGCGGCTCATTCCCGGCGTTCCCTAAAAGCATCTGGCCAGCCCATGGCATCCGCACGCTGCGCAATGCGGCCGTTACCTGCGTCGCGCCTACCGGAACGCTGAGCCTGCTCGCGGGATGTTCCAGTGGAATCGAGCCGTTCTTTGCGCTGGCCAGCGTCAGACGCGCGCTGGATGGCCGGACTTTGACTGAAGTCAATCGTGCAGCGGTTGAGGCACTAACAACCCTTGGCGCTGTGGGGAATCTGGCGTTTGAAGCGATTAGCAAGCACGGCTCGATGCGCGCCGTCTCAGGGATACCCGATCGCGTTAAGCGGCGCTTCCCAATCGCGCTGGAGCTAAGTCCGCTCGACCATGTGCGGATGCAAGCGGCCTTTCAGAAGCACGTCGACGCGGCCGTGTCGAAGACCGTCAATTTGCCGAAAAGCGCTTCGCTCGATGACGTGCGACAGGTCTTCGACGCGGCACGAAGGCTTAAACTTAAGGGCATTACCGTTTATCGCTATGGCTCCAAACCGACGCAAGCCGTTTCGCTGGTTGACGATGAACGCGTGCCCGATTGTCGCGAGTGCGCAGTTTAAGTGGCCCGATGCGCCAGCGTCAGCGCGGCTGGGTTGTGCCGGTTTCGGCGCACATGCGGCTCAAGGCGCTGGGCAGCGCGCGCGGCGCTATCGGTGACTCGTGAAGGATGAGCGCTATGCCGGTCAACGTCGTCAAAACGTACGAAGATGAGATCGCGTGGGAACGCGCCAAGGCGAGAGCTCGCCAGGAGTATCCCAACGCGACTGGAGAGCAGTTTTATAGGATTGTGATGGCGATCTACAAAAAGATGGCCCACTAC
>Ga0080006_1239885_pt1 | contig 24918 bp, 17 predicted proteins | sample RS3BMetagenome_FD_69209 | JGI IMG/M metagenome (GOLD analysis project Ga0080006, IMG submission 69209) | Ferric oxide microbial mat and aquatic microbial communities from Rainbow Spring, Yellowstone National Park, USA - RS3B (SPADES... ...
GTCTGGAGTGTCCATAGTTTCTTTTTTTCTGCCGGAGGATCTTTCCAGTTGATCTATTGACGACGCAGTGCGCCGTTGTTCGGCAGAGCGGAATGCTTCTGATCCAAAGAAATCAATGCCAAAGATATAACGCATTTGATTCCGGTCTGGAGCAATGCACTGGTATTGTATGAGCTGCAACCCAGTATCGTTTAAGCGCCGTTCGTACAAATACATACCATGAACGATTCGCCAGCGCAACTGGCGAACGATCATGGAGCACCTGTATTCCATACAACTGAGATTCGCTGCATGCTCGCAGCGCAATCGAAACGATCGACGAGCAGTTCATGGAACTCAGTCCGCCGAACCCGGCGGCATGGATGGAACAAGTACCACGAGGGCGCTATCCCGACGTAAGAGCACCGTTGCCGTCTTTTCTGCGGGACGCGCTGCAAGGAAAGCAGGTGCGCCTGGTAAACAACGCCAGCGCGGCCGCTCCGTGCCCGGGCGACCATACTGCTGGGCAGGCGACGCGCGCCCCCCGACCGGAAATTGGATGATCGCGCCTCCTGCCTGACCTCGGCAGGCAGTCGACTCCTGCACTTGGTACTGGCAACTGGACAACCCGTTTTTGTTCTTCGGCCGGTAAAGCGCTTCTGTCGTCCGTGGGAACGCAAAGCAGTCGTGCTTGCGGTTGCGTACTGAAGCGGCAACGCCGAAGCAGTGCGTGCAGAACACGCACCGTCAGCCTGGCACTGCCTCTTACCGGGGACTCGCGAACGCGGCAACCAATAGCGTTCGTATTTCCTAGAAAGGGTGAAAACCTTGTCCATGCAAACGCCAAAAGGACACGTACTCGCAAAACTATGGTTCGGGTTGCGTTGTTGGCGACTGTCGTGAACGTCAAACAGCGTGCTGCCAGAAACACGACAACGGCAGTGGCGGTGGCGGTGGCGGTACGGACTTCACTCCAGAGGCGCCCACGACGCTTCCCCGCGGACCTCCGTCGATCGCGAACAGGTTAGACGCTTTGCAGAACAAGCGCGGGACTGGTGGAACCCAACTGGACCTGCTGGCATGCTCCAGCGAATGAACCCAGCCCGTATCCAGTTCATCAAAAAGGCAGTAGCTGAGGCGCTCGATACCACGCATGCGCCCATTGGCGATGACACGCATCCAGGGACAGCAACGCGATCCAGCTTCAGGTCCAGTGCCCGTAGCGCTGGAAGCGGGTGCGACACGCACCACTGGGCCCGCCTACGTGTCCTCGATGTTGGATGCGGGGCGGGCCTGCTGAGCGAGGCACTCGCCGCGCTCGGTGCACACGTCACTGCGATCGACGCTGCCGCAGAGGCGATCGCCATCGCCCAGCAACGCCAGGCGGCGATGGCGGCGCTTTCATCGATGACGTCGTCGACGAGCGGCATGGCGACGATGCGTGCGTCCCGCGCACGCTGCCTGGCGGAGCGTCTCGCGTACCGGTGCGCATCGATTGAGGAGTTGCTGGCGGAGCGGGGCAACGCCGCATCCTTCGATGTTGTTACCGCGTTGGAGGTGCTCGAGCACGTCCAGAATCCGCTGGTATTTCTGGGAAATCTTGTACAGATGCTGAAACCTGGTGGGGTGCTTGTGATCAGCACGCTGGATCGATCCATCGCGTCTTTCGTAGTGGCGATTCTCATGGCTGAACGGGTGCTAGGCCTCGTACCGCGAGGTACGCATGATTGGAGCCGGTTTATTCAACCGGAAGAGCTGACGGAGGCGCTCTTGACGCTTGGGCGGTCAGCTGGTACGGGTTCAGAGGTGGCGTGTCGGGGGTCACGGCACTCGATGGAGATTTGTCGGGTCGCTGGCCTCGTGTGGAATCCCTTGTCCGGGGGTTTTGCACGAACCCGCTGGACAGATGTAAACTATATCTTGGCAGCGCGGAAGAGGCGATGAAAAGAATCCTGGTCGTCGGAGAGGTAGACGCGCGGCGTTTCAGGCGACTGAGGAGGAAGGATGGATTGGAAGCGCATGCGTGCATGCATAACGATTGCAGGCTGGTGGACTGAACTAGGATTGCTCGCGAGACGGCATTCACGTTGACAGGGATTCACTGGAGCAGGTAACCGGCAGCGACGTCAAGATGCTTCTGGGTGTTTCGCGGTTCGCGCCTGCAAACCGCGCGGCAGCGGGTCCCCTGCGATGGCTGTCGTCCCAGGAGTGCTGACGACGACGACGACGACGACGACAGTCCTGGTGTCGGATGGCGCTGAAGCGATGGTGCACGCAAATGCTTGTGAAGGACCTGAGCTATTTACGTCAGCAAGCAGCTGGTTACTAATTGTTATGCACCAGAGGTGCTTCGCGTCTCCCTCGCACACATGGAAGAGTGCGAGTGAACCTGGCCGATGGCGAACGTCCCGTGAAACGCTACGAAAATGCGTCCCGCAATTGCGTTAATGATAACGCGACGGCTAGTTCATCTACTTGGCTATGTTCACGGGTCTAGGTGCTCGTCTGCTCGCCTGCCTGCCTCGTGTCGCGGACCCAGGGCCTTGCCGAGTACCGTGACGCTTGCAGCAATGATGATCTGACAAGGATCAGTGTAAAGCTTCGGCTACCGAATTCTAGCGTTTCAGCACAAGGGATTCGCTTGACGCCACAAGTGTCAGCTTCGAAAGACACGTTGCACGAGCACACGTACCACATGGTGCTGGTCGGGAGCCGGCGCTGCCAGCACACTGCGGAAATCGTATCGGATCGAGCACATGAATGTGCCGCTTGCCGGGACGCAGGAAACGATTCTGAATGCACGAGCACGAGTGCACGACTCGGACGCGACAAACGAGTCGCCCGGACGTCCTGACACAGAAGATAGAATCTGCTTCCTATTTCCCTTCGCGTCTGCACAACGTCGTGAGGTTCCAGGCGGAACGCACACCCCGTTGAAGCAGCACACAGCAGCGGTGACGTCTCTGTTGCGCACCTCGATGGTCACGTTCGATACCAATGACCTGGGCGTTGCATTTGGCCTCGAAAGCTCGACAGCTGCGACCTGGTGTGAAACACCCAGGCTGTCCGGCAAGCAATCCTATGTTGAGTTCATTGCATGCCACGCTGGTGAACGATGGCCTGGATGAGTAGCCGCGGCACGGAGGAAGCGCGGTTGCGGCGGCATGACGGCTTCTGGTCATGGAGCTGGCGCCAGGGGCATTCCTCGGCACTCGTCAGGATCATAGCATGTTTGCCGTTCCCACGCATTTTGGCGCAGCATACGCCCCTAGTCCCAGCACCATCATCATCGTCATCATCAGCCGTGATTGATACCCGCTCACAGCGTCTGCATCGATTCCGTATCAGCTTGCGACACTGCCTCTATCAGCTGCCGAACAAGTCGTCGCGCTTCCGTTGGACTTGAACGAATGCCGTGCTGGATCGCGTGTCGAACGAGAATCGTTGTCCGAGTCGTGCGGCCCTTAACCCATACGATTCCATTCATGCCGATAGCCAGTTCGAACACGAGCTGTTTCCCTAGCTGCTGCAGAACCGGCGCGTCTTGCCGAATCATCTGCCGTGCTGCCGCCAGTGATATTCTAAACAGCGTTCCTCCTGCTAGTCTACCGAAGATCGCTTCACCACTGGTCCAGCTTTTTGCACTACCAGGCGCCTGGCAGCTGAGCTCGGTCTCGGCGAATCGTTGCGGGGTAGGCACCTGCGTGACACGCGCATAGACAACGTGCCCTGGAGCCAGGTGTGGACGGTTGCGTTTGGTTGCGCCCTCAAAAGCGAGGAGTGGTAGAAGCGCGGGCGTTGCTGCGCCAATTGCAACCCGATAGTGGTCGCCCCCAACCCGATCGACCACAACCCCAACAACAACATCGTTCACGTACGGAATGTACCGCCGCTGGTTTGACTCGACGTGCATTCGCGGAGCGTAGCGCAGTCTGCCTGCACGAGTCGCGATCAACTGACTTGGACGGTTCCAGTCGGGGAGCGCAGTGATGCCGGGCCCCACCCGCAACGGCACCAGGTTTGCGGGCAGCTGTGCTCGAGCGTCTGCAAGTACAGTGTCTCCCGGAAGTACCAAGGAAGACTCAGGTCTGAGAACCCGAGAAAAAGACCCGGAGTCGGTTCTCTCACTCATGATCAGATCGTGGGGATGCGTTGCGCTCCCATGGAACGCCTAGTTCGGCACAAAGTATCCGTCTAAAGCGTAGCTGACGTTGAACGCCCCCGCTGTGACAGCGGCGTTTCGCCCGTGCGCTCTCCGGATGCCGCTCGATAGCGCTGGTGCTGGTGCTGCTGGTGCGCTTTCCCATAACCTGGATCGATGGATAATTTGATATAATGTGGATTGTGGTTACCTGTGTACGTACGCTACCGTATGTCTGGTTCGTTCATTGTATGCATAGGCACACACACACACACCTTGATCCATGAGTGACTCTGTATCGTTTTATCCTCGAGTCTGCCTGTAAGATTACCGAGCGTTCAGTGCATATTCCAGAAACCTCGTTTACAGAGGACACGTACGCGCACTAGATGCACATCGAGGCATCCTGGTCGTGGATCGATTATGTCCCAGACTCCTGAAAACAGCACCGAGAGGGATTCCCGCTCATTCGTATGCGCAAACCTAGCGCATGTGTCCTGCTTCCGAGCACGTGTCGCCAATCGCTTCCAGGAATGAGGTTGCGCGCTACATGGCCCTCAGGGTACGAGATGCTTGCGCAGCAGCGGAGCAATGGGGACACCCCGTCGACTCTGGACCGCGGGACGCACTAGCTGCTCGTGCGTACGAACGGTAACCCATTCGGGACCAAGTGGCGTACCGCCGACCGTTACAGCCTCAAAGTGAGCGGCACCCTGGAAACCTGACGGGACTCGCCGAACCTGAAGCATATCTGCAGCGCGCGCAAGACGACGCTCCGACAGGATGACGTGCCCCAGCTGGCGGTCACGACGGCGTGCCTGCGCCATCGCTCGAACGCGCGCTGCAGCTTGCTCGCGACGTTCTTTCAGGCGTCGTTCGTAGGCGCTTTCCAGACCTGCACCGGACCAAAAGCCCCAGCCAGGAAGCACCGTTGGAATCGCACTGGTATCCGCGAGTTCATCAAGCTCAGCCTCTAGCTGCGCTGCTTTCTGTCGGGCGAATTCTGCTTCATCCTCTGCGGTGGCTGCCCCCGCATCACCAAAGGCCACCTGCACCCAACGTGCCTGTTCATCGGAGGCTTCGTTATCATGTCGATGGCCGGCCGGTTGATCTTTGAGTGCGGATCCCGCACTCGCCGTCGCCGCGACAGTTGCGCACTTGTGTTGCGCAGCTTCCGATGGTGCATCTGAAGACACCGACGCGTTTGAAGCGCTCACTCTGGTACGTGGAGTAGAGGCGCGTGCTGCTGAAACGCAACTCGCGTCTGCGGCGCCTGGCGTCGACACGTACGTCAGCGCGTCTCCATTCGGAGCCGGAGACGGCGCCCGCAATCTTTTCAGCGCAACGGCATCAGTTGCGTGCGTCTCAAAGCCGGCATTTGACGACTTGCACAGTGGATCGCCTGGATGACCTGCAGAAGCAGACTGTTGCAACCACGGATTGCGATACGGGTCAGGTGTCGGTGATTTGTGCGCTTCCGCTCCCGAGGTATCGCCAGTAGGCCCATTTCTGCCGACGCTAGCAACGGATTCAGGATGCCGAGCGGAGCACGTGCCATCGCCCAGCGCACTGAACTCGGCTGTCTCTTCCGCACGGTGGCGTTTGCGCGAAGCGCTAGGCGCAGCTGGCAGCGCGTGTGCCGGCACACCGTCACAAGTCTCGACTGGTTGCTCCGAAGCGGATTCCGTGACTGGGGTTTCATCATTCGGCGTCGTTTCTCTGTTCGGCGCTGAAGCTGTTTCGAATCGTTTCGATGCCGCTAGCTCGGTTTCATCGCCCAGCGCGGCCTCAAACTTTTGAAAAGTCGCATCTGTTGGCCGCAGCGGGATCGAATCGTCGCCGATGGGCCCAGCTGCACCACTGGTCCCGGTATGTCGCGTCTCGGGGATCTTGCGTTCTCCGTGGCTGCAGCGTGCGCCACAAGCGGCACGGTCATTGGCGTCCTCGTCGTCTGAGAGCCTATTGCGGATATTATCCAAACTGTCGTCTTCGTCTTCGCTGGACTCGCTCGCGTCCGTAACACTTGTATCTGTTGCGGAATCAGCAACGCGAACGCCGTAACGACGCCGAGCATGCACCCAGTTCTCTGCCTGACAGTCGCGCTTATTAGGCACATCATGCAGCACTTGTTCCGCAGCTCGTTTCATAAAAGCCAAACCAGCAAGTCCCGAAAGAGCGCTTTTCGTTGCCCCCTGGCCAGACCCAGCTGCAGACGATCGTGCGGCAACGTTTTCAGTTTCTAGATCGCTCGGCGCATGTTGCGGATTGGATGGAGGCAGCGAGCCGCCGGCATCTTCCATGCGTTCTTCAGAGGATCCCGTGGAAAGCAGCGCCGCTGGTCGACGTAGCGCCAGGTCCGCAGCGCGATCCTGCTCTCGAATGGCATCGCGAGTCGCTGTATCGAGTTTCTCGAAGCCACGCTGCAGCTGGTGACGCACCCAATGGCTCTTGCGTCGATGGCGTTGCGTTGCACGCTCGAGGGCGCGTTGACGCTCCTGTTCCCGTTGGAGAGCCTCTAGCTCTGAGCGAGCGGCTGCAACCTCATCATTGTTTGTAGCTGCCGCTGGGCGCCGCCCCGGAGCCTTCGATCCTGCACCAGCGATGGCCTGCAAATCTCGAATGCGGAGCTCCCGGACGCGCTCTCGTCGGTGCTTGCGTAAGCGCCGCGTTCGTCGACTCGTGATCCGCTTGAGGAGTTTCGCGCGCTGCTCCTGGTAGAAAAGCAGCGTGCGATTCCTGGCGAGTTCCCGCTTACGGCGTTCAATTTCAGAGCGAGTGAGATGTTGGAGAGCGCGGCTTTCCGCCTGAAGCATCTGGTTTTCATCCAGTGCCTCTTGCGCAACGAGAATATCGCGGACGGTGGTCTCGAGCCCCGCTCGCGGAGTCTGCCGCATCGCCCTATCCAGCTGTTGAAGGTCGTTGACTGCCTCCCCGAAACTTGCTTCCCCAAGTTCTGATGCGTCTTTCAGCGGGAAAGATAGATGCTGCTTAGACTCGAGGTGCTGTACAACTGGCCGCCAACCTTCAAGCTCCTTTTTCCGTGCCTGGTATGCTGCTTTTTGCTGTGCTGCCGCAGCAGCGAGTCGATGTGGCGGTGGTCGCAACCGCTGATCCGGTCTTGCTTGCGATAGCCGCTCAATGTGGCGCTTCAGTTCTTCATGGTGCACGTCTCTGGGCGACAATGCGCCTAAAAAGTCGGTCAGCCGGACCTGTGGCTGTTCATGGCTACCGCTCCAGCCCAATGACGGCTGCTCTGGGTGCTCAGGCGGCGCGTCAAGCCGTTCTCGCACGTGTCGAGCGCGGCTTGGTACTCGGCCCAGAACCGATCGGAGCAGCGCATCGTGCGCCTCGCCGCTGTCGACGCCGGGTTCAGCGTCCGCGCTCAAGTACCACGCATCTGCGTCGGACGCCTCGCTCGGGCCGTTTGCTGGTGAGAATTGTTCCTCAGAGTCAGTGTCCGACCAGACTTCCAGACCAAGCCTTCGCTCCAAGATCTTCATGGTACTAAATTGGTGCTCTCCGTCCTCCGATGACGACATGTCTTCCTCTGCTGTCGTCAACAGCGGGCACGCCTTGAACATACGTGTCCGTAACGGAGCGGCGCATGCGTGTCGGCGTCGCCGCGTGCACGCATGCGTGCAGCAGCCCAGTACCAGGAATGGAATACTTTGTCGCAGATCTGCTGTTGCGCTGCATGCAGCTGCGTGCAGCAGCCCAGTACCAGGAATGGAATACTTTGTCGCAGATCTGCTGTTGCACTGCATGCAGATGCGTGCAGGCGAGCACCGCAGACCTTTCGCGTTGCAAGCTCTGGTAAACGATACAAGAGGCTTGTGCACATGGCATGGACTCTGGGCAGAGGAGACTCTCTCTCAAATAGTGCTTTTCGGTAGATGTTGCGAGACGCTTCTAAAGATGGGATGGAGTATGGAAATAAGAGACTTGGCGATTGTGTCAGATACTGTGGAGCGGAACAACGACGCAATGCGCTTCGACGGATGGGAAGACTTGTGGAAACGCGATTCAGCCATCGCGACACCAAAGCGGAAGCGCGGAAGCAGCGCGTGCATCGTTGCTGCATATGAACAGCTCTCATGACGGAGATCGAAGGCGTGCTCACTACTTGCAGCAAGACACGGAAGCGAGTATGCGTTGAGCGCGCTCGACGAATGACCCGGCGATTGCGCCAGCTCCTTATGATCGGATCGGGAACACGGGACGCAGCCCCGTTCAGCGGCACTGCCTGAAACCGACAGAAAGCACCGAATGAGTACAGCAGCCGAATCGAGGAGTTGTGGACAACCCAGAGTAGATCGAGAGGGCCATAGAACGTTCATGGAACTCTTCCAGAAAAAAAAAACACAGCGGCTGCTACCGAATAGGATCCGGCGAACACCTCCGCCCAACAAACTAACAAACAAACAGAGAAACAGCCGGAGCGTCAAGCTCCCTGTCTGGTGCCGATTTCTCCACAGCGCGTGTGGTGCACCGATAGACTCCGGGCTGACGCTGGTTCATTCCTGGAAAAGCACCACGGGCTCTATCAGGCGAATGCAACCGCTCTGTGGCCATAGATCGGCGCCAAAATGCTGATAAACAGCGTCAGTGCCCGTTCAGATACCTAGAAGACATCCGGCATGTCTGGACGGCAGCGCAGTGCCGCTGAAACCTTTCCCAGAGGCCAGCAGCAAACGCGTCCCATACGACGTCCCGATAAAGCAGACCACGACCAGCGTACCGCGACCACCTGCGCTGGCATCAGGCCCGAGCGATACGCACTGCGCTCAGACGTGCGGTTGGTGCAAGCCCTGTCGCTTCACTTGCCATAGGTACCACAGCATTTTCATGGTCGAAGATGAACGCCTCTGTCCAAACTCTATGGCGTGCGCGTTGCGAGTCGACTGTCGGCGTCTGGGACTCGGCTGCTCCGAAGACGCTCAATGTGTGTTCGCGTAGAGTGTCGGGTGCCTCGAGGTGCAGCGTTCGAGGCACCACGCTACGGCTTGCTCCGGTGCCGCGTGCCTACTTTACACGTATCCACAACCACACACACACAACCACAACTCTAGAGGCATATTCATTGGGTTACAGTGAAACCCCGCCCATGACCAACGCGCACTGATCCATGCAGAGCGCCAAGCTCTCGACACCATAGACACCCTCGATGTATCACCGATATCACTGGGGTGGCTGCTGGGGGCCCCAGGCGAAGGGCCTCACCTCAGCCAGGTCCGGGTAACGGTGAATCCAGTCCAGATACGCCTCTGGTGACTCGTCGCCCTCTGATGCTGCCTCTATCTCGATGCCTACCGCCAGAGCGTGTTGCCGTCGTTCACCAGCAAGTCGAGCAATATTTTCCGACCAGTACGCATCCAACTGGGCTGCTACTTCACAAAACGCCTGCTGCTTCATCTCAGCCGCTAAAGGCGTCGTGATTCGCATCATCGGCTGCGGGGGCGGCCACAAGAGGCCGTGTTGCTGGACTCGGCGCCAATAGAACGCATGTCGAATCCAGTCCGCAGCACTGAGCGCTTCGGTAGCGCTACAGCTCCGTCGCAAAAAGGCGGGAATAGCACGAAGCTGCGCAAGCGCCTCCGTCGGATCGGCAAGCACGCTCAGTTCAGAGAAACGATCTGCGCTGTTCAGATCGCCCAGAAGACGCTCATAAACCATCGCCATGAGCGTTGTGCCTAGTCTGCTGTCCGTGTGGTGTACATAGAGCCACTCGAGACCACGTTCGAGCGCTGTGCTCGAGTCGTGCCCCCAAGACGCCGAATCTGTCGCAATCTGTCGTTCGTCCGCAGAGGCCAGGGCTGCCTCCGGACAGCGCACCTCATTCAGAAGCGCCAACGCCACCACGACAACCGCGGTATCGATATCAAGTCGACCAAGACGCGAGAGTAACGACCAGCGCTCCACGTCGTGGTAGCAAATGCATCCGGTGAAGGCGAGGCTCACCAGAAGCAAGCCCGCCAGAGGTCCACGCGCCTTCGGTCCCGCTCCCTGCAACGTATTGATGAGCGTCTCAAGGGCTTGTCGGACACCGGACTCCAAGCCGTCCTGAGGCCCATCATCACTTCGAACGCATTCGAGTAAAGCGAGCAGCTGCAACATCGCGAAGAGGATAGGCTGAGCGCGGGCACCGCCAGAACGGTCCAGTATGCGCTGCAACACCTCGCGAATGCGACGCAAACTCGGTACTGAAGCCTCGGTTACAACCAAAGTCGCGCTGGAACGCGACCGTGACGCTGCTTCCTCGCCTGCCGAGCACGAGGACGAGCAGAGAGCTGTCAACGCGGCTGGCCCGAGACGTCGCAAGACCTTCATCACGATCTGAACAAAGCGACTCTCGAGTGCTGCGGTGCCTGCTCCGGACGGCAGCGCTCGGTTGGCGCGCTCGAGTGCCTCCATCGCCATGTGCCAGTTGTGCTGTGCTGCTCGCTGGCATCCGAGCGTCCACTGCAGCTCAGCAAAGCTATCCTGAATGCGCGCTAGACTCGAATACAAAAGCGCATCTAGCATGCACAACGAGGCTTGCATGTTGCGGGTCCCGGTTCCGTCGGGTTGTCCCTGCACAGTCGCTGTCGAAGGTTGTGCGTTGTCGCTTGTCGACACGATGGGCGCTGTCGGAAGCGCCACAGCAGCATGCGCAGTTGCAGCTGGAGCAACAGCGGCTGTTTCCGCTCCTGCTCGCGCTGCAGAGTCGACAGTACCCCGGGTACCGTCTGGGCAAGCCCGCTGCCCCGCGATTCCACTCCATATTTCCGTCTCCACTGCGGAGGCGGCTGCTCCTGGCACCTCAGGTGCCTCTGTGTAGCGCGCGTGCGCAGCTCGTTCGCTTTCATGTGACGCACCGCCGGCGTTTCGCTCAAGCAACAAGCGTTCGAGCTCGCCAACGAGGCTCAAGGCCTCGGTGTGCCGTCCCTCTGCAGCCAAGAGCGACGCATACGCTGTACCGACAAGTGTCATCAACTGGAGCGCGTCGCTACTGGATGAACGCATCAGATGGTCTCGGAAACTCCAGCTCCGCGAAAGCGCCTCGGCAGCTGCAACAATCTTACCCTGCTGCTGGTAGGCCTCCCCGAGTGCGTACCAGGCGAGCAGTCGCCGACGATCTCGAAAGGCACTGACATCCTCAGTCTGCAGGTATTTTTGGAGTGAGACGGAGCAAGCCGACCAGTCCTGCCGCTCGAACTGCAACCAGCCTAACGTGAACCAGGCCCATGGTAGCGTCCTCGAATGAGCAGCGATCGTCGTCAGGCACACTTGTTCCATGCGTTGGACGGCGTTCCAGACGGCGCTGGAGTCCATTCGTTGCACCTGCTCGTGCAGGAGCCAGGAGTAAGCCTGTACAAGTCGTAGCGCGGCAGTTTCATCGCTCGGTTCGAGTGCATGCGCTCTTTCGAGACAATGCAGGGCGAGCTGCCAGTACCGGCGAGCTTTCTGAAAACGCTCTCGTGCATCGCAACGATTCACCTGCTCTGTGACACTGGCATGCTCCTGCGACAGGGGCTCGTTTCCAGGCAACGGATGCTCTGCGGATGCAGCGCTCCCCTGCGCCTCACCTAGGCCTGTGCGCCGGTGTTGAGGCTCTGCACTGCGCGTCGCATTGTCCAGTGTCGATGATGACGGCGACAACGTACCCGGTCGCTTCGTCGCACTGGGTTCGCTCCGCTGCCTCAGTCGAGCGGCGTCCGCTTCGTTCGGAGTACCCGAAGCATTCATGGACGCTGTCGTCGACGTCTGATGAGCCGCGCTCGAGTCTGTAACCGGCACCTGCACATCATGTGGGAGCAGTGATACCGAAACGCTCGGTCGCGCGAAGGGCACCGCTCCAGACAATGCACCAGAGCCCGAGGCTCCTGCGCGTACTGCAGCCAGACTTGCAGCAGCGGTCGGATTAGCGCTACCCGACGCTTTCCAGATAGCGTGATCCATCTCTGGTGCCGGGGTGTCCAGCACCAGGGCACGTTCGCCGGCACCCGACGGCCAACCCAGCGCTAGGGCGCTTTCCCAGAGTACGCGCGCCAGCTCCAGGTACGGTGCACCGAAACACGGGTCGATTGCTATCGCCGCCAGCAAGTCTGGTATCGCATCAGCAGCTCTGGAGCTGGCGTCGCACTCCACTGGGGCGGATTGCTTACGCTGGTGCCGCAGACGGCGATGTCGTGCCCGACTTTGCAAGGCGAGTGCTCGTAGGCGAGAGGTCGAGGCGACGTCACGACCCCATCCAAGAAGCACAAGTCCCAGGGGCATCGGTGTCGGCTCGTGGTCATCTGCTTCCACCCGCAGATTTTGCAGCACTGACCAGTGTCGCTCCCAGTCGACGCAGCGGTCACCAGCGTAGGAGTGCCCCAGTGACGCCTCTGAGCGTGCCTGCTCATCGTGCCACTCTATGCGATGAACTTGTGCCCACAAGTCATTCGGATCAGCCGCCAACACCTGTTCACAGAGCGACAGTGCTCGTTGGCGCGAGCGCACATCGTTGTGTTGCCAAAGCTCCACTGCAAGTAGGCGCCAGGCAGCACAGCGCAGACGCGTCGACCAGAGCACCGCATCGCCCGTGAACGCTTCGGTGTGAAGAACCTCCAGAGCCATCTGGAAAGCATCTTGTGCCTCCTGCGGATGACCCAGCGCATGCTTCGCAATACCCACGGCCAAATGGAGCGATGCAAGGAGTACGGAAAGATGTCGCTGCTCTGACTGAAGCTCGCGGAGATGCTGCACCGCGCGTCCAGCAGCTCGAGCAACGACATGCCATTCTCTGCGGTGCATGCCGACACCCAACTGCAGTAGCGCCTGCGTCAGAGGTGTCTTACCTCTAAAGTTGTCGATGGCGAGGTCCTCGGTGCTGCTTCGAGCGGCAGTGTTTCTGCTGTCGTCATTCCGACATCGAATAGCAATCACGAAAAGAAGCACCCGAGCCAGCTCGTTGGTGTGCGCACTATACGGCACTCGGTGAACCGTTCGCTGGCACCATTCTCGCCATGAGTTTACCAACGACTGCGGCGCTGTGTCGTTGAACAGCAACGCTTCGAGGACGCTGGTGCATACGACGTCACCGCTTGCGGCACCGTTTATCCAGGAGTCCAGCAGCGCATGCGGGTCGCCTGCGTACGTCCACATGCTCATTGCTGCTCGGAGGTACGCGTCAAAGCGAACAGGGTGCTCGCGCCATGCCCTTGTTGCTGCACGTTGAAACCATCTCCACAACGCCACGAGTCCGCCGGTGGTGCTGCTTTTCAAGTAGCCAGCCATGTGTAGCCACTCGAGCGCGTCGGGCTCACGGTGTTCCACTTCGAAACGTGCCTGGAGACGTTCGCAGTCTAGTTCGTTGAATGCATGATCCGAGGGTGTTCGTCCACACAAGACGTCGAGTGCTCGTTGACGACGCACCAGAAGCTGCTCAAGTCGCTGTTCATCTGCCGCTGTTGGCTCGGCTTCTATGCAGCGGTCGCACGCTTCGAGAACCGCACGCCAGTAGGCTGTCGACTCGGTTCCCGTTGCCTCAGCGGCGGACTCACAGAGTCCTCGCCATGCCAAGAGGTCCGTCGGACGCAGCGCTGTGGCGCGCTGGTAAGCCTGGAGCGATCGTTCTCGCTCGCCAAGGCCCGCTGCAGCTGCACCCACGAAAACGTATGCGAAGTAGTTGCATCGATCCTGTTGAAGAACCTGCCGGGCACACTCCAGCGCATAGGCGTAACGTTTGTCGCGGAGTGCCTCTTTCGCCTCGCGGAGCAAACCCGAGACCGACGCGTTTGCTCTGGCGCTCATGATCCATATTCTTGAAGCTTGCGATTCGCGCTTCTGCACAAAAAGAAGAAGCCTGAATGCGTCGACCAAGTCGCTGCGTTGCTGGTACTCGACCCGGCGCTCGTCGTGACAGCCAGTGCCTTCACTGGCGCAGCTCTAGGCCGCCGTTTTCGGCACAAACCGAGTACCGGACTGCAGATTCTCCGAACACTCGCTCCGTTTCCGCCAACGTCTGCAGTTGATGAAAGTATGCTATAGGATCTTGTTCTACCAGAATCAGACACCTGAATACGACACGATAAAGCACGAGCGAAGCAGGCCTGAACGGCTTGGAGACGCTCGTGCCGTCGCCTGCCGAGCACGTCCACGTCGCCGCTGCACTGCAGGATGCATTCATCGATACCGGGTGTCGAATGAGAAGCAACAGGTCAACCTGGGTAATGAGGGCGTACACACACAATAAAGTTATGCTTTGTTGGTAATTGTCAGCGACAATAGCCTTGACGGGGTTGCTCAGCGAATGCTTGCGTATCCTGTCTCTAGTCTCTGGATTGAGAATCGGGAATTTCTCCTGTAATTCCTGCAGCATTCTTCACAGTCAAAGCATGTTGATGGTCGCGGTCAAGTCCCGAGATCTCGCCGCTTCCGACTGTTTTCGATGCACGTTATGCACAGGCATAAGCTGCAATCTACGCTGCGATGTCTATGTTCGTTTCCTTCGTGTAATGCCTCGTCTTGCACTTTGGAGCAGCAGCGACGCTTGACGCTGCGCGGGTGTTGCCGCCTGTCGACTGCAACTCCTCCTCGTCTTCCGAGTGCTGCACTGTGGCGTGCAAATGCTTGCTCCATCGCTCGCTGTATGCCGTTGACAGGTACAGAAGGATACGCTCGATGCCGTTTTCCGTTTCCGCACCTGGTGCAGGACCCGGCGATCACGGGCTTCGTCTGGCAGCTCCACCAGACGAGTACTCTGCCCGCTACGTATGGAAGCGCGTGCTGTTCCATTCGATAGAGGGTGTGTGGACCGCAATGCTTTCCATGATGAGACGAGTACCGGAAGGAGAATCAAACCCGGAAAAGAGGGAAAATTATTCGACCCGTCTACGTTCTCTTCGTGCAGAGCGGTGACGCATGCCGCACGGGAAGCGATCGCTGCGATGACTCAGGCCCAGCTTCCATGAACATTTTTCGAGCAAAAATATGAAACGCCACCCCTGATAGCATATACGGTGCGAGGTATCACGTTTCTGTCGAATGGCGTCTCGTCGATAGCCATAAAGAAATCGGGATCACTTGCCATTCGAATGGAATGAATGATTCGAGGTGACACGATTCGTGGACGCTTCGTATGCGCTTGGGGAACGTCATCAAGTATTGAGGTCGAATTCTTTTAGTCTTTCATCCCGCACCGCGAATAACTCTGCCCACGAGTTGCCTTGAAACCGAAAGATCCAGAATCTGAACGATATGTGATTCGAGCAAGCCCTGTCTAGCGTACCGAGAACAACAGAGGTATCTACGCAGATACTGATTCACAATTTCGGCTACTGTACGAACGCTCGTTCGAGAACGTTGCGAATTATCTTGCTTTCGATGAACGAATGTACTCCAGCAGGAAAGCGACGATGCAATCACTCCGAAAAGTCGACCTCGAATCCGATAACCTTCACTCCTGCAAACATCATGTCGACGCTTCGCATCGTAAAATATCCGAAAAAGAATCAAGAGTCCGGAGCAGAACAAGCCGTTCTGCATTCTATGGTACGCTGATAGGGGTGTAGCGGTACGGGCGCTGCGAAAGCTTCTCACGCTGTACGATCGTCGATAGCGGAACCAGAGTACCTTCCGATCCGGTAAGATGATCGCCAGCCGCGAAAGCATCCATGACACTGCACCATATCTTCGAGTGACGGGAGCGACCCGCACCGGTCGTCCATTTCATCCAGAATATGAGTCGGTTCCTAGGAGCATCCGAGTGCAGAGCCTATCAGCAGCGCCTCCCCGAACGCTGCCCCATGAAGCGAAGGATGCCCCCAGCGACGCTCGTTCAGCAGCGCTCGACGCGGCAATGGCGAAGCGTCGACGACGCCCGGTCCCGTGACTCCTCGTTTGCGCTGTAGCGGGCGAGCGCTTTGGCTCTGGGACGCAGTGGTGCCATCGAGGCTTGAATGTCGCTACACATCGCTAGACGTTGTTGATAATGCACCTCGGTGCGCACCAAAGCGACGCTTATCTCGGTTGGCTTCCGCCAAACCTATCCCTCAGAGACTTGGATGGTTACACCGTCGCTGACTGCAGCGCACTGCTCGCTCCACGCGGAGGTCGTCTTGTGCTGACTCCAGCTGAGAGCTCGAATGCTTCCGCATCAAGCAATAAGGTTGTGCAAGCGGAGATCAATGTGGAATCTAGGCGGCATGCAACGCTGCGTTGGGCGAGTCTGGACGAGGCGTCCACATCCGAGTTGCTTCTCGGAGCTGTGCACGGCTCCGTGAAGTTCTGGATCTGCGACGAGGCGCGCCAGACGACGTCGTCGTCCGCTGAGCAGCCCTTCGTATCGAATGGCTCTGGAACTGCTCAAGGCACTGAGAGGCAACTGCGGGTTTTGATGGACCGCGAACCGACACAGCTGGGCGCACGGGGAAACCACGTCAGCGGTGAGCAGTCGGGCCGTGCGACGACCGAGGCGCACCTTCGTGCAACTTGTCCCGCGACCCTGAGCAGCCCAGTCGAAAGCGATACCCAGCTACCACCGGAAGAGTGTGCGCGATGGCGCTTTCTGCGAAAGCAGGCACGCGAACGCCTCGAGCATTTCACTACGAAAACGAACGTTGCAGCTTCCGCGGAGCCGCATGTGCACGAACAAGCACCGACACAGCGTCAATCGACACCTTCAAAGACTCCGCAGGCACAGGGCGCTACATCCGTACCAGAGTCGTCATCCAATGATGATGATGGTGATGATGATGATGATGCTGTGCCCCAGCAAGCGGAGCATTCCATTTGCGAGGAGTCACTCGTACCGTTCGATGCCTCGATGCATTTACGAACCAAGTACATCAAAAAGTATCGTCGGAAACCCGCCAAATATGCTCGCAAGATTCTCAAGCGCCCAGAAGCATACCTAAGGCAAGCGAATTGGCTGCCAGTCGCTGCGGAGGATCGAAGCGAGATCACTGCCCTGCGCATGGGCACCCGAGTCGATGATCATAACCGAGTCGATGGAGCCGTGCTTGTCCGCGAGATGCCGACACCGTCCACAACCTGGTAGTCGTCTCTTTTTGTGTCATGATTGCATATCTGGCGTGTTGCGGAATGGGGCTTCGCGTTTACGCGCAACAGCAGGTGCGCTACGCGTGAACCGTACCACCGAAACGTCTGACTCCAGCGTAGGAGCCACCGCGTGGCTACATCATCGAGTTGTCATACATGTTGACGCAGCATCCCTGCTACCGATGCGCCGTGTATCCATGAGGCACCTTCCTCCATCGTTCTATTGTTGTGACTTTATAATTGGTGGCCCCGCCGGCGAACGCGACATACATCCATGAGGTACCTGGCGGCTGGCGGTCGCGTCTTGTGCCGTCTGGACGATAACGCTGACACAGACAGCGACTCGTTTGGACGAACGTGTGTCACGCGTTCATGGTGCATGATAAGGGCGCCGCTTTCTCTCGTGGATGGAGTCAACGGTACAGACCAGGCACTTGTTCAGGTATCGCAGCCGGTACTCTGGCACGAAGGCGTGCACTAGTTCCGCTTGTACCCATTTGAGAATAAAATGGAATAGGTCCTCCAACACGGGTGTTCACTTTAACTTTTGGACTCTTTCCATTGGCAGCGACAACAGCTTTTGTGCGCTTTTTCTGCGACTGCTTCCCTTGGCTCGCTTTGATGATGTGCTTTATGCACGCTGGTCTCTCCTTCGGCCCAGCCTCGTTGTCAGCATTCGAAAGATGTTGCTGACGGCAATCAGGTCCCGATTTCACGGCTTTCGGCTGTTGTCCACGCGTTTCATGCACAGGGGGTTGTTGCAATGCACGCTCCGCTCGCCATACTGAAGTTTGTTGTACACAGCTGCGGTGCACAGTGCGCTTGGATGTCAATGGACTGCGCTCAGGTGTTTCCATATGTCCACCAAACTTCCTGCTCCGAGCGCTGCCCTGTGGCACATGAACGCTTGCTTCATCGCTCGGTACATGCCTTCGATGGGTGCAGAGAGCTCGCCGCGGTGCCTTTCTCGGCTTTGGTGTCCGGTACTGTACACCGCTACGATCAGCAGCGTCTTGTGGAGGCTCCCGTGGTCGACTTTTTAGTGTACGCTGCACAAGCAAGCATATGCACTTGCATTCGATACAAACGTTGTCGTATGTGATGCTTTCCATGATGAGAAAACAAGTATCGGAACACACATCTCGGACTGGAGATCAAGTTCGGGATTTCGATTCGTTTACGCTCCCTGCCGTGCAAGGCGGTGATGCACGCTCCACTTGAAGCGATTGCCGCGATGACCCAAGTTCGAGTCCCAGACCCTTGTCTACGCAAACCGAAGGAACGATAGTGTCTGGGAGCGTATCTCGTGCGAGTGATCATGGTGCTGTCGAGTTCTGTCTCATCGACGGTGATCACAGCGTAAGGATGATTCATCACGCGTACAGCATCGATTCCTTGAGGTGGCACGTTCACGGGGAACGTTCGGCATGGGCGCGTACACAAGTGTTCAACGGAAACACTGAAGTTTGTTTCGTCGTCGATCCGGCAGCGCGAATGCCTGTGCCCACATACGTTGCCTCGAAACAGAAAGACCGAAAAATTCCAGATTGCAGCTGATTTGAGCGCGCTCCCTAGACGCAAAAGCGAAGCCTGGACGCTTGCAAGTGCGAATTCCATCATGATAGCGGTCGTAATCCAGATCTTACGTCGGAGGCTTCGCAAATCCTGCTGAGCCCCGGGAACGCAACAGATTCCAGCGGGAACACGTCGAAGACGCCACTCCGACACCCCGCCAACGAACCCCATTCCTACCTATGCATCAGCGCGCCCGCATTCCTGCTCCCTGAACATCCAAGCTCCACATCGAAAGCAAACTCAGAAAATAAATCACAAACACCAAAAACGGTGCAAGCAGATCCGTGTTCCATGTAAATCCTTCCCTTTATGGATCTCCGATCGAGGTCGCGACAGGAGTGCAAGCTATGGGCGTACCCGCGCATCCAGGAGCTGCTCTCGCGATACCCACAACCCCAGATGATGCTCCGCGTTGCAGCGTATGCATACTCCAGGTGCCGCGTTTTCGACTACGCCGCCCATCGGTGAACGCTTCCAGAGCGCCCACCTATGTAGATCTCGTTGCGATCCTCGTGGTAGTAGACAGCGGTCACGTCACTGAGCGCTCGACGTTCCTCGAACGAGTCACGATGCGCCCGGATTCGGCCCAGGCAAAGTCCGGTAGGAATGTGTGCGATCCAGAGTGAGCCGCTGTGGACGTCGTAGATCTCCGAAAGCGGACGCTGCAGTTGACCAGCTCGCAACCGTTCACTGGAGCTAGTACCGGGTACCGATGCGAACTGGTGATCGCTCGTCGAAGAGGGTGCCTGCAACGTCGGTGTTCCTTTGGCGAGCGATGGTAGCGCAGGTCGTACCTGCGGACGCACCCCTGACGCGCTACTATCCCCTGGGGCAGTGGCGCTTGCGTCAGGTGTCGGACCCAGCACAGGTGCTCCATCCATGGACGTCGACGTCGACGACGACTGCGGCGTCACTGCGGTATTCGGGTCAGCGTCGGATGCGTCCGGATCGTCGTCACGCGGATGCTCATTCGCGTCGCTCGCTGCCTGATAAGATACCAAAATATCCTGTGCAGCGGATATGTAGAGGGTATTGTTCGCTGCTGCCGAGATGGCACGGGACGGATGCTGCCTCGAGAGCCGTTGAACAACGGGTCGAGCACGAAAGTCCCAAACCTGAATCTCCTGATCCCGGAAGACAAGAAACAATTTGGTCTCGTACAGAAAGATGAAATGGTGAGGCGTCAGGTGCTGTGAACCGAGAAGCTCCTGCTCCGTACTGGTGCGCAGATCGACGATACGGAGGTTCACGCCCTCCTGTTTCACCAGCAGGCGATCGTGGAAGAGCTCGATGAACTCTATCTTGCGAGATCGGTTCAGCAAGTAAAAGAGTTCATGTCGCACGGCGCCGGTTTCGATATCCACAAACTGGAGCGGCACATGGCTTCCGACGCGCTGATAGATGAGCAACATCACGCCCGGTGACACCTTGATCTCGGCGATAGAGCGACACGCGATCCGGTAGAGGCTTTGGTAGGTTGTCAGGTCCCATACTGTGTAGCTGCGATCGTTGGCACGGAAGGTAAGCACCTTGCCGTTGACATCGTCAAATTCGACAAACCCCGGCCAACTGAGGCATTCGCTCGTAAAGATAGGGGTGCTGTCTTCAGGCTGGCCTCGCGCGATGGCGTCCATTGGGATGCTGCGACAACGGAGTCGCAGGAAGCGATCTTCGTGCCGCACGGAGACAGTGATGAGCGCTCGATTGGCCTTGTTGAGGAAGATAGAGCGCACGACTTCATCAGGGCTCAGGTTCAAGCAGCAGAGACGCTTTCGTGTAACAGTCTGGAACGCTGTACAGACCCCGTTGGCCGTCAAGGTGAAGAGCAGATCGCCGAAAGCGACGATTTCTACCACGCCGGCGCGCCGTTGAAGCAACGGAAGCGAGAAGCTCCGGTTGCTGTCGTTGGCGTCGTAGGTCTCGCGGAGACGGAGGCCGCGAAAGCGGCACAAGAGCGTTTGTCGATGCAACGCATGTTCGGGCAGAATGCCGGTCTCACGACGACGCAGGGCATCGAGCGGCTGGAATCGCCACTGCAGCGCGGAGGAAGCACGCTGCAACCCGTGCCCTGCTCCAGCATTGAAACCGAGTTTCGATGCTGCTTCGATGGACACGGGCGTCGACGACAAGCCCACCGGCGCTGCCGCACATGAGAATGAACCGCAACCAAGTCTTCGTCGCTTCTTCGTCGCCTGGGTTAGAGGTTCACAAGCGTCAGCCATTGGGGTCGCTTCGACCGCGCCAGGCGACACGCGCTGGGATTGGTAGACTCGGGCTGGCCAGTATGCAGTCGTGCGTGCGCTCGTTTCTTGGCTACAAGTTGCAACATCGTTCGAAATACTTGAGCACTGACTAGACGTCAACGCTGGAAGAGGGAACAGCGTGGACGAAGACTCCGGCGAGCGCGCAGACTTGCCACGTGGCGAGGCATCTCCGGCAGGAGCGCCCGCATACGTGCGGGTTGCCCCCGGTCGTGGGCTCTGCGCACACAAGTACTGCGCCGCGTGCCGATCATCTTCGCTGAGCAGCGAACATACGTCACCAGCGAGCTCGGAAGCGCCCGCTGCGTCACTCAGAAGCGCCACAGCTTCTCGGCGCCAGCGTTCGCACGACGCATTTTCGAAACGCTGTCGGGGAACGTACACCACCGAAGGCGAAAGAAACACCTTGCTCTTTCCAGACCAAACCTGGCGCGGTCCGCAGTCAGTGCATGCACCCTTGGTACCGTCTGTGTGCACGGCGGAAGACATGAAGCCTGTTGACGGAAACAGGAACTTCACCTCGGGCGCAGTCAACCCAGGTCCAGGTGTCGATGTGTACTCGCGTGTCTGCACGACTTGTGTACAAAGCGCGTACGTACAGCGCACGTCCAGACGAGTTCTCAGTACCGCTTGTATTTTGTACGCGCGGTGCTTTCCCCAATACTCAAGGTTTGCACGAGTGTGTGCCCAGACAGACACGTATTCGCGAGCAGCGGGCGAACGGAGTCGCAGCGCAAGCACCCCGTGCGGCCCTCCGCAGACTTGTAAAATCGCAACCGCTGCTGCCCTGACGGCGGGTATGAGCGGTGTGTCGCCCGCAGGCCGTTGCGATTTGGAGCGCGACTGGCGGCGCTGTTGCCGCGTCGAAAGCCGATAACGCCTGGAGGAGGCGGCGGCGGCGGCGCACCGGTGGTGCTTCAATGCACAATGCAGATCGCTGGGTGCAGATGGGATGAATATGGTCTAATTTGTAAATTTATGGTTATGTGCCATGGAGGCGGCGGCGGCATGCACGGTAGCCGAGTGGTCGCTGCTGATCCTGGGCGCGTGCACCTGCAGCAATCCCGCGGGAGATGCGCCGCTGCTGGCAACGCCTGGGGCAGCGGCTACCGCTCTGCACCAGACAGTGTGCCCTGACGTGCCACCAGCCTCAGATTCGTCATTCCGACGGAGACCAGGGCTTCTGTCTAGTCGGCGATTCGGTTGGGTAACGGGGCATGGCGGGCGCTGATCCCCGTTCAGGACACGATCCGGGACGACGGGTGCGTCGCCGGCTTCTTCGCTGTGCGGAGACGTGCGCATGCAATTGGGTATTGTTTGGAGGGCGTCGGATCGCTTCCGCACGAACCGCGGCATCCCCGAGAGCGTGGCGGGTATCGGTATTCGGAAGATCGTCCAGCAGCCAAGATGCACCAGAAACCAATACTCATGCTTCGCTCTGGAGAAGACGCTTCCTCCGTGCGATCCACCGGGTGCCTTGTGCCTGTCATGAGCATCCATAGCGGTAACGCCAACGGCTCTAGCGCCCGCTTCGGCATGACACCTCGTGAGCGGGCGTCTCTGCTGGCCCACACTGGTAGACGTCAACTCAAAGCACGCATCGCCCGACGCCGTGTCAGGACTCGCGGGCGGTGTCAGCCTCGATAGTCGGCGCACACAGACCTGCCCTGAGACCTCCGATACGCCCGATCGGGGACCGTTCGATACGCTGCCTCCCGCGAGCGCATCGGAGGCGAGAGCACACCCAGCCAGCGGGCCCGGGGTGCCGTGCGCAGCGGCCAGGCGCGCGCGCACACACACGCGCACGCGTGGCATTCAGCAGTTTCGCACAACGCCACCGAAACGACGGCGTATGAGAAGACTATCGCGCTCACTTGTTTCGTACAGAGTACTTTACACGCTGCGACGCCCAGTGCGGTAAACTTGTCCCGAGAACGCTCTACTTCCTTCATAGCTCACTCAGAATTCACAAATGCTCGTTTCGAGTACAGTTTTCGCTAACCACAAGGGCGGATGCGGCAAGTCGGTCCTGTTATTCCAGTCCGCTGCGGAGTACGCGCTGGCGCACCCTGATCAGCACGTACTGGTCGTGGACATGACCGTGGTTGGCGACCTGACGCGTCTTTTCCTCGGCGGAGACTCGTTTGAGCGCTCTTCATCGGTAAGTTTGAGCGACTTTGTGGCTGTCCACGGAGGCACAACCAAACTCCTCTTTGATTGCCTCGCGTTCGAGCTGGGGTTCCAGTCCGGGGCGCTGCGCGAGACTGCGACCACAGCGAGTGGGAGCAGCGGCAGTGGCCCGCTCTCCTTCGTGAGTCGTTTGCGGCAGACGTTTGGCGGTGGCACGGGCAGTGAGGACAAGAGCGCTGGAGCCAGCGGAGGTGCCTACCGTTTCCCTGTGGAAAAATACCTGCTTCGTGTTGCAGACGTCAATACACACATTCCTGCAAATATCTACCTATCCATGTCGAGCGGTGGTGGATCCCAGCATCCGTTCCGGCTCACTGAGCGCCTCACTGTGGTCCAGGGCCTTCGCCGCGCTTTCCAGCAAGCGCCCGCCTCGTATAAGGTTCTCTTCGATACCGACGGTGACCTGCACTTCTCCGACTATACCCGGATCGCTATTGGTGTCGCAGACCATTTGGTGGTGCCACTCTTCCCCTCGTTTACGGACTTCCACCGCGTCGAGACGTTTATGGAGGAGCTCTTCCAAATGCGTCAGAACGGAGAGACTGACGCCAAGGTACAGCTCATGGTCTGGAACAATGTCGATGTGCACTACAATCGGCCATGGTTGCCGGTATCCCGAAACGTGACGCCCACCAAGGCAGCTCAAACGGTGATTGAGAAACTCAACTCGCTACTGGCTGGGGTCGCAGCTCAGTATAGTACGCTTTTCGTGCAGCCCATTCCGGATAATGCAAGCCCCGTGGAAGCCAGTGAGCACTTTTCGGAAACGAGCTCCATGATCATGCGAACCTTCGGGGTAACCGGTATGGCTAGCGCGGATCTGGGCATTCCTTTTGCCTGCATGCAACCAGGCACTCTGACTGGAGGCGCCGTCGAGTACCACATCAGCGCCGAAATGCTGGAGCTGCTACGCGCGAATGTGCGCGAGCTCGCCGATGTGCTCTGAACGGCTGCGGTGATTCTGTGACCTCGAAAGGTCGTATGCCAGACGTATCGTTTTTTCTGACAGTATCAGGTACAATGCAGTGTTCACGCTGGTGCGGAGACAGGCGACCGTCCGTTGCCGATTTTTCGCAGAATGGCGTTCAGGGCGGAGGCGGTATATCGGCACGAACACAGACACCACGAGCGATGCAGGCCACGCTTCTGAGTGCGCCAGTGGTGCCGGTGCCGGCACTCGTCGCGGAGCAGGGCATGTTCTCCGACGCTGGCACTGTACCCGAATATCTGGTTCGTTTTGGAATTCTGTAATGTGAAAAAGGTTTCGAGAGCGTGCACCCCGATGAACGGATCACCCTGATGCCAAGTGATAGATTTCCTGTCGTGCCCGAAAAGCGACAAACAGGTAGAGTTGGTTAGCGACACGAGGACACAGGGTGCGTCCCGCGTCGGCATGCGCGATGCCTGCAGGCAGCGAGCACAGCCCCCAGAGACTGGACTCTAGGATGGACGTGACGCGCGGGTACCACTGGTACTGCTCGCAGCACCCGTCGCCTCTGTGTCCGGTAGTCTGTATCCCTGAAGATGGGCGCCCCCCAGAGACTGGACTTTAGGATGGACGTGACGCGCGGGTACCACTGGTACTGCTCGCAGCACCCGTCGCCTCTGTGTCCGGTAGTCTGTATCCTTGAAGATGGGCGCCCCCCAGAGACTGGACTTTAGGATGGACGTGACGCGCGGGTACCACTGGTACTGCTCGCAGCACCCGTCGCCTCTGTGTCCGGTAGTCTGTATCCTTGAAGATGGGCG
>Ga0080006_1140917_pt1 | contig 24887 bp, 21 predicted proteins | sample RS3BMetagenome_FD_69209 | JGI IMG/M metagenome (GOLD analysis project Ga0080006, IMG submission 69209) | Ferric oxide microbial mat and aquatic microbial communities from Rainbow Spring, Yellowstone National Park, USA - RS3B (SPADES... ...
ACATGCGCAACGCCGTAGCTCCTTCTTCGTCTTGAACCTGGAATCAGTCCAAAACGTAAGCAGGACACGGCGTTGCGCCCAAACCCCCAGGTCAAACACCCACTACAACGTCACAAGAGCCTAGACATGACCAACGAACCAGACGAGATTATCGACGTGGAAGTCGTTGACAGGGAGGGCTGTTCAGCTGACGAGCCGGTTCGAAATCTGCCGGCGAGCACTACATGCAGGTCAGCAAGTGGCTCGGACATTCCAGTTTCGTACTGACGCTATCCACTTACGCGGACTACGTCTGCGAGGACGAGCTGGTGGCACCAAAGGTAGGGCGCGGCGCGGTGGAGGCCCTTGACAACGTCGTGAACCTCGCGAGCAAGGTCCGTGCTAAAGAGGGGATTTAGATAGCGGGCGGCGGCGCGACTGGCTGCAGCGGGGTGCTCGCAAAGACTGGGTGCCGCTCATCAAGTTCATCGAGCAGTTTGTACTCCACCGTGTGGAATAGGCCGTTCTGGTCCAACCGGGCTAACTGCTTCCGCATGTAGGTGGACAACTCGGGATCGATGTCGCTCGCGATGCTGTGGCGACCTTCCTCGATTGCGACCCTCGTCGTGCTACCAGAACCAGCGAAGAAGTCGAGCACGACCGATCCTGGATAAGACATCGAGCGCACGATGCGTTGGATTAGTGCTCTGGGCTTCTGTGTTGGGTGACCGACACGCTCCAATGAATTGCCTTGCAGCCGACCAAATCGCCACACATTTGTCGGGTTACGACCAAGTTCGATCGTTTCCGCTCGTAGCCTCGAATCTTTCCTGTAGGCCGCTTTTGTGGCCTCGTCGTACGGCTCGCGCACCGAGTCAAGATCGAAGTAGTATTTCTTGGTCTTGCCAAACCAGGCAATCTCCTCGTGACGGCTTGCGAAGAAGCGGTGTGCACTCATGCCGTTCGGATAGTTCCAGACGATCAGGTTAACGAGGCGCATCTTGCTAGAAACCCGCATATCCGCCAGTAGTGTCAGCAGATCGCCGGAGCCTGCCTCAGCCTGATACTGCAGGCCGCCAAATATCACCATGCTTCCTGTGGGCGCGAGGACGCGCTCTGCTTCCCGAAGCCACCCGTGCGCCCAATCGAGATAGTTCGCGTGCTGATCCCACTCGGCTACCTGAATGTTGTATGGCGGATCGCACACAATGAGTTGAACGGATTCATCAGGCAAGCACGAAAGCAGCTTATTACAGTCCTGGACCACTACCGAGTGAAGTGTGACATCTGGAAGTGCAGTAGCGCCGTTTACTGCCGAAGAGTGGGTAACGCCGTCACGCTTCATTGCATTCATTGCGCGGTGGCCGGAATTGCGGTGCGATCTGTTGCTCACAGTACCTCCGTATAGGCGTAGAAGTCATTCAAGTAATAATTGCCTGTCAGGAAATCCGCTCCGTACAGCTCGCGGCCCATGCTGAGGTCGGCATCATCTATAACATACTCCGGGTCGACCCACTTGCGACTAAATTCTTCGAGCCGTGTCGCCGCTTGCGCGATAGGTTCTTTGTAGGTCGTCTTCACCATCTCAGGCGTGAGGACCATCTTCTTCATGACTATCTCCCGCGCGTTGGTCCAGGTCACGATCCCAAGAGCTCTCAGTATATGCAGCAGGAACGGACAGCGACGTCGTGATGCCTCTAGCGAAGCTTCCTCGATCCCATTCCGGTCGCAATACTGCTGCACGAATGGAGCTTCGAAGAAGTTCTCGTAAATAAAACTTCGCTGGACAGTCTCCTGTCTCACGAATTGGTAGAGGAATTGCAGCATTTGTTGTACAGCATCCATATTTAGAAAGACCCGTTCTAGGACCTTTCGAGCTTCATCGTCCGAAGTATACATTTTCAAGACAAGATCATCATACTCCTCCTCGGACAATGGCATCGTGGTTCCGTACGTTTGGCCACTCCGTGGACGAAATTCGAAATTTTGAGGATCGGTGATGAAGTTCGCCAAGTGCTTTCTGAGGGAATGGCCAAGTTCCGTCAGTTCCAAGGGCGTGCCCTGAGGATGTCTTCTCGAGTCTGTGAGAAGTCCGAGTTCCATTGCTGCCTGCAATTTGTATTTAAGCTGTCGCTCGTAGTTACCCTTCTGTCCTGCGTCGAAGCCGCCCGAGAGCCGGATCAGATCGTCATCGAAGAGCGTTCCTGCCCGGCTTTCAAGCCCGAAATGCCACACGATGGACAGCACGTGACCCAGCGTGGTGCCCTGAGGATAGTGGAACGATGCCTCGGTCAGCTCGCCGATCTCGCGAAGAAAGGCGACCCAGCCGCCAAAGATCCTGACATACTGACTTGTTTTGTATTCGCCCTCTTGGTCGATGTCATTACGGCTCGGCTTCCGTTCAAGACGCTCAACGAGGTCGTAATAGGCCGCAACCAAGTCCTCGCGAGTGATGCCAGCTGCTTCGCGGTCCTGACGGTCAAGTATTTCTTCGACAGCTTCATCAAAGATAACTTCGCAACCAGTGGCGTACTCATAGACAGACTTCTGACCTCTGGCTCGGCCGTCGCCTGGCTCTCTGCGTTCAGACTTCGCCAGATACTTTCGAATCTGGTTCGCGCGCTTGTAGTTTCCGATGAAGTCAAGGATCGTGACGCGTTCTTTGCCAGCCGTCAGCCGAAGCCCGCGCCCAAGCTGCTGCATGAACACAGTCTTCGATTCGGTCGGGCGGAGGAACAGGAGCACCCTCAGGTTCGGGATATCGACACCCTCGTTGAATAGGTCCACGGTGAACGCAACCTGATACTTGTCATGCCGGAACTCATCGACCAGCCGCTCACGGTCTGGGTGCCTGGAATAGATAGCGACCGCCGAAACATTATTCTCCTGAAAGAACTCCGCCATCCTCTCCGCGTGGGGGACTGATACGCAGAAGCCGACCGCCTTGTCGCCGTGTCCCCGGTCGAGGTATTCGCGCAGGATCGCCTCATTTCGCTCCGGAATGATCAGGGCACGCTCAAGGTCGTCAACCCGGTACCTGTTGTTCTGGAAGCGGATATGTGAGTAGTCGATGTCGTCGGTGAGCCCGTAGTAGCTGTACGGCACGAGCAGGCCACGCTCGATCGCGTCCGTTAGATCGGTTTCGTAGATCTTGTGATAATCGAAAAGCTCGAAGATGTCTTTTCGATCTGTCCGATCGGGCGTCGCCGTCATGCCTAGCATGAACTCTGGCTCAAAATGCTCGAAAATCGCTCTGTAGCTGGGGCTCTCGCCGTGGTGCACCTCGTCGATCACCACGTAGCCAAAGTGATCGGGTTCGTAGCCAAGGAGGACGTCGGATTGACGAAGCGTGTCTTTCGAGGCAAAAACGACGTCAGCAGTCAGGTGGTCTTTTTTCTCGGTGCCCGTTAGGAAGCCTAGCGCGGCATCCGGGCCGTAGACCTGCTTGAACGTGTCGACTGTTTGACTGAGAATGTCGAGACGGTGGACGACATAGAGGGTTCGCTGACCCGAGCGTTTGCTGTCGAGCGCTGCGAGGTACGTCTTGCCAGTTCCGGTCGGCATGACGACGACCCCTTTTTGCAGCCCTAGCCGCCGATGGAAGTCAAGTGCTTGGAGTGCTTCCTCCTGAATCTCGTTTGGTTCGTTGAGGGACTCGTTCAACAAGTGCGGCGCGTGTGCACGTATCGCAGCCTTCACTTCTTCCATGACCAGGCCGCGCCAGACCGGAGATTGCAGCTGGCTATACGAGAACCGGGCGAGACGGTAACCTTTGGCAATTATCTCGTTCTGACGAAACAAACTATCGTCGAACATCTCTCCGGTGATGGCCCCTTCGGCGTGGTAGGTCTCGCCGTCGATCTCGAACGCCATCGGGGGGAATCCGATGTCAATCGCAAAGTCGATGGATCGCCTCCGTCCTGTGCGATCGATGAACTGACGTTGCGGTACAACCTGCGATATGTTGTCGCCGAGGATGGGGTACAGGAAGTCTGTCACGAACAAACGTTCAGAATCCTGCGTGATCTGCTTCTCGTGCTCTACGAAATACTCCCCGAGTTCCATCCTGGCCCTTGATCGCTGACACCTGTACGAAGGTGCATCGTTTTCCTTGCTCGGCCAGACTAGTCGTGACCTCTGACAGATTGCTGCCGTACACGCGAAGAATCCGGCCCGCGCGACGCGCTAGGCGCAGATGTGGACGCAGTGTGGACGTGGCTCCGTTGCGTTCCCGGCGGTGAGCTGCGCCGAGGTGCCCTTGAAGGGCGTCCAACTGCACTTTCAGGTGGTGGGGCGGGCGGGGCTCGAACCCGCGACCAACGGATTATGAGTCCGCGGCTCTAACCAACTGAGCTACCGCCCCCAATCTTCGTAGGAAACGGTAGCCCAAAGCCGGAAGCAACGTTTGCCGGGATACCGGCAGCTGGCGAGGCACGGTCGCAGTCGGATGCTCGGGCGCCAGCGGCAAATTTTGGATACAGAATCGCGAGATACCCTGCACATCGGATGAGAACTGACGGTAAGCCACAGGAGGGGCGGTGGAAACCGTACTCGGTGTGTCGATGACACCCACGATGGTTCGAATTGTCCTCGTCGAGGGTGGAAACGCCGACGGCGTCACCGTCGACACGGACACCTTCGAGGTACCCGCCGCCCCAGATCCGGCAACGCCGGCCGCGCCTTATCAGGTTGTCTCGGCAATCCTGGGCACCCGGGAGGGCGCGGTCGAAAGCGGCTGCCGGTTGGCCTCGATCGGTGTGGCCTGGACGGAACCCGCCGAGGCCACGGCCCTGCGCGATTTGCTTGCCGGCCTGAAGGTCGAGAAGGTCGTGCTGGTGTCGGCCTTTTTAGCCGCGGCGGCGCTGGCACAGACAGTCGGCACCACGACGAGATACGCACACACCGCGCTGTTACTGGTAGAGCCGTATGCCGCCACGCTGGCAGTCGTCGACAGCACGGACGGTTCGGTCACCGACGCGCACCGGCAGGAGCTTCCCGAGGATGAATACGACGCGGTGGCCACGTTGGCCGCAATGGCTGCCGATGCAACAAAGATGGAACCACGGCCGGAAGGTTTGTTCGTCGTCGGCTCCGACGGCGTCGAGATCGCGGCCATCAGGGCGCAGTTGCAGGCAGCCACCCCCCTCGTGGTCAGCACACCCGAGGAGCCGGAGTTAGCGCTGGCGCGGGGGGCGGCGCTCGCGTCGGCGAATCCGCCGTTGTTCTCGTCATCGACCGCCGCGATCGCCTACGCGCAGGACCCCGGCACCGGTGCGGTGAACCCCGACGCCGTCATCCTTGCCTATGTGGAGGTTCCCGGTGATGCCGAACCAAGTGGTGCAGCTCTGGCCTACAGCGCCGATCCGGACGAGCAGGCCGAGGCCGCGATTGCCCTGCTGGCCGATACTGGCGCATACTCCGCGGTCACCGACGATGACGACCCAGCCGGCGCACAGGCTGATCTGGATGCCGCCTCGGACGAGCAGCAGACCACCAAGCCGTTCCTCGCGGCCATGAGCGTGCTGCTGCTGTTCGTTGGCGGGGTGGTGGCCCTCGTCTTCGCGCTGGCGATCGCGATCCGACCGCACGTGGACAAGCGGCCGAATATCGGTGCGAGCGTCGTCGCACCCGCCAAGCCTGCACCGCCTGCTCTACCCGCACCCGTTCCGGCTACACCGGCAAGGGCGCCGGCGCCCGCGCCCGCAGCGCCCCCGCCCGCCGCTCCCCCGCCGGCACCCCGAGCCCCGTTGCCCGCGCTTCCGATTCCCGAGCCGGCCGCACCCATTCCAGCCGGTCCCCCTCCGGTCCCTTGGCTGAGGCCGCCGATCCCGGGCGGCCCGCCCGGGCTTCCGATCCCCGGGCCACGTCTCCCGATTCCTGGAGGACCGCCGCTGATCCCCATCCCGCGCATCCCCCTACCGGGCTTCCCCCGTCTGTAGCACGGCGCCGATTCCGATGACCCGGGACTGCAGCTTTCACCGCGCGGCGGGCCGAAGGCGGAAGATCCGAATCTCCCGCGGGGCGCAGCGCGTCCGGTAATTCTCGTAGCCGGCGAAGGCATCGACCGCCGTGTCCCAGGCGGAGGCACGTTCGTCGCCGGTGAGCAACTCGGCGCGGTAAGGCCTTTTCGAGCCCTTGAACTCGAGGGTGCATTCGGGATGCGCCAGCAGGTTGGCACTCCACGCGGGGTGCTTCTCCCGGCCGTAGTTGGATCCGATCGCAAGCAACCCGTCGCCGTCGTCAAGCAACGTCAGCGGCTGCGTGCGCGGCTGCCCCGACTTGGCACCAGTCGTGGTGACCAGCCCCACCTTGTCGATCCCCATCGTGCTCAGCCGCCCGTTCGTCCGCGCTACCAGCACCTTGTCGACGCGCGGGGCCAGTTGCGATCCGAGGACGTAGCCGGCGCGACTCATCGCTGCACGCTCCAACAGCGCCTCATGCCACCGCAACCGCCGACGCCGATAGGGGCTGAATCGTCTTAAGGACACGCGTCAATCGTATCGACGAGGATCAGCTGAACAACGTTTGTCCGTCGGCACCGATCAGGTAACGCTCGGTGCCCTCCTCGACGCGCGGGGCGTCGGCACCGAGCGACACGGCGACCTTGTTGCTGGCGTTGCGCATGACGTCGAAGGTGAGCTCCACGGCCTCGGCCTCGGAGAACTCCGAGCGCACCTCGGCAACATCATCGGCGACGAGGTGCGCAGGTGTCCAAATTAACCCATCGGCATACCTCAGCGCCGCTCTAGCACGACCGTCGAGCAAATCCGAGGTCTCGTAGCGTTCGATATCGCCGTACAGCGTTTCCGAGCCACCGGCGTCGAGCGCCGTACCCTCCCGCAGCGACTTGCACAGCCGGCAGTTGTGCTGTGCCGCCCCCCTGAGCCGCACCAGCTCCGAGGTGACCGGGTCCAGCGCGCGCATCCGCGCCACCGCCGGCAGGAAGTCGTTGAACACCACGTCCGACGGCTCGGTGGTGCGGTCCCAGGCGATCGGCCCGGTCACCCAGCCGAGATGCTCCGAGCCCACGCCGAGTGCCTCCAACCCAGCGCGTACCCGCGGGATGAAGTCCGCGAGATACATCAGTACCACCACACCAAACGTGCGGTCGCCCAAGTGCTTCCACAGTCGGGAACGCTGCGCGGAAGTGATCGCCGAGACGTCGGTGCTGAATTGTTCGGCGAATTCGGCGATAACGGCCTCTGCTTCTGACTGGGGCTCGCCAACCTCGAGGGGGGCAGGCAACGGAGGCAGCGACAACGTCTGCGCGCACACCCGTCGGACCAGCGCCGAAACCCGCTCGGAGCCGGGGGATCCGGGAGCCAAGGCCACCAATCGCGTCAGCATTTGTCACACGCTAGGGCGCGCCGAGCTGCATGGCAATCGGCTATTGCGCCTGGCTTACCGACGACATGTGGAAGTCGGGTATCCGCAGCGACGGCATCGCCGCCCGGGTGGCCCAATCCCCCCACTCCCGCGGCAGCGTCTTTTCGCTGATCCCGGCCTCGCTGGTCCGCCGCAACAGATCCAGCGGGCTCTCGTTGAACCGGAAGTTGTTGGCTGAGGCGGTCACCTCGCCGTCCTCGATCAGGTAGACACCGTCGCGGGTCAGCCCGGTGAGCAGGAGCGTGGTGGGATCGACAACGCGGATGTACCACAATGTCGTCAGCAGAAGCCCCCGCTCGGTGCTCGCAATCATCTCCGCTTGAGTTGCCGAACCGCCGGTCATCACCATGTTGTCGGCGGCCACCGCGACCTCGGCGCCGAATTTCGCGGCGCTGGCGCGCGGATAGGCCAGCGCGTTGATCACCCCTTCACGAATCCACTCGACCTGGCCGATCTCCATGCCGTTGTCGAAAACCGACACCGTCTCCGAGGAACTGCTCACCGCGACGAACGGCATGCACGCCAGGCCCGGCGCCATCGGATCGGAGAACAGCGTCAGCGGCAGGTCGGTCAACCGCTCCCCCACCCGGGTGCCGCCGCCGGGCGCCGAAAACGCGCTGCGGCCCTCCTGGGCGGCGCGGCCGGCCATCGACCACCCCAGGTAGATCATCATGTCGGCCACCGTCGAGGGCGGCATCACCGTCTCGTAACGGCCGGCGGGCAGCTCGACCCGCCGCTGGGCCCAGCCCAGCCGTGTCGAGAGCTGCTCGAGCAGTGAATCCGTTGACACGTCGACGAAGTCGGCCGTACCGACGCCCGCCCACGCGCTGGCGTCACCACGCTTGGCGTTGATCTCGACACCGCCGGAGGGCTGGGTGTAGCGACGGCGCAGCCCGGTCGACGACGCCAGGAATGTCGTCGAAACGCTGTGGTGGGCAAAGCCGTACAGCCGATCGGCGCCGCGGAACCCCCGGCTCAGAGAGTCGGCGACGTCGGTGAACACCAAGGGCCCGGTTCCGGGCACCGGCGCGTCCCAGTCCGCGGGCGCCCCGGTGCCGCCGAGCAACGGGGCGGCATCACCGGCCTCCGGGGCCGAGCGGGCAGCATCCTGGGAAGCGGCCACCAGGCTGGGAATCACCCGCGGATCGACCTCCGCCGACACCACCGTGCCGATGTGCGCGCTGTCTGGCTGGCGCGCGATAGAAATCACCGTGATGCTGCGGCGGACCGACGCCCCGTTGGTGGTCATCGAGTTGCCCGCCCACCGCAACGTCGTCTCGACCGTGTCGGTGACCAGCACCATCGTCTCGTCGGCGCCGCCGAGTTTGGCGGCCTCGTCCAGCACGAGGTCGACGACGTGCTGCGCGGTGATCATCGGCCGCCCTCGGTCCGGGTGTTGAGCACGTTGACGCGCCGAAACAACGCCGACGGGCAGCCGTGGCTGACCGCGGCGACCTGTCCGGGCTGGGCCTTGCCGCAATTGAAAGCACCACCCAGCCGATAGGTCGACGGGCCGCCGACGGCCTCCATGGAGTTCCAGAAATCCGTGGTGGTGGCCTGATAGGCCACGTCGCGTAGCTGGCCGTCCAGCCGTCCGGCGCGGATGCGGAAGAACCGCTGGCCAGTGAATTGAAAATTGTAGCGCTGCATGTCGATCGACCAGGATTTGTCGCCGACGACGTAGATGCCGTCTTCGACCCGGCCGATGAGGTCCGCGGTGCTGATCTCGTCGGGCGCGGGCTGCAACGATACGTTGGCCATCCGCTGGATCGGCATGTGATGCGGCGAATCGGCGTACGAGCACCCGTTGGAGCGCAACTGCCCGAGCCTGAGCGCGAACACCCGGTCGAGTTGGTAGCCGACGAAGATTCCGTCGCGGACCAGGTCCCAGCATTGCGCGGCCACACCCTCGTCGTCGTAACCGATGCTGGCCAGCCCGAATTCGGCGGTGCGGTCAGCGGTCACGTTCATCACCGGGGAGCCGTAGCGCATCGTGCCGAGTTTGTCCGGGGTGGCGAACGACGTCCCGGCGTAGGCGGCCTCGTAGCCGATTGCCCGATCGTATTCGGTTGCATGGCCGATGGACTCGTGAATCGTGAGCCACAGGTTGGTCGGGTCGATCACCAGGTCCTTGGTCCCCGCAACCACGCTGGGCGCCTTGGCCTTTTCGGCCAGCAGCGCCGGCAGCCGAGCCAGCTCCTCGCTCCAGTTCCACACCTCGTCACCGGCCAGCACCTCCCAGCCCCTACCCATCGGGGGCGCCAGCGTGCGCATCGAGTCGAACGAGCCCGCCGCCGCGTCGACGGTCACCGCCTCCAGCGACGGCAGCACCCGCACCCGCTGCTGGGTGATCGACGACCCGAACGTGTCGGCGTAGAACGTCTGCTCCTTGACCGCATGCAAAGCGGCCGAGACGTGGTCGATACCGACCCCGGCGTCTGTGGAAGCCAGCAGCCGCCCCGAGTAGTCCTCCAGCACCGCGATCTTCTCGGCCGCGGGGACGTCGAACGGGTCGACCCGGTAACTCGACACCCAGATGGCGTCGGCGTACACCGGCTCGGGCGCCAGCTCGACGCGCTCGTTGTTCAGCATCGCCAGCGTGGTGGCCACATCCACCGCGCGGCGCGCCGTCTCCGCGGCGACCGCGGGAGCCAACTCCGCGTGCGAGGCGAATCCCCAGGTGCCGTCGACGATCACCCGCACCGCCAAGCCGACCTCCCGGCTGACGACCGCGGTCTCCAACTCGCCGTCGCGCAGCTGTATCGTCTCGGCGCTGAGGCGGTGAATCCGCAGGTCGGCGTGGCTGGCCCCGGCCGCAGTGGCCGCCGCCAACGCGGCGTCGGCCAGTTCGTGGCGCGGCAGGTCCAAGAAGTCGGCGTCGATTCCCCGGTTCGGTGTCACCGCTCCACCGTATCGACAGCCCGTCACGGACCGCTTTAATACCTCCATGGCCCGCGCCGTACTGAGCACCCACCCTCGCTCGCCCGCACTGGCCTACGCCTTGCTGGCGCCCAGCCTCTTCGGCGTCCTCGCCTTCTTGCTGCTGCCCATCCTGATCGTGATCTGGCTCAGCCTGTACCGGTGGGACCTGCTGGGTCCCCTGCGCTACGTGGGCCTGGCCAACTGGCGCTCGGTGCTGGACGACCCCGGCTTCGGCAACTCGCTGATCGTCACCGTCGCCTTCGTGGGGATCGTGGTCCCGGCACAGACGGTGCTGGGGTTACTGGCGGCATCGATGTTGGCCCGCAACCTCCCGGGTACCGGCCTGTTTCGCACCCTGTACGTGCTGCCGTGGATCTGCGCCCCACTGGCGATCGCCGTGCTGTGGCGCTGGATCCTGGCGCCCACCGACGGCGTCGTCAGCACCGTGCTGGGCCACCGCATCGACTGGCTGTCGGACCCCAGCTTTGCGCTGCCGCTGGTCTCGGCCGTCGTCGTGTGGACCAACGTCGGCTACGTGTCACTGTTGTTTCTGGCGGGTCTGCTGGCCATCCCCAACGACATCCACGCCGCCGCCCGCACCGACGGCGCCACCGCGTGGCAGCGGTTCCGACGCATCACGCTGCCCATGCTGCGACCGACGACATTCTTCGTCCTGGTGACCGGGATCGTCAGCACGGCCCAGGTTTTCGACACCGTCTATGCGCTCACCGGCGGTGGACCGGCCGGCAGCACCGACCTGATAGCCCACCGCATCTACGCCGAGGCCTTCGGCTCGGCGGCCGTCGGACGGGCATCGGTGATGGCGGTGGTGCTGTTCGTCATCCTCATCGGCGTCACGATCGTGCAGCACCGATACTTCCGGCGGCGGATCAGCTATGACCTCACTTAACCGGATTTCGAACGCGGTGATCTACGCCGGGCTGGCGCTCGGAGTGTTGATTACTTTGGCCCCCTTTGTGCTTGGTTTACTGACATCCTTCACGTCGGCGCACCAGTTCATCACCGGCACCCCGCTGCAGTTGCCGCGTCCACCCACGCTCGCAAATTACGCCAGCCTCGGCGCCGCTGGATTCAGCCGTGCCGCGGCGGTGACCGCATTGATGACGGCAGTGATCCTGGTGGGCCAGCTGACGTTCTCGGTCCTGGCCGCATACGCGTTCGCGCGCCTGGAGTTTCCCGGACGCGACGCGCTGTTCTGGGTCTACATCGCCACCTTGATGGTGCCCGGAACGGTCACGGTGGTGCCGATGTATCTCATGATGGCCCAGCTCGGCCTGCGCAACACCTTCTGGGCATTGGTGCTGCCCTTCATGTTTGGCTCGCCGTACGCAATCTTCCTGCTGCGCGAGCACTTGCGGATCATTCCGAACGACCTGATTAACGCCGCTCGCCTCGACGGCGCCAACACGTTGGACGTGATCGTGCACGTCGTGATCCCCTCCAGCAGGCCTGTTCTGGCCACCTTGACGCTGATCACCGTGGTTTCGCAGTGGAACAACTTCATGTGGCCGTTGGTGATCACCAGCGGGCATCGGTGGCGGGTGCTCACGGTGGCCACGGCCGACATGCAGTCACGGTTCAACTCGCAGTGGACGCTGGTGATGGCGGCGACGGCGGTCGCGATCGTGCCCCTGATTGTGCTATTCGCGGGTTTCCAACGCCACATCGTCGCATCGATCGTCGTCGCTGGGCTCAAGTGAGCGGCGTTCGCGGCGAGATCCCCTCGATGGCTGTGATTTTCGCCGATCCACGACCACTGCGGCAATCTGGGCTCGCACGATGACCAGGCCACGCTTCTCCACGCTGGCCGCCGGGGCGGTTGTGCTCGTCGCGGTGCTGTTGATCGCCGCGGCGGCGTTGCTGGACTATGCGGGTAGACCGCACGACGGCAAGACCGTTGTGACGGTTCGCATCTGGGCCGACCAGATCGCCCCGGACTACCGGCAGTCGTTCGAGGCCTTCACCCGCACGCACCCAGATATCGAGGTGCATATCAACCTGGTCGCATACTCGACGTACTTCAACACCCTGCGCACCGACGTCGCCGGGGGCAGCGCCGACGACATCTTCTGGCTGTCCAACGCCTACTTCGCCGAGTACGCGGACAGCGGCCGGCTCATGAAGGTGGATACTGGCGCCGGCTCCGACTGGGAGCCGGCGGTGGTCCAGCAGTTCACCCGCGGCGGTGCGCTGTGGGGTGTGCCGCAGCTGACCGACGCCGGAATCGCCCTGTATTACAACGCGGACCTGCTCGCCGCCGCGGGGGTCGATCCCGCTGAGTTGGCCGGCCTGCAATGGAATCCCGACGCCGACGACACCTTGCGTCCCATGCTGGCCCGGCTCACGGTCGACGAGAACGGCAATACCGCAAGCACGCCGGGTTTCGATGGCAGCCGAGTCCACCAGTGGGGATACAACGCAGCCAACGATCCTCAAGGCATCTACCTCAACTACATCGGTTCGGCCGGCGGTGTGTTCCAGCGCGGCGACGAGTTCGCCTTCGACAATCCGGGCGCGGTAAAGGCCTTCCATTACCTGGTCGGACTGATCAACCACGACCATGTCGCGCCGCCCGCGTCGGACACCAACGACAACGGTGACTTTTCGCGCAATAAGTTCCTGGCCGGCCGGATGGCGCTCTTTCAGTCCGGCACCTACAACCTGGCTGCGGTGGCCCGCGATGCCCGCTTCCACTGGGGTGTGGCGATGATGCCCGCGGGCCCGGTGGGCCGGGTGAGCGTCACGAATGGCGTTGTAGCGGCCGGCAATGCGGCGACCAAGCATCCCGACGCAATACGCCGGGTCCTGGCCTGGATGGGCAGCAGGGAAGGCAACGGATACCTGGGGCGTAACGGCACCGCGATTCCGGCGGTGCTATCGGCTCAGCCCGTCTACTTCGACTACTGGGCCGCCCGGGGCGTCGACGTCACCCCCTTCTTCACCGTGCTGGACGGCCCACGTATACCGGCCCCCGGCGGCCCCGGGTTCGCCGCCGGTGCGACGGCCCTGCAGCCGTATTTCGACGAAATGTTCCTGGGCCGAGGGAGCGTCGCGGCGACCCTGCGGCAGGCTCAGGCCGCCGCCAATGCCGCCGCGCGGCGTTAGTTGGGCGGGTGGTTGCAGTGAGCGCCACGCTGGGGTGACGCTCGGCGTTCACCGCCGCTCTGGCGTGACACTGGGTGCGGGGCGTGATCGCTCAGCCGAGCAATACCAACACCGGGACCGGGCTGTTGCGGATGATCTTGCCGCTGCGCGAACCCAGGAACACCCGGCGGATGTCGCCGCGCGGCCGAGTGCCCAGCGCCAGGATCTCGCCCTCCTGCCAGTCCACCTTGTCGAGCGCCTCTTTCCAGCTACCGCCGGTAACGACCTGCAGCACAACCTCGTCGCCGACGATGCCGTCGGTCTTCAACTCCCGGAGGATGTCGCGCGCCTGAGACGCCCACGCCTGCAGGATCGAATCCTCGGCGTCGATCCCCACCTCGGGCGGATACATCGTCTTGCCACGGACTGCGAAGGTGATCACCCGTAGCGGCACAGCCAATCGTGCACCGAACTCGACGCAGCGCCGCACCATGTCGACCGTGTCCGGGGTGGCCGAGTAGGCGCACGTCAGCCGCGTCAATTTGCCACTCCCGGAACCGTATCCACGGGGGCTGATCGCCACCGGAACGGGCGACGCGTGCAACAGCCGGTCGGCGGTGGAACCGCTCACCACTGCCCCGCCAGCGGGCAGCGCCCCGAGCACCAGCACGTCGGCGTCGACGTCCTCGAGGAGCTCGATCAGTCCACCCGACACCGACCGATGGGCACGGTCGACGTAGACGACTTCGATTCCCGCGGCCACGTCGCGGAGATGACGCGCGGCCTCGCCTGCCGACTCCGCGGCCAGACCGTCCAACCCTTGGTGGGCGTCAGCACGCATCAGCCACGGTTTGGGCACGATGGTCGCCACCGTCAGCGACGTGTGCAGCATCCGCGCGACGCGCACGGCCAGGTGCAGACCAGAAAGACCGACGTTGCCGGCCCGGTACCCGACGACGACGGTCACGGCGTCTCCTGCGGGGAAGAGTGGTTGAGTGCGCTGTGATGGCGGCCCCACATGAAGTAGAAGAGCAACGCCACCGAGACCCATCCGCTGAAAGCGATCCAGGTGTACCAGTGCAAGCCGGCAAGGATGTAGCCGCACGCCAACATCGAAAGCACCGGTGTGACGGGATAACCCGGCACCTTGAAGCCCCGCGGCAGATCGGGTTGGCGCACCCGCAAGACGATCACCCCGATGGAGACGACGGTGAACGCTGTGAGCGTGCCGATGGACACCATCGCCGTCAGCTTCTCAAGCGGTATGAACGCAGCCAGGATCGCCGCCGCGACGGCGACGATCGCCGTGTCGTTCACCGGGGTCATCGTCTGCGGGTTCACCGTCGCGAACCGCGACGGCAGCAGCCCGTCGCGCCCCATCGCGAACAAGATGCGCGTCTGGCCGTACATGCTCACCAGCGTGACGCTGAAAATCGAGATCACCGCGCCCGCAGACAGAATCGAGCCGGCCCAGCTGCCGTGCGTGACCTCCTCCAGGATGGTGGCCAGCCCGGCCTCCTGCTGACCGGCGAACTTCTGCCATGGCTGGGTGCCCAGCGCGGCCAGCGCGACGAGCAGGTACACGGTGGTCACGGTCACCAGGGCCGCGATGATGGCGCGCGGCATGGTTTTTTGCGGATCCTTCACCTCGTCGCCCGCGGTCGACACCGCGTCCAGCCCGATGTACGAAAAGAAGATCGTCCCGGCAGCGGAACCGATGCCCGAAACACCGAAGGGCGCAAAGTCCCTGAGGCGGCTCACGTCGAACGCGGTCAGTGCGACGACGACAAACATCAGCAGGACTACAAGCTTGATCACGACCATGATCGCGTTGAGCCTGGCCGATTCGCTGGCGCCGCGGATGAGAAGCAACGCGCACATCGCAATCAGAATGATCGCCGGCAAGTTCACGCACCCGGGTCGTGACTCCCACGGGGCCGCCGACACCGCGTGCGGCAATTCGCAACCGAAAACGTTGCTCAGCAACTTGTTCAGGTAGCCGCTCCAGCTGACCGCCACCGCGGCCGTCGACACTCCGTACTCCAGCAGCAGGCAGGCCGCCACACCGACCGCGACGGCCTCACCCATGGTGGTGTAAGCATAGGAGTACGACGAGCCCGAAACCGGCACGGCCGAGGCCAATTCGGCGTAGCAGAGGGCCGCCAGCCCAGCGGCGAGCCCGGCGATCAAAAAGGAGACGATCACCCCCGGGCCGGCTTCGGGTACAGCCTGGGACATAACGAAGAAGATTCCGGTGCCGACGGTCGCGCCGACCCCGAACATGGTCAGCTGGAACGTGCCTATGCTGCGCTTGAGGTGGTCTGCGGCCCCCTGGGCGCTGTGCGCGCCCACCACCGGGCGGCGTCGCAGCATCTGTTCCGTCAAACTGATCGACGTAGCTGGCAACCCTGCGCCTCCTGTCGGTGGATCAGCTGATTATGGGCCAGCCTCCCGCAACGCCGCAGCGAACTGATGAACCGCCCAGTCGATCTCCTCGGCGGTGACCACCAGCGGCGGAGCGAACCGCAGCGTCGAGCCGTGCGTGTCCTTGACCAACACGCCTCGCTCCGCCAACCGCAGGCTCATCTCCCTGCCGGTCGCCAGCGACGGATCGATGTCGACGCCGGCCCAGAGGCCGAAACCGCGTACCGCCAGCACGCCGCCACCGACCAGTTCCCGCAGCCGCTTGTGCAGGTGCGCACCCAAATCAGCCGAACGGGCCTGGAATTCCCCGCGGCCCAGTATCGAAACTACCGTGCTGCCGATCGCGGCGGCCATCGGGTTGCCGCCGAACGTCGAGCCGTGCTCACCGGGATGCAGCACGCTGAGGATGTCGCGGTCCGCGACCACCGCCGACAGCGGGACCACCCCGCCGCCGAGCGCCTTGCCCAGGAGGTAGACGTCCGGCACGACGCCCCACCGGTCGCAGGCGAACGTGTAACCCGTGCGCGCCAGCCCGGACTGGATTTCGTCGGCGACCATCAGCACGTTGCGCTCGCTGCACAGCGCACGCGCGGCCGGCAGGTAGTCGTCGGGCGGGACGATGATGCCCGCCTCGCCCTGGATCGGCTCCAACAGCACCGCCACCGTGTCGTCGTCGATCGCGCGCGCCAGGGCCGCGGTGTCACCGAACGGAACCGAGCGGAACCCGGGGGTGAACGGTCCGAAGCCGGCTCGCGCCGAGGGATCCGTGGAGAAGCTGACGACGCTGATCGTGCGGCCATGAAAGTTGTTCTCGGCCACGATGATGTTCGCCCGGCCCGCGGGGACGCCCTTGACGTCGGCGCCCCACTTGCGCGCGACCTTGAGGCCGCTTTCCACGGCTTCGGCGCCCGAGTTCATCGGCAACACCATGTCTTTGCCGCACAACCCGGCCAGGGCGGCGCAGAAAGGCCCGAGATTGTCGGTGTGAAACGCGCGGCTCACCAGCGTGAGCGTGTCAAGCTGGGCGTGCGCCGTCGCGGTGATCTCGGGGTTGCGGTGGCCGAAATTCACCGCCGAGTACGCGGCCAGGCAGTCCAGGTAGCGCCGGCCGTCGACGTCGGTGATCCATGCACCCTCGGCGCTCGCCGCCACCACCGGCAGCGGCGCATAGTTGTGCGCCGCGTACCGTTCGGTCAACGTGATCGAAGCCTCGGCGCCGGTGTCGGCCATGACCGTCACGGGTGAACCTCCAACGTGCAGCATTTGACCGATCCGCCGCCCTTGAGCAGTTCCGAAAGCTCGATACCGATCGGCTCGAACCCTGCCTCTCGCAACTGTGCGGCGAAGCCGGTTGCCGCAGCAGGGTGGACGACGTGCAGACCGTCGGAGACCGCGTTGAGCCCGAACACGTAAGCGTCGGCACTGCCGACCACGATCGCGTCGGGAAACAGTGCGATCAATTCGTTCTGCGCCACGTCACTGAACGCCGGCGGGAAATAAGCGATCGTATGTTCGTCGAGGACGGCCAGCGCGGTGTCGAGGTGATAGAAGCGGGGGTCCACCAGTTCCAGCGGGATTACCGGCATTCCTACCGCCGCGGCGATCTCACCGTGTGACCGCGCGTCGGTGCGAAAGCCGTAGCCCGCCAACACCATGTCACCGACGAGCAGCAGGTCACCCTGGCCCTCGTTGACGTGGCGCGTGGACATCGGCCGATAGCCGATGGACGACATCCACTGCGCGTAGGCCTTCGATTCGCCGGTGCGTTCGGCGAACCGGAACCGGGCAACCACTGCGGTGTCGTTGGCGATGAAGCCGCCATTGGCGGCATAGACCATGTCCGGCAGCCCGGCGATCGGCTCGATCACATCGACGCTGTGGCCCAGCCGCAGATAGGTCTGGCGCAGGCATTGCCACTGCGCTGTGGCGACGTCGACGTCGACCGGTGCCGTCGTGTCCATCCACGGGTTGATCGCATACTCGACGGCGAAAAAGGTGGGCGGGGTCATGGCGTAGCGGCGTGTGCGCGACGTGCGGCGCGCGCTGTGTCGTTCCGGGCCCGCAATGTCGGCAGAGCTATACCTCATAAATTAACGATATTTTGACCATCTCAAACAATCAAACAACGTCTATTGCGTTTGGATAGTCGATTTATTGCGCTAGAGTCGCCAATGCAGAGCTTTGTTGTGCAGCGCGACCATGGAGGATGATGGACCGGCTGGACGAGACCGACGAGCGCATCCTTGCCGAGCTCGCCGAGCACGCACGCGCCACCTTCGCCGAAGTCGGCCACAAGGTGAACCTGTCCGCCCCGGCGGTGAAGCGCCGCGTCGACCGGATGGTCAGCGACGGGGCGATCAAAGGCTTCACCACCGTCGTCGACCGCAACGCGCTCGGCTGGAACACCGAGGCCTACGTGCAGGTGTTCTGCCGCGGCAGGATCGCGCCCGACCAGCTCCGCGCGGCGTGGGTGGACATCCCCGAGGTAGTCAGCGCCGCGACGGTGACGGGCACATCCGACGCGATCCTGCACGTGCTGGCCCGCGACATGGCGCATCTGGAGGTGGCGCTGGAGCGTATCCGGTCGAGCGCCGACGTCGAGCGCAGCGAGAGCATCGTTGTACTGTCCAACCTGATCGACCGCGCCCGCCCTTAGGCGGCTGATCGCGCCGAACCGGCAAAAGGCGGCCCGGCGCAGAATCTTTTCACCGGGTCGCCTACAAGAGCATCTCGAACGTCACCGCCGAGGCGCTGACCGCGATCACAATCGCCAATGCCACCCAGTCGGCCAGTTTCGGCCGGGTCGGGTTGGCCGCGAGCTGACCGAAGCCACCACGAGCGGTGATCGCATCGCCCATCTCGTCGGCGCGCCGCAGCGCGACGGTGATGGCAGCCGAGAGCAGGTCGATCAGCTCCGCGGCGCGCTGCCGGCGACGAGCCCTGCGGCTCCGCGGCACCCGCCTGGGCCGCAGCCTGCGGGCGGCATAGAGGACGTGGAATTCGTCGATCAGCATCGGGAAGGCGCGCAACGCGAGCGCCAGCGCCACCGCCCACTCGTCGACGGGAATCCGCAGCACACGCAGCGGTCGGCCCAAAGTCGCCAGTGCCGGGCCGATTTCGGCGACATTGGTGGTCCATGACACTATCGCCCCCGAAGCGAGCAGCACGACCGACAGCGCGGTGATCCGCAAAAAGTGCAGCGTTCCCCCGAGTCCGATCTCAAGTCCGCTCATCGAGACCCTAGGGCTGCCACCGGCCAGCGCGGCCGTGATACCGCCCAGGGCCAGGAGGATCCACAACCACCGCGGTATCGAGGGCAGCACGCCGCGGGGAATGTGCGCGATCCTGATCGTCACGAGCATCAGAGCCGCCACCAATCCGATCGTCACCCACCCCGGGTAGAAGGTCAGCAACACCGAAACCCCGAAAACCGCCAACAGCTTGGTGCCCGCCCACAGATCGTGGATCGGCGAGGTTCCGGGTACCGGAACCAGCAGGACCACCGGGCGCGGAGGGCGCCGCGTCCACTCGTGCGCCGCGGCCGGGGTGGTGGTCATGGCAGCCCCCCCGCCGCCGCCGAGACGGGTTCCAGCATGCCGTTGCCCAGGTGCAACGTGCGCGGGCACAAATCCTCCAGACCTGCGAAGTCATGCGAGATCACGACGACCGTCAGGTCCCGGTCGCGGCGCTGCTCTTCGAGCAGTCCCAGCAGTCCGCGCTGGCTCGCGGCGTCCAGTCCCGCCAGCGGCTCGTCGAGGATCAACGCCCGCGGCGAGCGCGCCAACAGCCCGGCCAGCACGACCCTGCGCATCTGACCGCCGCTGAGTTGGTCGATGCGCCGCTTGGCCAGGGTGCAATCAAGCCCGACGGCGCCGAGCGTCGCGGCCACCCGGTCTTCATCGCGGGGCGAAAAGCCAGCTGCAGAAGCCACTTCCAGGTCGACGCGGCTACGCATCAACTGCAGCCTGGCCGCCTGGAAGGACAACGCGACCGCGCCGACCTGCTCATATGTCGGCCTGCCATCCAACAGGCACGCACCGGTGGTGGGAATCGTGAGCCCGGCCATGATCCACGCCAGGGTCGACTTCCCGGAGCCGTTGCCGCCGTGGATCAGCAGGCCGTCGCCCTGCTCCACCACGAAGCTGATATCGCGCAGCGCGGTCTTGGCCCAGGGCGTACCGCTGCCATACTCGTGTCCCACGCCGATGAGTTCGAGCAACGGCACACGGGAGCCGTGATCGACCGGGCTGGTCGGATGCGGCGCACTCGCCGTTTCCACCATGTCGGTGTTGTCCGGTGAGTCGCTGAGATTGATCGTGCGGTCCGCGCAGCTCGCCTCGTTGTTGTAGTGCGTGATGTGCACGAGAGCGGTTCGGTGCCGTTTGGTGAGTCCGGACAGCACTCCGAGCAGGGCGTCGCGGCCCTGCTGATCGACCATGCTGGTGACCTCATCGGCGATCAGCAGCGCAGGCTCCCGGGCCAGCGCAGCGGCGAGCGCGAGGCGCTGCAACTCACCGCCGGACAGGCTTCCGGTGTCACGTTCGGCGAGGCCATGCAGGCCGACCTCGCCAAGCAGTTGCGGCACATCGACAGCGGTACCCGGCGGCAGGCCCCAGACCACATCGTCGGCGACCCGGGTGCCGAGGACCTGGCTTTCCGGGTGCTGCAGCACAACCGCGGTACCGCCCAACTTGCCCAGGCCCACCGCGCCGGGACGCTCCACCGTGCCCGACGTCGGTTCCCGGCCGACCAGCATCAGCATGAGCGTGGTCTTGCCGGAACCGTTGGCGCCGGTAATCGCCACGTGGTCGCCGGCCCGGATGTCGAGGCTGACCTCCGGCAGCGCGTCCTGTCGGGCGCCGGGATAGCGGAAGCGCACCTTGTCGAGGCGCACCGGGACGGGCCCGACCGGGCCGTCCTCGCCCTGTGCCGGAGCGTCGAGTTTGTGGACGTCAGGAATGCCCTGCATCCGCTCCAGCACGCGCGACAGGGCCCACCAGCCGATGAGCGACACCATCAGGACGGAGATGACGAAGTAGCAGACAAGCACCAGCGGCCAGTAATGCAGCCCGAGGGCGACATACCGCTTCAGGCCTATCGCGGCGCCGTGCATATGGACGAAATTCAGGGCGGTGGCGATACCGTCAAAGTTCGCGGTAATCGCGTCGAACGCCAGGCGCCGAAGCCGGGTGAGCACGGCCACCAAGCCGATATTCACCCCGCTGAACACGAACCCAGCGATCAGGCCCGTGACAATGACCGTCGGCAGGCCACGGCGCGTGCGTTTGACAACTCCGGTCAGCCCGCCGATATATGCGCTGGTGACGACGCCCATGCAACCGGCCGTCCCGGCGACCAGGAAGGCGATGACCCCGCCCGCAAACGCCGCGGCGATCAGCAGGCGCAGGCGGTACCGGTAGGCCAGCAGCCCCATCGGCACAGTGCCCAGCAGTGCAATGCCCGCAGCGAACGGGACCACCACGGAGACGATCGCGGTAACGGCGGTCAGCGCCGCCATGACAGAGGCCTGCGCCATTTCGCCCGGTCGCAGGGGTCCGCCCCGGCGCCGCGCAGATGGATGGGCCGACTCGATCACTCGACCGATTCTGCCAGGCCGCAGCGCTGTATCGCCTCAGCACACCGGGTGATCTACGTTTCCGCATCGCGGCGCCACTGCCGGTCTCCCATAGCAAAGCTATGCAACCATGGTGGTATGAGCACATCCGACGCCAACCACACCGATGGCACCGATGTCACCGACGCCGCGAACCCCCAGTCGGACGCGGGACTGGGGGCCGATCTACTCGCCGTGGTCGCGCGGCTCAACCGCTTGGCCACCCAGCGCATCCAGATGTCCTTTGCCCGCGGCGCAGGCCAGGCTGCTGGCCACGATCGAAGCCCATGGAGAAGCCCGGATCGGTGACCTGGCCGCGGTCGACCACTGCTCCCAACCGACCATGACCACGCAGGTACGGCGGCTCGAGGACGTCGGGCTGGTCACCCGAACGGTCGACCCCGGAGACGCCCGGGCGGTACGGATCCGCATCACGCCGGAAGGAGTGCGCACGCTCAACGCCGTCCGTGTCGACCGCGCCGCCGTAATCGAACCGCAGTTGGCTCTGCTCGAGCCAGCGGACCGCCACGTGCTGCAGGAGGCCGTCGAGGTGTTGCGTCGGCTGCTGGACAATGCCTCGACCGCGGGACGCCGACACGCGTCGTGACCGGCGCGGTGCCGACTGGATATGCACTGCGAGGCGGGTAGACACTTAATCTGCGTCTGAGACAGGGTGACGAGAGGGGGCGGCCATGCGGACCGAGGGTCCTGCCTTCACGCCGTCACCGCTGACCGTATGGGTCGGGCCGACGCGGTACGTCTTCGCCCCGGGCCGCGACGTGGTCGTCGGCTACGGACCCGGGTGCGACATTCCGTTGGAACGTCTTGGGAACCCAGCCGCACCGCCGCCGGCGCCGCGCGCGGTTGCGCTGCTGCGCTTCACCGGATCGCAATGGGTGGCCATCGATAGCAGCCCCGACGGCATCTTCCTCGATGGTTCACGGGTACCGACCGTCAAGATCCGTAACGGTCAGGCGATCAGCATCGGCGATCCGTACCGCGGCTTACGGCTAGTCTTCCAGCTTGGCGCCGCGACCGGTCCCCACAGACAACCTCCCGTCCCGCCTCATCGCCCCGCTTATCCGCCGCCGCGGCCCCCGCAGGCGCCCCATCCGCCCCCGCCGCCGCAGCAGCAGTCGCTTCCGCAGCCGCAACCGCAACCGCCGCGATTCCGCCGCCCGCCGGTGCAGCCCCCGCAGTTCCCGCTGCCGCCTCCGCCCGCGCCGCAGTCCGGTCGGCCGAACCCTCCCGACCTGCGGGCGCCGACCGAACGCGCCACCCAGCAGCTTCGGATAGCCCCACCGCCGCAGACCGAGCGGGCCGTCGGGCCGACCTCATCCGGACCGGCCCCGGCCTCTGCTCGTTCGTCGTCTCCGTCCACCCCGCTTCCCGATCAGCCCTCGGGCGCGGTGGAGGTAGAACAGGAGGGTCGGGGTCTGATCGAGCGGATGGTCACGCGGAAGCTGCGGGTGCCGCGCCCGTCCTTACGCACCGAGGAGGGCAGCTCCACCTATCGTTTGCCATTGCAGCCGGGAGCACGGACCACCGGAGTTTCCGCATACCAGCTGGGACTTACGGCAGGCGGGCACGAAATTCTCGCCGGCATCTCGTTCACAGCGCGCCCGGGCACGTTAACGGCGGTGATCGGACCGTCAACACCCCGCAATTCGGCGCTGCTCGAGCTGCTGACCGGCGGCAGGGAACTGACCTCCGGGCAGGTCACCATCGACGGCCACGACGTGCACGCCGAGCCGGACTCGATGCGGACCCGCGTCGGGATGGTGACGCGCGACGAATGCCTGCACCCGCAGCTCACCGTTGAACGGGTCCTCGGATACGCCGCGGAGCTGCGTCTGCCGCCGGACACCCCAGCCGAGCATCGCGACCGCATGGTGAACCAGGTTCTCGACGAGCTCGACCTGCGGGAGCACCGCGCGACCCGGATCTGCAAACTGCCACCCGAGGTGCGCCGGTGCGCCTCGCTGGCGGTCGAGCTCGTCACCAGACCGACGCTGCTGACGGTCGACCAGCCGGGCGCGGGCCTGGACGCGGCCCAGGAAAATCACGTCATGGCCATCTTGCGCCGCCAGGCCGACCTCGGGTGTGTCGTCGTGGTAGCCCTGTCATCGCAGTCATCGGAAGCGTCGCTGAGCAACCTCAGCCTGTGCGATCAGGTGACGGTGCTGACCGCCGCCGGCACCGTGGCCTTCCTCGGGGCACCGCTGCAGATCGAATCTTCGATGGGCGGCGCCGACTTCGCCGAGGTCCTCGCCCGGGTGAACGCCGAACCCGTCGGGTTCCACCGTGCCTATCCAAGCGGGCAACAAGTCTCGGCGCTCGCCGCACCGCCCGAAGCCGCCGCGCCGTGGCCATCGCCCGCCCGCCTCCCGGTGTGCCGACAAATTCGGATGTTGACCGGACGCCAGATTCGCCTGCTTTTCGTCGACCACGTCTACTTCCTCTTCTGGGCGGTCCTGCCGCTGGTGCTGGCGGCGCTGGTGGTGCTGATCCCCGGGGAGTCCGGCCTGGACCGGCCACCGCCGGTCAACGGCAACCCGCATGAAACCATCGAAATCCTGGCCGCACTCAACATGGCTGCGGTGATCCTGGGCACCGGGCTGACCATCCGCGTCGTGGTCGCCGAGCGCCGCGTGTTCCGGCGTGAGCAAGCCGTCGGGCTGTCGGCGTCCGGCTACCTGGCCGCCAAGGTCATCGTCTTCAGCGGGGCCGCCGCAATCCTGACGGCGATCGTGTTCGTCATCGTGGTGGCAGTCAAGGGCGGGCCGGTGCACGGTGCCGTACTGCTGCATGATCCCGCGCTGGAACTGTACGTGAGCGTTTCCGTCACGGCCATCGTCTCGGCCATCGTCGGGCTGGCGCTGTCCACGCTGGGCCGTTCGTTGCGAGAAGTCCTGCCGCTGCTCGTGCCGGTGATCCTGGCGTCGCTGGTGTTCGACGGCAGTTTGGTTCCGCTGGTGAGCAGGTGGGGCTTGCAGCAGATCTCCTGGTTCGTCCCGGCCCAGTGGGGATTCGCGGCCTCGGCCTCCACGGTCGATCTGCGCCGCGTCGACCCGCTGGCCGCCAATGCCGAGATGTGGACCCACTACAGCGGCTGGTGGGTATTCGACATGATCATGCTGCTGGTACTCGGCGGGGTCGCGGCCGGCTTCGCCCTTTATCGGCTGCGGCCACCGTTCCTAAGCACTGAGCGAAACTGAGTTTCGCCTGGTGGGCGGCCCCGAACGGTCGTGGGTCGCCTGGATTCTCGCCGTGGTCGTGTGAGCACGTTTGGTCTTGGTGCCTGTCGGCTGCCGGCTGCCTCGTGGGGTGGCGGGTTTCCTGGGTGCTCGCTGGGTTAGCGGGGTTGTCCTGGCGTCGCGGTTGTTGACCCGGGTCGCCTCCGCTGGGGCGGGGGGGTTGGTGTTCACGCGGCGCCGGGCCCGGTGACCGGGGCCGC
>Ga0080006_1174559_pt1 | contig 24881 bp, 24 predicted proteins | sample RS3BMetagenome_FD_69209 | JGI IMG/M metagenome (GOLD analysis project Ga0080006, IMG submission 69209) | Ferric oxide microbial mat and aquatic microbial communities from Rainbow Spring, Yellowstone National Park, USA - RS3B (SPADES... ...
CTCCGCCTGGCGGATGCTGGTGCGCCGCGACTGGCGGTACGCGGTGGTATTGACCGGTTACTGCGCCGGGTGGCTGCCTTGGTTCGCCGATATCGACCGGCAGATGTACTTCTTCTACGCGGCGCCGATGGCGCCGTTCCTCGCAATGGCCATCGCTTTGATATGCGGCGACATCGTGTATTCCCCTCGTCGTCAGTCCGCTGAACGGCGCACGCTCGGACTGATCGTCGTGTCGTGTTACGTGGCGTTGGTGGTGACGAACTTCGCCTGGCTTTTTCCGGTGCTCACCGGCCTGCCCATCTCGCAACAGACGTGGAACATGGAAATCTGGCTGCCCAGCTGGCGATGACGGGTCCGTCTGCACCCAGATTGCCGCAGCGGTCGTGACCCGGGCGTTATGCACAGCCATGGCGGGAATCTGGGCGCCAACCGCTCCACCAAACAGAGTCGCGGGCCACCGGGCAGGACATACAGCGCGGGCCACCGCGACCGGTGCCCAGTTCCGAACCCTCGATCGTCAGCACTTCGATCCCGGCGTCCTCGAGGCGGGCGTTGGTCTGCACGTTGCGCTCATAGGCCACCACGACCCCGGGCGCCAACGCCAGCGTGTTGTTCCCGTCGTCCCACTGCTCTCGTTCGGCGACGATCGGATCCAAGCCGGTGTCGATGACCCGCAGCCTGTCGATCCCCATCGCCCTGGCCGCCGCCTCCCGGAACGGAGTTTCGTCGCTGATGGTCACGCCGTCGGGCGTGTGCTCGATCGAGAACGCCGAAAGCGTGTCGACGACGTTCGCGTACATCACGACCGTGTCGGTGTCGACCATCGTGCACACGGTGTCCAGATGCATCTGCGCACGCCGCTGCTCGATCGGCACTGCGAGCACCGTTTTGGCCAGGCCATCACTGAAAAGGCTGCGCGCCAGGGCTTCCGCACCGGCCGGGCTGGTCCGCTCCCCTACCCCGACCGCGACGACGCCGGGGGCGAGCAGCAGCACGTCGCCACCCTCGACGGGGGCGGTGCGTGATTCGTAGGCCCGCCGCACACCGGTGAACCGGGGGTGATGGGCGTAGATGAGGTCGGTCAACGACGTTTCCCGAACCCGGGCCCGCAGCGCCAGCGTGGGGATCACCACCCGCGGCCCGACCCATATCGACGAGTCACGGGTGAACACCAGGTTCGGCAGGGGCTCGATAACGAAATCCGCGCCATGGTGCATGCGCAGCACCAGCGAGACGTCGGTGCGGGTGTCCGACGGCAGCTCGTGGAACGTCATGCCGCCCATCAGCACCTGAGCCAGCCGGCCCGGCTCCAGGCTCCGCAGGTAGGCCGAAAGCTCCTGCGCCAGCGGCACTCCGAGCCGACGCGCCTCGACCGCGGCGGCGACACCCTGCATCCGGGCGGCGCCGCTGTGGTGGAGCGCCTCGGTCAGCAGGTCGGACAGCAGCAGCACCTCCACGCCGCGGGCACGCAACAGCTCGGTGAACCGGTCGTGTTCCTCCTGCGCGCGAGCGACCCAGGGCAGCCCATCGAACAGCAGCTGGTCGAAGTTTCGCGGGTTGAGTCGCCGCAGCTCGGCACCGGGGCGGTGCACGATCACCACCCGCAGCGTGCCCACCTCGGAATTGGTGCCCAACTCGATAGCGCTCACGGTGAAAACCGTAGCCGCTCGCGCCGAAGCAGCGCGGTCGTCGAACGAATGTGCGATAAACTGGCTGCCGTGGAGATCGCGGTCCAAGGCTCCCTCTTCCAGCACACCGAGCGAAGGGACCTCGGTGATGGCGCGTTCCTCGAGATGCGCGCCGGGTGGTTGACGGGCGCGGACGGGCTCCTCGGTGCCCTCTTGTCGGCGGTGCCGTGGCGGGCCGAACGCCGCCAGATGTACGACCGGATAGTCGACGTGCCGCGGCTGGTCAGCTTTTACGACCTGACCGTCGAGGATCCTCCGCATCCGATGCTGGCCCGGCTGCGGCGCCGGCTCAATGACATTTATGCCGGCGAGCTCGGCGAGCCGTTCACCACGGTCGGGTTGTGTTGCTACCGCGACGGATCCGACAGCGTTGCCTGGCACGGCGACACCATCGGCCGCAGCAGAACGGAGGACACCATGGTGGCGATCGTCAGCCTGGGGGCCAAACGTACTGTCGCCATGCGGCGGCGCGGTGGCGGCCCGTCGTTGCGGCTGCCGCAGGCGCACGGGGATCTGCTGGTGATGGGTGGGTCATGCCAGCGCACCTGGGAGCACGCGGTGCCGAAGACGTCGGCCGCGACGGGTCCGCGCGTCAGCATCCAGTTCCGGCCCCGCGGCGTGCGTTAGCTCTGAGTTAGCCTGAGGCCCCGACTTTCGCCCGCAAACGGGGGACCCCAATCGCGCCGTTGGGGCACTCGCCTCGTCGGGTTAGCTCCGGACGGCTTTGACTGCCTTGACGAGCAGGTCGCGGGCACGTTGGGTGTCGACCGGGGCCACCGGTCGATCCGGGACGACCAGCGGGTTGGCGACCACAATCACCTCGTAGTCACCGAATTGAGCCGAATAGTCATACAGTTCGCCGGTGCGAGCGCCGCCGGGCGTCACCGCCTGTAACACTCGGTGTACGCCCAGCGTTTGCGCCCCGTCGATGTGGGGCGCGTCGACCACCTCCATGCCGCCCCGCACCTGCGCCCCGGAAAAGGCGATCTTGGCGCAATCCTTCCCGGGGACGCTGAGGGGCAGTGCTTTGGACGTTTCCACGGCGATGACGACGAACCGGTTGCCGTTTCCCTCGGCGGAGACGGCGGCCATGTTGCCCTGCAGGTCGGGTGGCAACTCCGGCGCGACCGCCGCTTTCGCGCAATTGGCGGGATCGAAAGTCAGCCCATCGGGCAACTTGCGGGAAGCCAAAAATTTCGGGTCGATCGCTCGTTCGGTGATGTCGGCGACCTTGAACTCGGGCCCGAAGCTCGACTTCACGTCGGCGATCTTGCTGATGTCTACTTTTCCGGAGACGTTGTCTGCACCCGATGAGCAGCCGGCGAGCAGGCCCACGGCCGCGGTCACGAGCGACACCTTGAACACCGGGGACAATCTACCCAAGAAGGATGCTCAGCCACGCAACGTGGACACCGTTTTGACGAGCAAATCGGCCGCGAATTGCGGCGGCAACGACGGGAGCGCCGAACCCGGGTCGGTGATCAGTGCGGTGAACGCATAGTAGTCACCCAGGTAAGCGGTGAATGTGTATGCCCGCGAGTCCGTTTGGGTTCCCGATTCGGCGGAAGACTTGGTCTCGGCCACCATGCCGACGGTTTCGGCGTCATCGAGGTGCGGTGCGTCGGTGAGGCGGACACTGGCCGTGGTGTGCCCGGTGCTCATGGACCACCGGACGCACGCTGCGACGAGGTTGTGGTCGAGTTCCGCCGGTCCGGGCAACGCCACCACCACCGCGTCGACGATGCCGCCCATGCCCGAAGCGGACACACCTTGGGCGGATTGGTCGCGCCCGTTGCCGGGGTCGGCGAGTGCGGCACACTGCGGCGGCATGGCCTCAATAACCCCCAGCTCGGAGGCGAGGCCCCAAATCACCCTCGGTGAAGCAGCGCCGGGGATCGCCGTGGTCACTTCGTAACCGGACGGCAGGTCGCGGACGACACGCTTGATGTGGGACGGCTCGATGGCAACGGCATGGGCCGGCGGCGATTTCGCGGTCGACGCCGACGGTCGGGGCCCGGGCGAAGGAGCGCAGGCAGCCAGCACCGCCATCAACACGGGACTTGCCACCAGCGGGCCAACCCGGAACGGCCGCATTCCGCGTTCATATCACGAGACGCCACCGACCCGGCGCATTTCTCCGGGTTAACCGACTGCCTCTATCACCCGCCTGGCGACGCGACGGATCTCCTCGGCCACGTCACGGCGGAAGATCAGGTCGCGCCCACCGGGGACATCGATGACGGTCGTGATGACGCCGATATCCTCGCGCTGCCAGACCGCCCCGTAACGGTCCATGATCGCACGCATCGGTACGTTGTCGGAAAGCATTCGCGCTGAGAATCTTTCGACGCCGTTGGCCCGGGCGGCGACGGCAAGCGCGTTGATCAGGAAAGTGCCGATTCCCCGACCCTGGTAGGCGTCGGCAACGGTGAACGCGATCTCGGCGACCGTGGGATCACCGTCGTCACGAACAAAGCGCGCGTCGGCCACGGGATCGCCGTCGTCGGTCACCACCCAGACGAAGTGGTCGACGTAGTCGACCTCCGACAGGTAGTGCATCAATGCTGGCGTGGGCAGGCGGGCCGACATGAAACGCCGATACAACGTCTCGCTGGAAAAGTGGATGTGACCGTGCACGGTGCGCTCGGTGTCACCCGGTAGCACCGGGCGCAACATCAGGTGAGTGCCGTCGCGCACCCGGATCGGGACGGGGGTGATGAATGCGGCGAGGCGCTGGCGCACCGTGCGCAGCAGTCGCGGCATGATCCCGGGAATTTGCGCCAACTCGGTGAAGGCATCGCTGTCACCGATCCATCCGGTCAGCGGCTCGCCGGTGATGACCGTCGCGGTCCGCGGGATCCCACGCAGCAGGGCGATCTCGCCGACGATCATGCCGGGCGAAGCCTGCCCGACCACCACTTCACCGTCATCACCGAGGTGCGTGATTTCGGCGGTGCCGGACGAGATGAGCAGGAATCATACAGGCTGCTCGCCCTGCTGCATGAGCACCTGGCCGGCCGCGGAGCGCAACGGTTGAACGGACGACGCCAACGAGACGAGGTCCTCGATAGGACATCCCTCGAAGATGTCCATCGTCGCCAGCTCTGCTGCTCGCGCGCCGGTCAGTTCGGCCACTGAGTTACCCCGCCGATCCGTGTTGCCCTCTGGTGCGCCAGGCCGGGCACTCCTGGACGCCGTCCGATGTTGCCCAGGCTATGAGGCGGGTACGGCCGGGGCAAGGACGGCGCGTCGCGCTGGAAACCGGGCACAGGGATCAGCGGGCGTTCCCGGCGGGTTGCAGCGCAAAGTCGGCGGATACCTCATCGATACCGGCATTCCCCGGTGACCACCCCGGCGGTCGGCGCGGATGAGAAGGGTCCGGCCAGGGTCGGATCAGAGCCAGCCGGTGCGGGCTGCGGCAACCGGCTCGGCGGGGGCCGGGGCCAATTCCCCGTCCCGCACCCGCTCCAGCATCCGTTTCACCACCGCGACGATCTCCGGTGCCGCCTGGGTAAGTCCGCGCAGATCGGCGTCGGTGACCTCGTCGGCGTCGACGCCCGCCCGGGCCAGCACGGCAACCGGGTCGGCCAGCTGATCGGCCAACCACGCCACCGGGTCGGCCGACAGCTCGGGGACGAAGTGCCGGCGTCCGGGTTCCCAACCGTCGAAACGGGGGTGGTGGTGGGCGCGGTCCAGCGTCCCGGGCGGGCTTTCCGTCGACCCGAACAGGTCCACCCGCCAGACCGGGCGGGTGAACGCGATCGGGACGCCGGCGTAGATCGACCCCTGGGGCTCGCCCCGGTCGACGCGGCGGAGTTCCAGCCTGACTCCACGTTCCGGGGTTTCCTGGCCGGCGAGCGGGGCCGGGTCTACGAAATACATGTCCCCGACGACGACGCCCAGGGTTTCGAATCCGAACGCTGTGAACATCGCGTGCCTTTCCTTCTGCCTCCCCCAGCGTAGACCCGGGCGGTGCCGCGGGCTCGTTGCCGACCATGGGGTGGTCGTCATGGCCGACACGCCGACGTCTTTCACGGAGTTGAGCAAAAATGTCAGGCTCCACCGCCAGCGCGACACCCGAAACACTGTCGGCACGCCGACTCTCGAGAACGCTTTCTGGGCGGCTCGGGGAGCCTGATTGCGGCGCGCGTGCCCCGCTTAAATGGGTGCAGGAACGGGATTCGAACCCGGATCGAAACTGGGGGCGACGTCGTCGCGAGTGTCGTCAGTCAAACTCCCGTCACGGTCGACTCCCCGTCCGGCAGCTCAGCCCTCCTGGTAGCTCCAGCTACGCAGTCGTTCCGCAATTTCGTCGAGATCGGGCATCGCACCGGTGGCCACCCCGATCACGAAGTCGAAGCGCTCGTCCTCCGGCGCACCAATCCATTGAGCGTTGATGGCCAGGAACGTCCGGCAGGCCGTCCACGCAAGTCGCTTGTTGCCGTCCACCAGCGCGTGATTCCGTGCCAGCGACTGCAACAGCGCGGCGGCCTTAAGGTGCAGATTTGGGTAGGCATCCTGGCCAAACACCGAGGCGCGAGGCCGCGCCAGCGCCGATTCAAGCAAGCCGTAGTCGCCGACGACGACATCCCTTCCGATGGCCTGCCGGGCAATTTCCAGCAGATCTTCGAGATCCAGGTACTCAGTCACGCGTCCTTAAGGCGCCCCAAAACGCTGGCCTCCTCGCGGAGCACGCGCTGCAGCGCCGCAGCGACCTTGGCCTTGTGCGCCCGCCGGGTGATGTACTCATCGATGGCCGATAGCGCAACAGCTTGCATCGACCGGTCTTCGGCGGCAGCCTGCCGGCGCAGGGCTTCTGCCTGCTGTTCACTGGGGCGCAGAGTCATTCCCATAACCCCGGATGATACCTGACTGATACCACTGTGCACTGCGTGGCGGCGTGCCGCGAAGCTGGACGAGGCTGTCGCTCTGGCGGACGTGTTCGGCATGTCACTCGACGCTCTCGTCGGGCGCTCAGGGCGCAGTCGCCGTACTGGCGACAAGAGCAGGCCGCTCAACGCCTTGGCGAAGCGCGCCCAGACCGCGGCGGTCGCGGTCGACGTGCTGGAGAACGGCACGCACGAGCACCTGGACGAGCTTCGGGGTTTCCCGCTCCGCCGGGACGAAGCGGCTGCGGCGACCCGCAAGGCGGCAGCCAACCTGCAGCGCATCCAACAGCGTGCAGCGAGAGTTTCTGGTGGCCGGCCCGCTGGGTGGACGGCGATAGCCGCGAGCAGTCGACGACTTTCGACCGCGATTGCTGCGCGATTTTGGAGCCTGGCGCCCGAGTCCAGCTGACTCGAATTAGGCGTTCTAGTTGGCGGTTTTCCTGTGGAGCTAAGGGGATTCGAACCCCTGACCTACTCGATGCGAACGAGTCGCGCTACCAACTGCGCCATAGCCCCTGATCGCTAGCAGGCTACCAGCCGCGGCCTCCACCGCCGAACGGCGAGCGCTACTGACCGACGGCCCGCGGCAAGTCCCGCGGCCAACCGTAGGCCCGCATCGGCATCGCGTCGTCCAGGTGCTCGAAGATGGGGTCCTCGTCGTCGATCTCCAACACCACTGCGCCGGGGCGCCGCAGCCGCGACGGAACGAGGTCGTATTCGCTGTCGTACGCGTTCTCCACCCCCAGCCGCGCGCGCGCCATCCGCTGCATCCTGCGACGCCGCACCTTCTCCTCGATGCGGGTTTGCCGCCGCAGATAGGCCAGGTAGAGCATGGTCACGCCGGTGGCAATTCCGCACAGCCACCAGGCGGTCGGCGACACCTCGAACGCCGCCGTCGCCGAGCCGACGAGGATGACCGCCATCACCATCAGCACGCGCTTCCGGAAAGCGTACTTGCGTGCGGTGACTGCGGCGGCGGTCTGCGTGTCGAATCGACGCCGCCGTGAGCGCGGCGCGACGTTGGCCCATGCGGCCTCGTCGTCGTCCTGCGACTCCTCCTCGGGCTCGAGACCGGAAGAATCTTCGACGTACTCGTATTCGTCGTCGTGTTCTGGCGCCGCGTCGTCTTCGTGAAAGCTGGCGTCCTCCACCTCGGATTCCGTCCGGGCTTCTCCGTCGACCGTGGCCAGCTCCGGCTCGGCCGCGGAGGCGCCGGCTCCCGCCGGCAGGGCCGCCGAGTCTTCGACGACGTCGACGTCCAGGTAGTCAGGCTCGGCGCGCTCGTCGACCGCCATCTTCATGACCACCGGCCGTGTGGGCTCCCGGTCGTCGGCGTCCGGGTCATCCTGCTCGTCGCGTTCAGTCTCGGCGAAGTCGTCCTCGGCCGGCGTTTCCTCCGGCTTCCAGTCGGGATCGCTGCGATGGCCCGCCGCCGGGCTGCTGCGCTTGACCAACCGGGCACCGGCGCCACCGTTGAGGACCCGGGTGGCCAACGCCACGTCGCTGGTCCGCCGCACGGCGTCGCGTTTGCTGATGAGCATCGGAACCAAGACGAACAGCCAGAGCACCACGAGCGATATCCACAGTAACGATTGCGGAATGCTTGGCATGCGACCTGCTCCTAACTGGACCCGATCCTCGCGGGGCCGTCGATGGCCGACGCGACCGGATCGTGATGACCAGCACAATTACACACCTGTAATTTCGCTCTCACAAGCACCGCTTGTCACTCGTGTCGCGTTGGCCACACGTCGGCACGGTGCGGGGGGCTCCCCCGAAGCGTCAGCGGTGCACCGGCGCGGGACTCACCGGCGTCTGGTCGACGCGGCCGTCGATCACACCCAACTGGCGTGACCAGCGCGGACCAGCGCCGAGGCGACCGATCCCTGGACTTCTTCGATGGTGATGGCCACGAGCAGGTGGTCCCGCCACGCCCTGTCAACCTCGAGGTAGCGGAGCAACAAACCCTCCTCCCGGAACCCGACCTTCGCCAGCACCGCCCGGCTCGCGGCGTTCTCAGGGCGCACCGTCGCCTCGACGCGATGCAGCCGCACCGGTCCGAAGCAATGGTCGAGACCCAGCGCCAACGCGGCGGTCGCCACCCCGGCGCCGGTCGCCGACTTCGCGACCCAGTAGCCGATCCACGCCGACCGCAGCGCCCCATGGACGACGTTGCCGATCGTCAGCTGGCCGCAGAACTGCCCGTTGAGCTCGATGACATATGGCAGCATGCGCCCCTTTCGGGCTTCCGACCGCAGCCCGGAACATAATGCCGGCCACGCCGCGACCGAGTGGCGGACCGTCCAATCCTCTTCCGCGCTCGGCTCCCAGGGCTCCAGATGCGTGCGGTCGGCCAACCGGATCCGGCTCCACTGCGCGCCGTCGCGCATCCGCACCTCGCGGAGCCGAACAAGTCCTGCGGGGACCCTAAGCGGCCCGACGTCCAGGGGCCAACCGGGATGACGAGCGGTGGATCGCAGCAGGTTGACGAGAGCGGGCATGCGTACCGCTCAGCCGCGCTGGGCCAGGAAGGCGACGTCGACGATCTCTCCGGTGCGGATCTGCTCGGCACCGGTGGGGACCACGACCAGACAGTTCGCTTCGGCGAGGGTGGCCAGCAAATGCGACGACGCGCCGGGAGCTCCGCCGAGCGCCTGCACCAGATACTCGCCGGTCTCCTGGTCTCGCATCAGCTGACCGCGCAGATATCCCTTGCGCCCGGCGACCGACGTGATCGGCGACAACGTGCGAGCCTGCACGATCCGGCGCATCGGCTGGCGCTTGCCCAGCGCCAGCCGAATCAGCGGCCGCACCATCACCTCGAAGACCACCAGGGCGCTGACCGGATTGGCCGGCAACAGAAACGTCGGGACGCCCTCCTGGCCCAGCTGCCCGAAGCCCTGGACGGACCCCGGGTGCATGGCGACCCGGACCACCTCCATCTCGCCGAGCTCGGACAGGGCCGACCGCACCGCCTCGGCGGCGGCACCCCCGACGCCGCCGGCAATCACCACCACCTCCGCGCGATTGATCTGGCCCTCGACGACCTCGCGCAGCTCGGTGGGGTCATCACTGACGATGCCGATGCGGTTGACCTCCGCGCCGGCGTCCCGGCCGGCGGCGGCCAGGGCATAGGAGTTGACGTCGTACACCTGCCCGTTACCCGGGGTGCGGGAGATGTCGACCAGTTCCCCGCCCACCGTCATGACCGACAGCCGCGGACGTGGATGCACCAGCACCCGTTCGCGGCCGACGGCTGCCAGCAGGCCCACCTGGGCCGCCCCGACGACGGTTCCGGCCCGCGCGGCTACGTCACCGGGCTGCACATCGTCCCCGGTGCGGCGCACGTAAGCCCCCGACGGGGCTCCGCGGTAAATCCGCACGCGGGACGTCCCGCCATCCGTCCACCGCAACGGCAGGACGGTGTCGGCGAGCGTGGGCAACGGTGCCCCGGTCTGCACGCGGACGGCCTGCTTGGGCTGCAGCCGGCTCGGGGTGCGCGTGCCGGCTTTGATGATGCCCATTACCGGCAGCACCAGCCCGTCGCGGCCGTCGTCGCCGGCCGTGTCATCGGAGGGCTCGCCGAGTACTTCGCCGCCGATCTCCCCGACCCCCAGCACGTCGACGCTGCGTACCGCGTAGCCATCGATCGCGGCCTGGTCGAAACCGGGCATCGGCCGCTCAGTCACCACCTCTTCCGCACACAGCAACCCCTGTGCCTCGACGATTGCAACGCGAATCGGCCTCGGGGCCACCGCGGCGGCGGTGATCCGGGCCTGTTGCTCCTCCACAGAACGCACAGCGCGCCTCTCTGCCCTCTGATGCCCTCACGGGCACCGCCCTCTGATGCCCTCACGGGCACCGCCCTCTCATGCCCTCACGGGCACCTTCCACGCGCTCCCGAGTTATCGCCCGCTTAGCGCTCGGTCAGGCCCAATCGCGCCACCAACCATCGCCGTAAATCCGGGCCATAGTCGTCACGATCCAAGGCAAAGTCAACCGCAGCCTTGAGGTAGCCACCGGGATTTCCCAGGTCGTGTCGGGAACCGCGGTGGACGACGACGTGCACGGGGTGTCCCTCCGAGATCAGCAGCGCGATCGCGTCGGTGAGCTGGACTTCGTCGCCGGCGCCGCGGTCGATACGGCGCAGGGCGTCGAACACGGCACGGTCGAGCACGTAGCGGCCCGCCGCGGCGTACATCGACGGGGCATCCTCCGCCTTGGGCTTCTCGACCATGCCCTTGACCTTCAGCACGTCCGGGGTATCGCCGTCGAGCACCGGCTCGACATCGAAAACCCCGTAGGCGCTGATCTCCTCGGGCGACACCTCGATGGCGCACAGCACCGTGCCGCCGTAGTGGCAGCGAACCTTCGACATCGTCTCGAGCACGCCCGTCGGCAGCACCAGGTCGTCGGGCAGCAGCACGGCCACGGCGTCCTCGTCGTCGTACAGCGTCGGCTCCACGCAGCCGATCGCGTGCCCCAGCCCCAGCGGCTCGTACTGCACGACCGACTCGACCTTGATCAGCTGCGGCGCCCGGCGCACTTTGGCGAGCATCGCCTTCTTGCCCCGCTCCTCGAGCGTGCTCTCGAGCACCAGATCCTCGACGAAGTGCGCGACCACGCTGTCCTTGCCCTCGGAGGTGACGATGATGAGCCGTTCGGCACCAGCCTCGGCCGCCTCGGCGGCGACCAACTCAATACCGGGGGTGTCGACGACCGGCAGCAACTCCTTGGGCACCGTCTTCGTCGCGGGCAGAAAACGGGTACCGAGTCCGGCCGCGGGCACGACCGCCGTGCGCGGAACCCCCGCATTTGGGCATGACATCGTTCACACGATAACCGGCATTTGATTCCCCGAGCCGATGCGCCGGTGGGAAAGCACGGGCTGTCATCGCTCTGTCATGGTTGACGCATGCCGAACACGAGCAAGTCCGCATGGCGGAAAAAGCTCCTAAAGGCCCGCCGGGACCTTACCGAAGAGGTTCGCGCCGCCGAGGCGCGAATGCTCGAACAGCAGCTAGAGCCGGTGGTGACCGACGGCAGCACGGTGTGTGCATACGTGCCGGTGGGCACCGAGCCGGGGTCGATAAACATGCTCGACGCATTGCTGAAGCGGTCCGTGCGGGTGCTGCTGCCGGCCGTGCGTACGGCCGGCGACAACGCCCCGCTGCCGCTGCGCTGGGGCGAGTACCGACCCGGCGCGCTGGTGCGGGGGCGTTGGGGGCTGTTCGAGCCGCCGGAGCCCCTCCTGCCTGCGACAGCGCTGGCCGAGGCCGCCCTGGTGCTGGTGCCGGCGCTGGCCGTCGATCGCTCCGGCGTGCGGCTAGGCCGGGGCAGCGGCTTCTACGACCGCTCCCTGGGCGCGCGCCACCCGCACGCCCGGCTCATCGCGGTGGTGCGCGACGAGGAGGTACTCGACGAGCTTCCGGCCGAACCGCACGACGTGCGGATGACCGACGCGCTCACCCCGCGCGGCGGGGTGATCCCCCTGCTTCACGGCGGGCACGCCGGGGAATGCGACGAGCCGCGTGGCGGTTCTAGCACTTGAGACGCTAGAGTGCTAACTAGGGTTGCGACCATCCGGAGGTTTTTGTGCCGACTTACAGCTACGAGTGCACCGATTGCAGCGACCGCTTCGACATCGTGCAAGCCTTCACCGACGACGCGCTGACCACCTGCGAACGATGCTCGGGACGGCTGCGGAAACGCTTCAATTCGGTCGGCATCGTGTTCAAGGGTAGCGGCTTCTACCGCACCGACAGCCGGGAATCCGACGGCAAGTCGAAGAGTTCGGCTAATGGGTCGTCAGGGGGCGACGGGGCTGCCGGTTCGGGATCGGGCGAGAAGTCCGTCTCTTCCGGGAAGTCCGAGAAGTCCGGGAAGCCCGGATCGGGCGACAAGTCGACCACCAACTCCACCAAGTCCACTGCGGCAGCCGCCGCGACGTAAGAGGGTTATCCACAGCGGCGCCGCCGAGCGGAAATCTCCGAGCGACGCCGCGCCTACCGTTGGGGAGTGGGCGAATCGTCGCTGAATCCAACGCTGGTGCAGCGGCTCTCGAAGTCGCTGCGCCCCGACTGGACGCGCACCGTGTTGACCCGGCGATTTGCCGCGGGTGGACTTGTCGTGATGGCCGGCTTCGCAACGCTGCGGTCCAACTCGGCCGACGACCGCGCCGACGTGGTGGTCGCCGCGCACGACCTCTCCCCGGGTTCCGCGCTGACAGCCGAGGATGTCCGGCTCGAAAAGCATTTGACCGCAACCGTTCCCGACGGGTCACAAACCGAGGTGGGTGCCGTGGTCGGTTCGACGCTGGCCGGCCCGGCCAGGCGCGGTGAAGTCCTCACCGATGTCCGATTGCTGGGCAGTCGGCTGGCCGAGGCCGCAATCGGGTCGAAGGCCGGGCCCGGCGCGCGCATCGTGCCGCTGCATCTGGCCGACAGCGCCCTGATCGACCTCGTCCGCGTCGGCGACGTCGTCGACGTGCTCGCCGCGCCGACCGGGAATTCGCCGGAAACCACCCCTGCGGCTTCGAGGGTGGTGGCCACCGACGCCGTCGTGGTTCTCGTGTCGGCCAGGCAGAAGAGCCAGGCTGCGGACGGCGACCGCGTAGTCTTAGTTGCGCTGCCGGCGCGCATGGCGAACACGGTGGCAGGCTCGGCGCTGGGTCAAGCGGTGACCCTAACCCTGCACTGAGTGCCTGACCGCCGCTCGCCACCGGTGCTACAGCAAACTTTGTCCAGTCCAGAAAGGGATGCTGCCGTGTTCAAAGGGTTCAAGGAGTTTCTCGCTCGGGGCAACATCGTCGATTTGGCCGTCGCGGTGGTCATCGGTACAGCCTTCACCGCGTTGGTCACCAGGTTCACCGACAGCGTCATCACCCCGTTGATCAACCGGATCGGCGTGAATCAGCAATCCGACGTCGGCATCCTGAAGGTCAGTATCGGCGGCGGCCAGACCATCGACCTGAACATCCTGCTGTCGGCCGCGATCAACTTCACCCTGATCGCGTTCGTGGTGTACTTCTTCGTCGTGCTGCCCTACAACACGCTGCGCAGGCGGGGTGAGGTCGAGCAGGCAGCAGACGCTCAGATCGTGCTGCTCACCGAAATCCGCGACCTGCTGGAGCAGACCAACGGGGACACATCGGGGCGGCACGGCGGCGTGGCCGAGACGAAACCGACCCCGAGCAGTGGACCCCGCGCGGACGCCGAGCCCCGGTAAGCGCGCGCGGGTCCGGTTCAAATCTCCAGGCTCGACAACTGCCCGATGATCTGGGCGGCCAACGGATTCAGCGTGGCCATTCCATCGCGCACCGCGTAACGGGAACCGGAGAGATTGACCACCAGCGTGCTTCCGGACACGCCGGCCAGGCCGCGGGACAATCCGGCGTCGATGATCCCGGCGGCCAGGCCCGAAGCCCGAATGGCTTCCGCTATGCCCAGGATCTCCCGGTCCAGGAGCTCACGGGTGGCCTCCGGAGTGACGTCGCGCGGCGTGACACCCGTCCCGCCGACCGAGACCACCAGGTCCACCCCGCCGATCACTGCGGTGTTCAACGCATTTCGAATCTCGACCTCGTCAGCGGCGACGGCCACCACCCCATCGACGACGAATCCCGCCTCGGTGAGCAACTCGGTCACCAATGGCCCGCTGTGGTCTTCTTCGTCCCCATGGGCGGTGCGGTCGTCGACGACCACGACGAGCGCCCGGCCGACCACCAATTCCGCAACCGTTTCCATGGGTGCCACCGTATAACCGAGTTCCGACAATCCCACCGCCAAGGACTCATCGAGTCGCATTACTGATCCGCCTTCCCGAGGGTCACCGTCACGGTACGGCTGCCCCCAGCGGGATCCTGGAAGGTCAGCGTCACCTTGTCGCCGGGCGCTTTGGAGCGCACGGCGGCTACCAGTGCATCAGCATTGTTGATGGGGCGGTCGTCAACCTTGGTGACGACGACCCCCTTAGGCACCCCCGCGGCGGCGGCGGCGCCGCCCTGCACCACATCCATGACCTTGGCGCCAGGCGTGCCCTTATCGGTGGTCACCTGCACGCCGAGGGACGCGTGCGTTGCCTTACCGGTGCTGATCAGCTCGTCGGCGATGCGCTTGGCCTGGTCGACAGGAATTGCGAAGCCCAGGCCGATGGAGCCGCTCTGGGCATCCGGCGAATCGGCGCCGAGGGTGGCGATCGCCGAGTTGACGCCCACCAGCTGGCCGTTCATGTTGACCAGCGCACCGCCGGAGTTACCGGGGTTGATCGCGGCGTCGGTTTGAATCGCGTCCAGGACGGTGTTCTGGTTGCCGGACTCACCCGTGGTCGACACCGGCCGATTCAGCGCGCTGACGATTCCGGTGGTCACTGTGCCCGCCAGACCCAGGGGCGACCCGATCGCCACCACCGGCTGGCCGACCCGCAGGTCCGAGGAGGACCCCAGGGAAATCGGGGTGAGACCGGACACGCCCCGCACACGGATGACGGCGATGTCGCTGGTCGGGTCCGCGCCGACCACCGTGAACGGCGCGGTGCGGCCGTCGGAGAAGGTGACGGTCGTCTTCGGCGCCGGACCACCGGGGCCACCGGGTGCCCCGGGGCCTGCCGGGGCGCCGGGGCCACCGGCGGCACTGGGCGCCTTGCCGGGGCTGGCGGCGGCGACCACGTGGTTGTTGGTCAGGATCAGCCCGTCGGCCGACAGGATGATGCCAGAGCCCTCTTCGGACTGGCGCCCCAGGTCGGTCTCCAGCATTACGACGCTCGGCACCACCTTCGCGGCGACCTGTTCGACACTGCCCGGCGGCATGTTGGCCGCCGGAACGCTGGGAGCGCCGGCGATGATCCCGCCGCCCTTCCCGCCCGCCGGGTGCGTGCCCAGCTCGACGGCCGTGGCCGCAACGCCGCCGATACCGGCCGAAACAACCGCGACAGCCAGCGCTCCAACCACCAGAAGCCCTGCGCGCGAACGCTTTTGGGGTACCAGTCCGGGCGGGGGAGGCATCGGTGCGAACATCCCGGGAATCGGACCGGGCCCGCTTCCGTCCGGGATCCGGATCGGCCCGGTGCCGCCGAAGGGCTTGTAGGCCTCGTAGGAGTCATAGGACTCGTCGGACCGACGGTATGGGGCCGACTGCGACGGTTGCGAGGCCTGGGGCCGCTGGTAGCGCCAGTCGGGCGGCAGTCCGTACGGTTGCGAAGGCCCCTGGCCGTACGCCGGCTGATTGGGTGGCTGACCGGGGGGCTGATTGGGCGCGGCACGGTATTCCGGCCGCCGCGGCGGTGGCGAATACCTCGGGTCATTCGTCATGTCGCTAAGTCGCTCTTCCTCTATGGGGCTCACGTCGGGGCTCGACCTGGCTCGATTCCAACAGTAACTGCAGACTTACCGTGCCTGCGTGGACTGAGAGTCCACTGAGACAACGTTCGCTGATTCCCGAGAGTTCTCCTCGGCGCCGGAAATCGCTGCGTCGGGGGTGGCCTCGGCGGATGTCCGGCGACTTTGCGCGTCGGTGGCGGCCGTCGAGTACCTCGACGCCGACGCCGGTCGGCCGGGAAGCAGCACGTAGATGGACGTGCCGGGAGGCTGCCCGCCCGGCACCGTGTCCTCAATACGAAGCAAGCCCCCGTGGTTCACCACCACTTTCTTGACGATCGCCAATCCAAGGCCCGAACCCGGCATCGCCCGTGCGGTGGTCGACCGGTAGAACCGCTCGAACACGAGACCCCGCTCGTGCGGCGGAATCCCCGGGCCCTGGTCGGACACCACCAGTTCGGCGTGCGAGGGATCGAGTTGCCGCATTCTGACGCCGACGTGGCCACCGGGCGGGCTCCACTTGGCTGCGTTGTCCATCAGGTTAAGCACCGCGCGCGACAGCCCGGCCCCGTCGCCGTAGACCTGCCATGGGACGATGTCGATGTCGAACTGAATGTCGTTGCGCCGCCGCCTGACCCGCTCCAGGCTGCGATCGATCACCTCGGACATGTCGACCGGCTCGTGCACCACCTGGCCGGCGTCGTCCCGAGTCAGGTCGACCAGGTCGCCTACCAGTGTGGACAATTCCTCGATCTGGGCCAGCACGTCGGCGCGCAGGCCGACCATCTCCTGCTCCGGCAGCCGCGGGGCTCCCGGCTCCATCGACGCCATCAGCAACTCCACGTTGGTGCGCAACGACGTCAGCGGGGTGCGCAGTTCGTGTCCAGCGTCGCTGACCAGACGCGCCTGGCGCTCCCGCGATTCGGCCAGTGCATGCAGCATCAAGTTGAAAGCCTCGGTAAGTCTTGCCAGTTCGTCGCTGCCGAAGACGGGGATCGGGCGCAGGTCGTCGGTGCGGGCGACCCGTTCGGCCGCTTCGGTCAGCTTCGCGACCGGACGCAACCCCGCCCGCGTGACCATGCCGCCGGCCACCGCGGCGACCGCGGCGCCGACGCCGCCGACGATCAGCAGCACCCAACGAAGTCTGGTCATGACCGCTTGGGTGGGTTTGAGGCTCTTGGAGATCAACAGCGAGCTGCCGTTCTGTAAGTGAACGGCGAGGATTCGCTGATCTGCCGCGGTGCGCCGCGACATGAGCAGGTCACCGCGGATGACGGCCTGCTCCGGGCCGCCCAGCGGCAGCGTCTGGCCCGGCTGTTGGGCGGTGTAGACCGAGTGGCCCGGGTTCACCAACATCGCGTTGACGTCCGAATAGGCGGTGCCCTCGATGGCCTTGCCGGGGTCGGCGGCCAGTACTCCGCTGGCGATCAGCAGCTGTGCCCGGCTCTGCAGCTGGTTGTCGATATCGCTGTAAAGCGCAGCGGCGATCACCGCATAGACGGCGAAGGCCATCAGCACGACGACCATCGCCACCATCGACATCGCCAGCAGCATCACCCGCCACCGCAGGGACAACGAACTCGTGGCTCGTCCCGGAGTGCGCCGGTGCCGGTCCAACCCGATCACCGTCGGACTTGAAAGATCACGGCGGTGTCTCCCGAAGCACGTAACCCACTCCACGGACGGTGTGGATGAGCCGGGGTTCGCCTTCGGCTTCGGTCTTCCTCCGCAGATACCCGACGTACACCTCCAGCGCGTTGCCCGAGGTGGGAAAGTCGAACCCCCAAACCTCCTCCAGGATTCGGCTGCGGGTGAGCACGCGCCGGGGGTTGGCGATCAGCATCTCCAGCAAAGAGAACTCGGTGCGGGTCAGGCTGATCTGGCGCTGCCCGCGAGCGACTTCGCGGGTCACCGGATCCAAGGTCAGGTCGGAAAAGCTCATGGCCACCGATTCGGCGGCGTCATCAGGCTTGGTTCGGCGCAACAGCGCCCGCATGCGGGCCAGCAGCTCTTCCAGGGCGAACGGTTTCGGCAGGTAGTCGTCGGCACCGGCGTCCAACCCGGCGACCCGCTCGGAAACCGAATCGCGCGCGGTCAGTACCAGAATCGGCAGGTCATCGCCGGTGCTGCGGAGCTGCCTGCATACCTCCAACCCGTCTAGGCGCGGCATCATCACGTCCAGGACGAGCGCGTCGGGCCGGTCCCTGCCAATCATTTCCAGCGCCTCGACACCGTCGTGGGCCAATTCGACCGAGTAGCCGTTGAACGAAAGCGACCTGCGCAGCGACTCGCGAACAGCGCGATCGTCGTCGACGACAAGTATCCGCACGGCCACTAGTTTCGTCCTAGCGCCTGAGAGCGGCCTGAGAGACGCGCCGGATCAGCGAGTTAACGGCGGTCGAGATCGATGAGGCCAAGGCGGGCCGCCTTGAGCAGTCGACGGGGCACTTTGTGCTTCTGGCCCGCCACCGTGACGCCGACCAGCTCGGTCGGGGTGGCCTTCCACTGCGCGCGCCGGCTTCGGGTGTTCGCGCGCGACATCCTGCGCTTGGGTACGGCCATGGTCGGGCCTGACTCCTCGGTGGTGGGGCTTCGGTCGGTGCGTCCCGCGGCTGGCCGGGGCCGAACACGCGACGGTTGCCTACCAAGGATAGTCGGTGACCTGCTGGCCGCCAAAACGCGCGCCCGACAGCGTCGGGCCGCGGCGCCCAGATTGCCGCTACGGCTGTGATCCGGTCGCTGGCACGACCGTGGCGGGAATCTCGCCGGGAAGGTGGGCGGGAGGTGGAGACGGACGTCCGCCACCTTGACGCGGCACCGGCGTGACCCGCTAACCTACCGGTTGGTTGGCTGGTAGCGCTCGACGGTGATTCGCTGAACGGAGGACGGCCCATGACCTCTGCGGTCTCTCCTTCAGGCGCTTCCGGGCGCTCGGGTGCCGTGCGGATCGCCAACTGCTCCGGGTTCTACGGCGACCGGCTCTCGGCGATGCGGGAGATGCTCGCCGGCGGCCTGGATGATCCCGTGGACTATCTCACCGGCGACTACCTGGCCGAACTGACCATGCTCATCCTGGGGCGTGACCGCATGAAGCACCCCGAGCGCGGCTACGCCAAGACCTTTCTCACCCAACTCCAGGACTGCCTGGGCGAGGCCCACGACCGCGGGGTCCGCATCGTCACCAACGCCGGCGGCCTCAACCCGGCCGGGCTGGCAGACGCGATCCGCGCCCTGGCTCAGCGCCTGGGCATCGACGCGCGGGTCGCCCATGTCGAAGGCGACGACCTGCTGGCGCGCGCGGTGGAACTGGGCCTGGGCTCGCCGCTGACCGCGAACGCCTACCTGGGTGCGTGGGGGATCGTCGACTGCCTCAACGACGGGGCTGACGTCGTCGTCACCGGCCGGGTCACCGACGCCTCGGTGACCGTCGGGGCGGCGGCGGCGCACTTCGGCTGGGCGCGCACCGACTACCACCGGCTGGCCGGCGCCGTGGTCGCCGGGCACGTCATCGAATGCGGTGTCCAGGCCACCGGCGGCAATTACGCCTACTTCACGGAGGTTCCCGATCTGACCCACGCCGGGTTCCCGCTGGCCGAGGTCGCCTCCGACGGATCTTCGGTGATCACCAAACATCCCGGCACCGGCGGGTTGGTCAGCATCGACACCGTGACCGCCCAGTTGCTCTACGAGATCACCGGCGCCCGCTACGCGAACCCCGACGTCACCACCCGGATGGACACCATCGAGCTGTCCGCGGATGGCCCCGACCGGGTCCGCATCAGCGGCGTGCGCGGTGAGCCGCCGCCGCCCACCCTCAAGGTGTCGCTGAACAGCATCGGGGGCTTCCGCAACTCCATGACGTTCGTGCTGACCGGTCTGGACATCGAGGCGAAGGCTGCGTTGGTGCGCCGCCAGCTGGAGTCGGCGCTCACCGTCAAGCCCGCGGAGCTGCAGTGGACGCTGGCCCGTACCGACCACCCCGACGCCGACACCGAAGAGGCGGCCAGCGCCCTGCTGCACTGCGTCGTGCGCGATCCCGAACCGGCCAATGTCGGGCGCCAATTCTCTTCGGCTGCAGTCGAACTGGCGCTCGCCAGCTATCCGGGTTTTCACGTGACCGCGCCGCCGGGCGAGGGGCAGGTCTACGGTGTTTTCACCGCCGGCTACGTTGACGCCGCGCAAGTGCCGCACGTCGCGGTGCACTCCGACGGCACCCGTACCGACATCCCTTGCGCGACGGAAACTTTGGGACTGGCGCCCGCCGATCCCCCACCGTTGCCGGAGCCGCTCCCACCCGGCCCCGTGCGCCGGGCGCCGCTGGGCCGCATCGCCGGGGCCCGCAGCGGCGACAAGGGCGGGTCGGCGAATGTCGGGGTCTGGGTGCGCACCGACGACCAATGGCGCTGGCTGGCCAACACCTTGACCGTCGACCTCTTGAAGGAGCTGCTGCCCGAAGCGACGGAGCTCGAGGTCGCCCGCTACGTGCTGCCCAACCTGCGGGCGGTGAACTTCGTCATCGACGGAATCCTGGGCCAGGGCGTGGCCTACCAGGCGCGATTCGACCCGCAAGCCAAGGGTCTGGGCGAATGGCTGCGCAGCCGTCACGTCGACATCCCCGAAAGGTTGTTATGAATCTCTGGGCAACCCCGGAGCGGGAGCAGCTGCGAAAGACGGTGCGCTCGTTCGCCGTACGCGAGATCCTGCCCAACGTCGACGAGTGGGAGCACACCGGTGAGTTGCCGCGTGACCTGCACCGCCGCGCCGGAGCCGCCGGGCTGCTGGGCGCGGGCTTCCCGGAAGCCGTCGGCGGCGGTGGCGGTGACGGCGCCGACGCGCTCATCATCTGCGAGGAGATGCACCAGGCGGGCGCGCCCGGCGGGGTCTTCGCGTCACTGTTCACCTGCGGCATCGCGGTGCCGCACATGATCACCTCCGGCGATGCCCGGCTGATCGACGAGTTCGTGCGGCCGACACTGGCCGGCGAGAAGATCGGTGCGCTGGCCATCACCGAGCCCGGGGGCGGTTCGGACGTCGGGCACCTGCGGACCACGGCTGAGTTTGTCCACGGCGACGGCGACGGCTACTACGTGGTCAACGGCGCCAAGACCTACATCACCTCCGGAGTGCGCGCCGACTACGTGGTCACCGCCGTGCGCACCGGAGGTCCTGGGGCGACCGGGGTGTCGTTGCTGGTGATCGAGAAGGGCACGCCCGGCTTCGAGGTGAGCCGCAAACTGGAGAAGATGGGATGGCGCTCCTCCGATACCGCCGAGCTGTCGTTCACCGACGCCCGGGTGCCGGCGGCCAACCTGGTCGGCGCGGAGAACACCGGGTTCGCCCAGATCGCCCGGGCTTTCGTCGCCGAGCGCGTCGGGCTTGCCGCGCAGGCGTATTCGAGCGCGCAGCGGTGCCTGGACCTCACGCTGCGGTGGTGCCGCGACCGGGAGACATTCGGCCGCCCGCTGATTTCGCGCCAGTCCGTGCAGAACACGCTGGCCGAGATGGCCCGCCGCATCGATGTCGCCCGGGTCTACACGCACCACGTCGTCGAGAGTCAGCTCGCCGGCGAGACCAACCTGATCGCACAGGTGTGTTTCGCCAAAAACACCGCCGTCGAGGCCGGCGAATGGGTAGCCAACCAGGCCGTCCAGCTCTTCGGCGGGATGGGCTACATGGCCGAGTCCGAAGTCGAACGCCAATACCGGGACATGCGCATCCTCGGCATCGGGGGCGGCACCACCGAGATCCTCACCGCGCTGGCCGCCAAAACCCTTGGAATCCAACCGTGATTACACCGCCTCTCCCCCGCAAGCGGGGGGTACCCCCACTGCATCGTCGGCGGCGGTCATGACCGTGCTGCGGTCCACGCTGGACCCGAAGGCTCCCGCATACGCCGAGGCGGCGTCGGCGGCGATGACGAAGCTGGCCGAGATCGACGCCGAACTCGCCAAAGCGCTCTCCGGCGGCGGAACCAAATACGTCGAGCGTCACCACGCCCGCGGCAAGCTGACCGCCCGGGAACGCATCGAGTTGCTCGTCGACCCGGATTCCCCGTTTCTGGAACTGAGCCCGTTGGCGGCCTGGGGCAGCGCGTTTCAGATCGGCGCCAGCGCGGTCACCGGTATCGGCGCCGTGTCCGGAGTGGAATGCATGATCGTCGCCAACGACCCGACGGTCAAGGGCGGCACCAGCAATCCATGGACGCTGCGGAAAATCCTGCGCGCCAACCAGATCGCCCTGCAGAACCGGCTGCCGGTGATCTCGCTGGTGGAATCGGGCGGGGCCGACCTGCCCACCCAGAAAGAGATCTTCATTCCCGGCGGGCAGATGTTCCGCGACCTGACCCGGCTGTCAGCGGCCGGGATCCCCTCCGTCGCGCTGGTGTTCGGTAACTCCACCGCGGGCGGCGCCTACATCCCGGGGATGTCCGACCACGTGGTGATGATCAAGGAACGCTCCAAGGTGTTCTTGGCCGGCCCGCCGCTGGTGAAGATGGCCACCGGCGAGGAGTCCGACGACGAGTCCCTGGGCGGCGCCGAAATGCACGCCCGCACTTCGGGTCTGGCCGACTACTTCGCCGTCGACGAGCTCGACGCGATCCGGATCGGGCGCCGCATAGTGGCGCGGCAGAACTGGGTCAAGCAGGGACCGGCCCCCGCGCCGGTGACCGCGCCGCTGTTCGACCCCGAGGAGCTGATCGGCATCGTGCCGCCGGACCTGCGTATCCCGTTCGACCCGCGGGAAGTGGTCGCCCGCATCGTCGACGGCTCCGAATTCGACGAATTCAAACCGATGTACGGTTCGTCGCTGGTAACCGGCTGGGCCCGGCTGCATGGCTATCCGCTGGGCATCCTGGCCAACGCCCGCGGCGTGCTCTTCAGCGAGGAATCACAGAAAGCCACCCAGTTCATCCAGCTGGCCAACCGCTCCGACACACCCCTGTTGTTCCTGCACAACACGACCGGCTACATGGTCGGCAAGGACTACGAGGAGGGCGGCATGATCAAGCACGGGTCGATGATGATCAACGCCGTGTCCAACTCGACCGTCCCGCACATCTCGCTGCTGATCGGGGCCTCCTACGGGGCGGGCCACTACGGCATGTGCGGCCGGGCCTACGACCCGAGGTTCCTGTTCGCGTGGCCCACCGCCAAGTCGGCCGTGATGGGCGGGGCCCAGCTGGCGGGCGTGTTGTCGATCGTGGCCCGCGCGGCCGCCGAGGCGCGTGGGCAGCAGTTCGACGAGGCGGCGGATACGGCGATGCGGGCCGCCGTCGAGAGCCAGATCGAAGCCGAGTCGCTGCCGCTGGTCCTGTCCGGGATGCTCTACGACGACGGGGTGATCGACCCGCGCGACACCCGCACGGTCCTGGGAATGTGTCTGTCCGCCATCGCCAATGGCCCGATCAAGGGGACGTCGAACTTCGGCGTCTTCCGGATGTGAGCCCCATGATCACTCGCGTGCTGGTCGCCAACCGAGGCGAGATCACCCGACGGGTGTTCGCCACCTGCCGGCGACTGGGCCTAGGCACCGTCGCCGTCTACACCGACCCGGACGCCGCCGCGCCCCACGTCGCCGAGGCCGACGCCCGGGTACGGCTGCCGCAGACGACCGACTACCTCAACGCCGAGGCGATCATTGCCGCGGCCCGCGCCACGGGTGCCGACGCGATTCACCCCGGCTACGGATTCCTCTCCGAGAACGCCGATTTCGCCACCGCCGTGCTGGACGCCGGCCTGGTCTGGGTGGGGCCCCCGGTGGACGCGGTGCGCGCGATGGGATCCAAGATCGAGTCCAAGAAGCTGATGGCCGCCGCGGGAGTGCCGGTCCTCGACGAACTCGACCCCGACTCGGTGACCGAGGCGCAGCTGCCGGTGCTGGTCAAGGCCTCCGCCGGCGGCGGCGGCCGCGGGATGCGGGTTGTCCGGGAATTGTCCTCCTTGCCCGGCGAAGTCGCCGCGGCCCGGCGCGAGGCCCAGTCGGCGTTCGGCGACCCGACGGTGTTCTGCGAGCGCTACCTGCCCACCGGACACCACGTCGAGGTCCAGGTGATGGCCGACACCCACGGCACCGTGTGGGCCGTCGGGGAACGGGAATGCTCCATTCAGCGCCGCCACCAGAAGATCATCGAGGAGGCGCCCTCCCCCCTGGTCGAGCGCACCCCCGGCATGCGGGCCAGGCTCTTCGACGCGGCCCGGCTAGCGGCGTCGGCCATCGGCTACACCGGTGCCGGGACCGTGGAGTTCCTCGCCGATGATGCGGGTGACTTCTACTTCCTGGAAATGAACACCCGGCTGCAGGTCGAGCACCCGGTGACCGAGGAGACCACCGGGATCGACCTCGTCGAACTGCAGCTGGCCATCGCCAACGGCGACCGCCTCGACCCCGAACCTCCCGCCGCCCGTGGGCATTCGATCGAAGCGCGGCTCTACGCCGAGGACCCCGCGCAGGGCTGGCAGCCGCAGGCCGGCACGGTGCACAGGATCGAGCTGCCTGCGGCCCGGGCCGAGTTCGGCGCGCTGGGACATCGCACCGGGATCCGGCTGGACTCCGGGGTCGTCGACGGTTTCACGGTGTCCATTCACTACGACCCGATGCTCGCCAAAGTCATCTCCTACGCGCCGACGCGCGGCCAGGCGGCGCTGGTGCTCGCCGACGCGCTGGCCCGGGCCCGATTGCACGGCCTGCGCACCAACCGCGAACTGCTGGTCAATGTGCTGAGGCATCAAGCCTTCCTCGACGGCGCTACCGACACCGCGTTCTTCGACACCCATGGCCTGGCGCCGCTTTCGGCTCCCCTTGCGGACGCCCGTGCGGTCCGGCTCTCCGCGACCGCCGCCGCGCTCGCCGACGCCGCACACAACCGGGCCGTGGCTCAGGATTTCGGGGTGCTCGGCTCGATCCCCAGCGGCTGGCGAAACCTCCCGTCCGGCTATCAGGTCAAGACCTACCGCGACGACGACGCGAACGAGCGCCGTATCGAATACCGTT
>Ga0080006_1156548_pt1 | contig 24878 bp, 19 predicted proteins | sample RS3BMetagenome_FD_69209 | JGI IMG/M metagenome (GOLD analysis project Ga0080006, IMG submission 69209) | Ferric oxide microbial mat and aquatic microbial communities from Rainbow Spring, Yellowstone National Park, USA - RS3B (SPADES... ...
CCCACCGTCCTGCAACGGCGGGCCTTTGAGTTACTGGAGTGTACCCAGTAACGGGAAGTGACAAAATGAACCAAACCCTTGTACTGCAAGGGTTTTATCATTTCTGCGGGCTAAACTCCGGATTAAAAGTAAATTCGCGCACCGCCGCCTGTCACGCCGCCCATGACCGGTTGCGATTGATCATTATGACCTTGATGACCCTGACAACCGGATTGGTCTGTGTGTTAAGTCAAAATTGCTGACGATTTGCTTACCGCATTGTCGCCGCCTGCTGCACGGCGCTACGATCCGCCATCGGCGGAGATGTATATTGAATCGGCAAACATATCACGGATGAAAGAACATAAACATGCCTATGTATGATTTCGCCCTGGTTAATCCGTGAGATTGAACTCGTGCAGTAATAATTCAAACTGCTTGTGATATTCTTTGCCGCCAATTTGCTTACCGTATAGTGCGACAAGCTGTTTCAGGGCCGCGCGGGTCTGATCCTGGTAGGCGTTGGCTTTCAAATTGCAGCGAATAAGATAGTAGTAGGCCTGCCAGTAGATTTCCGATCCCGGCTCGAGTTGGGGAATCAGCCGCACATAAATGCTGTGTGCGTGGCTAAAATGTCCCGCGGCGTATAAGGCTCGGGCGGCACCGATAAAATTGGTCATATCACCCGGTCGTTGCTTTTCCAGGTTCTTAAATAATTCCCATGCCTGTTGGCCCTGACCAGCGCGGCTGAGTTCAGATGCCATAATCTGTTGGTAGGCATATATATCATCTTTATTTTTTTTACCGGGTTGGCTTTGCAGCGAAAGAATCAACTGGTTCAAAAGAGCCGCCGCGCTGGCGGCAAGACGTTGCGACTTACCGGGAGCCGTGTGTCGGACGCGTCTGCTTTCCTGATCATACTGGCCGATGAGGCCTTTGATAACGTCCGCGGAATTCTGCGTGGACTGGCTGGCAAATTTCTGTACCAACGGGAGAATTTTGTTATTTTCCCCGGCAAGCTGATACTGCCGAATGCGGTAACGCAAAAGAATTCCGCGCAATTTTGGCGAAAGCTTGCCATCCATGGCGGTAAGCTGATCCAGAATTTTCCCGGCCCGATAGGGATTTCGCAGCGGATCAAGGGCCGTTCCCGCCTCGAGCATGAGAATATTAACACGGTAATTTCTTGCACGAGCCAGCGCGTTTTTGGTGGCGGATGCGGGCGGATGATCCAGCAGTTGCAGATAATTGGATGCGACTTTCAGCAATCGCCGGGCGGCGCGGCGTTGCTGAATTTCCGGAAGTTTTTTGGTTGCCATGGCGCTAAGTTCTTCAGCGCAGATGCGCACCAACTGATATTGCGCGTCGAGATACAGCGAAGCGGTTGATGGAATAGCATCAAATAATTTGATGGCCTGCGCATATTGGCCGGAATTTTCGAGTTGCAGCGCATAGGGAAAGCGAATCTGTGGATCATGGAAATGCCGCCAATCAAGACTGATGGCCTCGGTGGTAAGGGTGTTAATGCTCGAGGGCACCTGGCGCGATTCATTGAGCTGCGCCAGCTCGGAGAGGGCCATGGCAATGGCATGTTTGGCCCGTGGATCGGTCGGTGCCATGCGCACGAAAGCGACGTTCATACGGGCGGCCAGCTCCATTTCTCCCAGTTGTGATGCGGTGATGGCGGTAATGAGTGTGGCCTCGGCTCGGATGGCCGCGGACAGAGTTTTCTGCTTCAGCAAGCTTTGAGCCGTAGCCAGAGCCTGCCGCTGGCTTTCAGTCGCGGGGTTCTGCGCGTCCAGCCATGCGCGGGCCAGGACTTGCAGAGCTGTCAGCTTAGCTGCGGCGGCATTAACCGGAATACTTTGTGCCAGATGGGAGAAAATCAGGCTTTGATATTGCGGGGCTTTACTGATGACATCGCTGACAATGTTTTCCGCCGCCGCCTCGGCTTTCGCACGTTGAGCCGGATCTTTCAGGGTTTTCGCTGACGCGGTGGCAATGCGGAACGCCAAAAGCTGTTCCCCCATTTTAGCGCTGACGGAATTGGCTGCGGCCTGTTGGGTGGTCCAGGCCATAAATGTTTTAAGTTTGGCAGCGGCCTGATGGTATTTTCCGCTGCGGAGCAGCGCTGTAATCTCTTGATAACGCGCATCATATTGCAACCACACCGGAGCATGGGAACTTTGCGCGATGGTCAGGTCGCGGATGGCTTTGTTGTATTGACCATTATGGAGGTACGCTTTCCCGCGCAGTTGTGCTGCGCGGTAATAAACGCCACTATTTTGTGATCGGGCGTAAACTGAGATGCGTTTGATTGCCGAGGCCAGCAAGGCTTGACGGGCCTTTCCGCCGGGCGGCATGGCCAGACCGGCGAAATAATCGCCGTAGGCCAGATAATAACCGGCATCGCGCTGGCCGTTAATGGCAGTCGTGTATAGAGCTTCATCGGCATGGGAAAACGTGGTGGCGTTGTTGAGCTTTGTGACCACATCGGAATAGTGCGTCAAGGCTATTTTCAGCAATTTCCGGGCCAGCGTGGCCGCGGGCAATAATTGCTGCCGCAGGGCCGGCGTGCCGGACCAGAATTCAATTTGATTCACTGCATCGCTGGTTAAATTGGCCAGTATGAATTGCGCTTGAATCGAGGCCCAGCCGGAGTCAACATGGCCATCGGTGGCTTTGAGATAACTCTTTACATCGTGGATAAATTCAGTTCTCAACTGGGCTTGTCGGGCCGGGTCATTTTTGAATTGATCCCAGGTGCAGAAAATGTTGGCGGCACCATACAGCGCTTTTTCCGCGGGCGTGGCCGCTTTTTTTAACGCGGCGGCAATTTTGGTTGTTGCATGGGTTTGTTCCAGTTGTGCCACGATTTGCGAGGGGCTGGCGTTGGGGGGCAACACGGGCACCGGTGCTTGCGATGTTGCGGCATGAATCACGCACGCGACAGTCAAAGTGAGTATAAATGACAGGCTGACAAAGTGTTTTTGAATTCCCTGCATGGCGGCAAATCCCTTATTGAAAACCGCGTGTACGCGGTAATGGTGTTCCGTGAAGCATTGGGGCGTTGAACAAATTCAAGGCCGCACAGCCTCAATAGCTCCCGCTTTCTCCGGCAGTTGGTCATTGGGCCGGCGGTGGCCGAAACGCCACCTGTTTGAACCTGGCCTGAATGCAATCACTATACGTGGTGATGACATCCTTATAAGGTACGCCATTGGAAGGCGAAATAAATATCTGAACCGGCACGCCTTTGACCAGAGCTTTGTGCTTGTTGGTCAGAAAGCTGGCCAATTCACCGGAGAGATCAGCGGTTTGGAGGCCCGGCAAAATGGCGATTGTGCGCGTGCCACGCATGCGCAGCTTGATGTTAATGCGGGTGGGCGGCATGGCATTGGTTTTAACGTTGGACAATCCGCCCTTGATGGCAGGCGTGTTGTTTGTTAAATACCAATCCGGACTGACAAACGAGCTTCCAAGCATAAAAAATATGAGAATAACCATGACCACATCCACCATGGGGGTCATGTTCGGGCCGACATGATGGGCGGCGTGCATTCCGCGGCTTTTGTGTTTTGTTGATAGGGACATGGGAGAACCTCTCTGGATTCAATGAGCCACGGCATCAGCCAGGCCTTCGGGTCATAAAATGAATACTCGCAATACGCGCCTGAGCGCAACTGATCAACACCGGAGCGACAAATTTATAGGGGATCGACCGGTCCGCCCGCAGAACAACCTTTATTTTGGGGTTTCCACTTTTCTGCTTACGCAGGTAGCTGGCCAATTGGCTGTCGGGAATTTGATTGCCCCATATTAAAATCGTTGGAGCCGCGTTGTCACCATATCCGCCTGTGGGTGGCACAAGATTGATGATTAACAGATCGCTTTTATTGCGCATATCTTTGCCATTTTTAGCGGAAGGAATTTTGATTCCCTTCACCGAAGCCGCCTTGGCAATGTGCCCCACGAGTAAAAAGAAAATGATCAGACACATGATAATGTCAATCAGCGGCGTGACATTCACATGTGTGTCCTGCATTGGCTTTATACCGCGAATTTTCACTGTGCAAACTCCTGTTCAACGTCTTTGGCGCTATCTAACCCTCCATCAGGCTGATAGCAGGGACATTTACGTCCCACTACACGCCCGCGCCGGTATCGCCTGATCCAGTACTGGTTCGACGCGGCACGGGACGGGCCATGGGTTTGCCACTTTCTGGCGCGGCGGCGGTGGCAGCGGCGGCTTTATCCGCAGGCCGCAGGCTCTCCAGCAGTTCTTCAGAAAGTACTGATGCCCGGCTGACAATTTTATCTAATCTCATACGGAAAAAGCCGAACGCGATCAGCGATGGAATGGCCACAGCCAAGCCGCCGAAGGTATGCCACAGAGCTGTGGCAATACCCACCGACAAATCTGAAACCTTGGCCTGCCCACCGGCATGATGCAGCGCATCGAACGCTTCAATCATACCCAGAACGGTTCCTAATAGACCAATCAGCGGCCCGATATTGCCAATGACGTTAAGCATCTCAATACGCCGGAAAAGATTGGCACTATTTTCCGATACCGCGCTTTCCAAGGCCTCCCGCATGGCTCCATACCCCAGATGAGCGCGGCGAATGCCCGCCTGCATGGCCTTGCTGACAAACGATTGGTCAGCTGCGGTGAAATCAATAAGTTCCTTGAGTTGCCTGGAATCAATGAGTGAACGGATATGCTCTGTGGTTTCAATGGGCGCGATTTTGCTTTCGCGTAAATGCAGAATCGCATCGAAGATTAACGCAATACTGGCCAATGAGCAGCCAAATAATACGACAATAACGGTAATGTCTAAACCCCACAGAATGGGATTTGGATGGTATGCGCTGGCATCGCTGCCACCGCCGCCGCCAGCACTTTGGGCCATGGCGGTGTGGCCTAAGGCCACCAAAGTGCCAAGAAACAACACGCCAAGAAGCATGATACGGAAGCGGGAACGAGCATAACGGCTGAACATGAAAAAACTCCTTTAGGATTATTATCGGCTATTGCCGAGTGGTTCCATTTTATTCCGGCGGAACATTTTCCGTCGGAAGTTATAAACTATTCCTTAATAAGACGGTATTGGCCACCGGTTTCTTTCGCAATTTTTTTCAGAGCTCCGGAATAGCGTCTCAGTTGAGCCTGAAACTGGCGCGAATTGCCGTTCAAAAATGTATACGTAAACACATGCGTGCCATGGGTATCCATTTTTTTTACGCTCTCAGCCAGGGGGGGGGCAAAACCGCCATTGGTGACAAAATAAATAATTTCGGGATGGAGTCGGAAGGCAATGCGGAACGCGTTTACATATCCCGCCAGAAGGCCGCGCGCCGCACCGCCGGGCCGCACGTTTGAAAATTGGCTTAGAATCATTTTTTTTGCCGGCACGGTTGCATGAACGAGACCCGCCAGTCCTAAAGGCCTGGCTTTCCGGCTTACCAAGACTACAGCGAACCGCTGTATCGGCACCAGTTGATTTATGGACTTCTGTAATTCATGAGTAACGAATTCAAAGTTGTAGAGCATTAATCCGGAGTGATCGATGATATAGACAACCCGCGTAGCATTGCCGCCCCGGCCCAAAAACCGGGATGGTGGCCCAGACCCCATGCCCCCGCCGGGAATGCCGAAACTCGCCAGCGGACCGCCCGACGCACCACCTTGCGGTCCAACGGCAATAAAATTAAGCGCCTTGGTGGCGGAAGAATTCAGGACCGCTGAAACCGAAGTTTGATTGGTACTGGCATAATGCGAAAGGATATGCTTGATATTCTGCCGAGTCTTTTGCAATGGGTTATGGTTTTGTCCGGAGTTAGGATTACCACCCGGATGCGTCGAAAAATGCTGATCCCATGCCTGCGGAACAATAATCGGATGCGCTTTACGAGTAATGACGGAATGAATGGCTTCAAACGCAAAGAAAATCAGAACGAACAACCCCAGATGAAAAAGCGCCGAGGCGATCCACGGAGAGCCTCGATCCAGCCACGCAGGCAATTCGCCGCTTTGCGCGACATTTTCCTCTGGCACGGGATCATGCTGATTGTGCTGGGGATATTGCGGTCGTGAACTTGCCTGACTCATTAAACTAGCTCCGTTTCCTTCCGCCGCATCGCCACTTATCAGGGAGGTCAAACAACCCCCGGGCGGCCAAAATCAGGCACCCGCCAATGGACTATTCCCCCCATCGGCACCATTGCAAGCGTTGATCCAGTTGAGCCATCGCGCCAGCACTCCCTCTCCTCCGTAATGCAATCCGTGTGCCGAACCTGGAGCATTATCGGCCTATTATGTTAAAATCAACGGTTTTTTGTGCGATTTTTCAAGTTTTAAATATTTCCCTATGACAGAATTGACACCGCAGGTAGAGCGTTGTGTCGAGAGTGGCACAACAGCAATGTCCGGATTATCACCACCGTAACAATATCCGACAAAAATTATTCGTAAAAGCGATAAAGACGGTACGGGAATTTATTAGCAACGACCAGTTTTTTACATCCTTTACAATACAAAATTTCTTTGCTTTGGACTTTTTAGGACAAAACGACGATAATAGGCATTGTTGTCATAAGGAGTTACGGGTCGTGAAGTTGACTGTCAAAGACGCCGCACGGTTGCTCAGTGTTTCTGAAAAAAGCATTTACCGATGGATAAAGGATGGAGCCATCCCCGCTTATCAGGTTAATGACCAGTATCGGTTTAACCGGGCAGAGCTGCTGGAATGGGCCACCTCCAGACGACTTAACGTTTCACCGGAAATATTCCAAGAGCCGGAAGGGGGCGATTCTCCGCCACCTTCTTTAACTGATGCCTTAAAGGCGGGGGGCGTGCACTACCGTATCGGGGGCCAGGATAAAGCTGGAGTCCTGCACTCGATAGTGGATGTCATGAAATTACCGGAGGAAGTGGACCGCGAATTTTTATATCAGGTGCTGTTGGCACGCGAGGCCCTTGGGTCTACAGGCATTGGCGATGGGATAGCCATTCCGCATGTACGCAATCCGATTGTCCTGCATTTATCGCGCCCTTTAGTGGCGTTATGCTTTTTAGAGAACCCGGTGGAATTCGGCGCTATTGATCATCAGCCCGTGACCACGTTGTTCACTTTTGTCAGCCCTACCGTGCGGGCGCATTTGCACCTGCTGTCGCGCCTGGGATTTGTATTGCGGAATGAAAATTTCCGCGGGGCCATTATGCGGCAGGCCTCACGCGATGATATTATGAACGCTCTGGCCAAAGCGGAAGCGGAGATAACACCGCCGAAAGCGGCAATGTCTGGCCCGGAGAAAGCAGTGGCGGATCAACAGGTGACAAGCACAGCGGATTAATTTTCCATCCTTGGGCCGCGCGTTGCGATCGGCCCATGGTTTGGCGGGGGTTGGAAAGATTCAACAGGCGGCATGGTAGTACCGCCGAAAACAGGAGCCGATATGGAAATGTCCCTGACGCTTTTGGCTCTCGCCCTGATTGCAATCAGCGGCGTGCCGGGGTTGATGGCGCAACGCCGCGATTCCTGGGGACAATCCATCGCCACAGTTCTGACCGTTTCCGGCTCTGTCATTGGTCTGGTCGGCGGATTTGTGGCGTTAGTAAGCGGGCGGGTTTCGATGGCTCGGCTTCCGGGAATATGGCCTGGTTTACCGCTGCATTTGCGGATGGATTCTCTGACCGCATTTTTTACCGTGCTGATTTTTTTAATGGCTGCGGCAGGTTCGGTATATGGGCACGGCTATTGGCGGCAGGCGGAACATCCGACAACCGGACGGAAATTACGCTTTCTTTATGGCTTGCTCATCGCGTCGATGGTTATGGTGACGCTGGCGTATGATGCCCTGGCCTTTCTGCTGGCGTGGGAAATCATGGCCCTGACGAGTTATTTTCTGATCGCCACCGAAGATCACAAGCCCGAATGTCGGCAGGCGGCATGGGTTTATTTTGTGGCTACGCATATTGGCACGCTGGCATTGTTTGCGATGTTTGCATTGCTGCATGACGCATCGGGAACATTTCTGCTGTTGCCACTTCCGGTCGCAACCGGTCTAGGCCTGGAGACCGCGATTTTTCTTTTAGCGCTATTCGGGTTTGGACTTAAGGCCGGGATTATGCCGCTGCATTTCTGGCTGCCTGGCGCGCATGCCAACGCACCGAGCCACATTTCCGCACTGCTGTCAGGCGTACTGCTGAAAATCGGAATCTATGGTTTGCTGAGAATATTGACGCTCCTGCCTGATCCACCGGCGGTGTGGGGAGTTCTGATATTAATACTGGGCACCATCAGCGCGGTCTTGGGAGTATCCTTCGCACTTGGGCAGCATGATATCAAACGGTTATTGGCTTATCACAGCATTGAAAACATAGGCATAATTCTCATGGGGCTGGGTTTAGCGATGATCGGCATCGCCCTTCATCGCCCCGTGTGGGTGGTGCTGGGAATCGCCGGCTGTTTGTTGCATGTATGGAATCACGGATTATTTAAATCGCTGCTGTTTTTTTCCGCTGGATCGGTGGTTCACGCCACTGGTACGCGGGATATTGATTCGCTCGGTGGGCTGGAAAAGTCCATGCCATGGAGTGCGGGACTTTTCATGATCGGTGCCATCGCAATTTGTGGCTTGCCGCCGTTGAATGGATTTATTAGTGAATTACTGGTGTATCTTGGATTGATGGGGCCGGCAGCGAATGCGACTGCGGGCGGGTGGGCAGCGGTGGCATTGGGGGCCGGAGCGTTAACATTGGTGGGCGCGTTGGCGGTGGCATGTTTTGTAAAAGTCTTTGGGGCGGCGTTTTTGGGATCCGGTCGAACCGATGTGACGGCCAGGGCGCATGAATCACCGATGAGCATGATCGCACCGATGGCGGTTCTCGCGGGCGTGTGTGTTCTTATTGGTATTGCACCAATTGCCGTGGTGTTGCCGCTCGGGAATGCCGCGGCGGCTTGGACCGGTGATGCAACGGTGCCTCATCGCTTGGCTGCGGCATTACCGTGGGAAACGTTAACCATTATTTCCACCGGCTTTGCTGCCGCTCTGGTGATATTGATGTTTGCAGTGCGGGCAACGCAGCGCCATGCCATGGCGCCGCGCGTTCCGACCTGGACATGCGGCTACGCCCGCCCAAGCAGCCGCATGCAATATACGGCCGCGTCCTTTGCCCAACTGCTGGTGGGATTGTTACGGTGGGTGCTGCGCCCGGTGACGCATGGCAAAGAGCCGCGGCAACTATTCGCTCCAAGCGTGCAGCGACATACCGACGTTCCGGATTTTATTACCGATCGTGTGGGATTTAAGGCATGGAATCAATTTAAGCGATGGCTCATGCCGATGCGTCGGGTACAGCAGGGCAGTGTGCAGGAATATCTGCTGTATATGCTGCTGGCACTATTTTTATTGCTGGGATCGCTGATTCCGATCGAAAGCATTTTTATGCATGTGATGGGACGATAAATACCATGATGTGGATTGATAATTATTTATGAACATGTCTATATATACTATGCTTGCTTCCACGCTCTCCATGGCGATATCGGGTGCACCGGGCTTGTTGTTTAGCCGACGCAGTATGACGGGGCAGTGGATCGCGACGCTGTTGAATCTGCTGGCCACGCTGCTGGGCATTGTGGCGTTGTTGGCGTTTGTGTCGGGCGGATATCACAGTGAAAATGTGGCGTGGCCATGGACGCTTCCCTGGGGCGGGTTTGCCGTGGGGATCGATACGATCACCGCGCTGTTTCTTATGCCGATTCTAGGCGTTTCACTTTTAGGCTCCATCTATGCGATGGCGTATTGGAAGCAGACGCAGCATCCCGGCAACGGACGCAAGTTGCGATTCTGCTGGGGATTAATGAACGCCGGGATGATGATGGTGGTGCTGGCAGGCGACGGCGTGTTGTTTTTAATGGCATGGGAAATAATGGCTCTGGCGGCGTTTTTCCTGATTACCACGGAGGATCATAATCCATGCGTCCGTGAAGCGGGCTGGATTTATCTCATTGCCGCACACATTGGAATGATCGCACTGGTGGCGATGTTTGTACTTTTGCGACTCACTGCCGGATCATTTGACCTGTGGATGACGATTCACAGTTCGGTACCGCAGGGAATGGCCGCGGCTATATTTCTGCTGGCTCTGGCGGGTTTTGGCTTGAAGGCGGGGATTATGCCGCTGCATGTATGGCTGCCCGGTGCGCATGCCAACGCACCGAGTCACGTTTCCGCTTTATTTTCCGGGGTGATGTTAAATGTCGGCATTTACGGGCTGGTGCGCATCGGTGAAATAATGACAGTGCCCCCGCTGTGGTGGGGGGCCACATTACTGATTCTCGGAGCCGGATCGGCGGTGGCCGGAATGATTTTTGCGGTTTGTCAGAACGATTACAAGCGATTACTGGCATACAGCAGTATTGAAAACATGGGCATCATCTGCATTGGGCTGGGCTTGGCAACAATTGGAAGAACATGCCATCGCTCTGATCTGGTTTTGCTGGGATTGGGCGGAGCATTGTTTCATATTCTTAACCATAGTTTATTCAAGCCGCTGCTGTTTTTGGGCGCGGGAAATATTTTGCACGCGACGGACACCCGAAAAATAGATGCACTTGGCGGACTGGCGGGGAAAATGCCGGTAACTGCCGACCTGTTTTTCATGGGGTCTCTGGCGATCTGCGGCTTGCCCGGCTTGAATGGATTTTTAAGCGAATGGCTCATTTATCTGGGCTTGCTGCGTACCGCGATAGCGGCTCATGCCGACACGTTGGTTTGGATTTCACTGGCGGTTCCGGCTCTGGCTATAACCGGGGCATTGGCGGTGGCGGGTTTTGTTAAATTATTTGGTTCGGTGTTTCTAGGAAATAAGCGATCTGCGGTAGTGGATCATGCCCATGATCCGGGCGCTGGCACGCTGGTCCCCTTGGCGATTCTGGCGTTGGGATGTGTCGCCCTGGCTTTGTTTCCCGAGTTGATAATCCGATTGCTCGTCAGCGCTGCACACGCTTGGGCACCGCAAATGATTGCCTCTACGGCTTCTTTCGGATCATTGGCACCGTTACAGGAAATGGCCAAATTGAATGCGGGGCTGTTGATAGGCGGCACCGCGCTTTTATTGCTGATCGGGATCGTGCGGCAACAAAAGATTCGCGCGGCGATTCCCACCTGGAGTTGCGGCTTCGCCCGGCCCGTAGCCCGGATGCAATACACCGGGGCGTCATTCTCCCGGATGATGGCGCAGTTATTCACCTGGATGATTCCCGTAAAGCCTGCCGTGCCACCGGAAGGGTGCTATGTTCCGCAACCGGCGCAATGGACACAGGATGTCCCCGATACCGTTCTGGATCGCGGATTAATCCCCGGCTTTGCGCTGGTTCAACGACTGCTGGAGCGTTTCAGGCCTTTGCAGAATAAACCGGTAAATGTTTATCTGGCATACATGCTGGCAATATTGCTGCTGCTGTTGCTGGCGCTGTGCTTTTAAGGCTGTGCCCGAAGATGCAGGAATGGAAGATGTAAGGATTATTCATGTTTTATAATGTCATAAACCCGTTGATTCACATTGGTCTGTTAATGGCAATGCCGCCGCTGCTGCCCGGTGTTATCAACAAAACCAAGGCGTTTGTCGCGGGTCGCAAAGGCCCACCCCTGCTGCAGCCCTATTTTGATATTTACAAGTTGTTACGCAAGGGCATGGTTATAAGCAGCGCCACAACATGGATATTTCAAGCGGCACCTGTAGTGACGCTGGCGGCTACACTCCTGGCGGGGTTGCTGGTTCCGTTCGGACCGTTCGCGGCACCGATTCATTTCACCGGCGATTTGATTCTCTTTGTGTATCTCTTTGGATTGGCGCGTTTTTTTACCACTTCCGCCGCTTTGGATACTGGATCATCGTTTGAGGGTATGGGCGCAGCACGCGAGGTGACCTTCGCATGTCTTTCCGAGGCTGCGGTACTACTGGGGTTGCTGGTGCTGGTGCGGCTCTCCGGAAGTGTCAGCCTGACACCTATGCTCCTGGCACCGCTGGCGCATCGGCCTGAAGCGCCGGTGCTTTTGGCGGCAGCGGGATTATTTATCGTGCTCTTGGCCGAAAATTCACGCATTCCCGTGGATGATCCCAACACTCATTTGGAGTTGACCATGATTCATGAGGTCATGGTTCTGGATCACAGCGGCCCGTTGCTGGGACTGATTAATTATGGCTCGGCCATGAAACTTTTTGTTTTAAGCGCTCTGGTGTTACATCTGCTGGTGCCGTTTCACATTGGCGTGCCGGTGGCGGATTGGGTGCTGTTTCTCGTGGAGATGATCGCCATGGCCGGTGTCATTGGTATGGTGGAGTCCTTCATGGCGCGGCTGCAAATGCGGCATGTGCCCACGCTGCTGGCGGCGGCGAGCCTGTTGTGCGGATTCGGTTTTGTTTTGATGGTGAGGTAGATCATGCACTGGTCAATTAATACACCGCTGGTCATCGTGCTGCTGCTGAATCTGTTCATGCTGGGCGTAAGCCGCATGAGATCGCTTATTTACTCTGCCGCGGCCCAAGGTGTGATTTTAAGCGCCTTACCGTTGCTGCTGGAAAAGCAAATTGACTTGATGATCATTGTCGTGGCCGTGGTAACCGCTGCGATTAAAGGGTTATTAATTCCCCAGATGCTGCACAAGGCCCTGCGCGACGCGCAGATCAAGCGTGAGGTCGAACCGCTGATCGGCTTTTTGCCCACCATGATTCTGGGCGCGTTGGGGACGGCGGTGTCCATTACTTTCGCCGCGTATCTGCCCATGACCCAGACCGGAAGTTCAACGCTGATTATTCCCGCGTCGTTCTCCACAGTGCTGACGGGCTTTCTGCTATTAACCACACGATACAAGGCCATTACGCAGGTCATTGGTTATCTGATTCTGGAAAATGGAATTTATATTTTTGGCATGTTGCTGCTGGCTGCGGTGCCTTTCCTGGTGGAATTGGGCATTCTGCTGGATTTATTTGTAGGCATTTTTGTGGTCAGCATAATCCTCAACCACATCAATGAAGCGTTTTCATCCCTGGATACCCGGCAACTTACAGCCTTGAAGGAATAAACAAATATGTTCTTGGCAATCCTTATTTTTATCCCGGTTCTAGCGGCTGTCGCGGCGGCAGCCATTACTTCCAACGTTCTGCGTCCATGGATTATGCCAATTGCGGCGGGCCTGCATTTTGCGTTGGTGCTGACGGTTCTGGATTTAAACCCTGCGCCAATATGGGGTGGCTGGGTCGGCTTGGATCCGCCGGGAAAACTGGTGCTGCTTTTAACCAGTACGTTGTTTCTGATCTGCTCAATTTACACCGTTGGTTATCTGCGCTATCGAACCGAGCGGTCCAATCGGGTTTTGATTCCGTGTCTGCTGATATTTCTCGCCGGAGCTACGCTGGTAGCTTGTTCGCAGCAACTGGGGTTGATGTGGATTGCCTTAGAAACGACAGCTTTAACCACTGCACCGATGATTTATTTCAACCGCACGCCGCGCTCCATTGAAGCCACTTGGAAATATTTGCTTTTAAGTTCAGTCGGAATCGCTCTGGCATTGCTGGGTTCGTTTTTTCTGGTCTACGCATCGCTGGGGAACGACCCATATCCGTCGCTGCTATTTTCACATCTGGTGCGACACGCGGGGACGGCCAACGCGGTCTGGCTTAAAATAGCATTTGTGTTTTTGCTGGTGGGCTACGGCACGAAAATGGGTCTGGCTCCCATGCATACTTGGAAGCCTGATGCGTATGGTGAAGCACCGGGCGTCGTGGGTGCCTTATTGGCCGGCGGCTTAACGAGTTGCGCTTTTCTCGCCATTTTGCGGGTGGACCGGGTCTGCATTGCCGGAGGCTTGCAGACCTATACCAGTCATCTGCTTATCGGCATGGGGTTGCTTTCCATGGCAGTGGCGGCGGTATTTATGCTCGGACAGAAAGATATTAAACGCATGTTGGCATATTCAAGTGTGGAGCAGATGGGAATTCTAGCCCTGGGCGCGGGCATCGGCGGGCCGGCACTTTATGGTGCGCTTTTGCAGATGATTAACAACGGTCTGACCAAAGGCATGTTGTTTCTCTCCGCGGGCAATATTCACCGGTCTTATGGCAGCAAAAATACCGATGATGTGCACGGTGCCATGCGCCGACTGCCGTTGTCCGGCACTATTTTCATGCTGGGTTTTCTGGCCATTACCGGATCGCCGCCGTTTGGCCCCTTTATCAGTGTGTTTACTATTTTGAACGCCGCCTTTTCGAGACATTTCTTTTTTATCGGCGCGATATTTCTTTTGCTGCTGCTGATTGTATTTATCGGCATGGGCCGTACGGTATTGATCGTGGTTCTCGGCAAGCCGCTGCCGCGAAAGCATCGTAACAATGTATACCGCGATGGCTTGCTGACGGGCTTGCCGCTGATATTGTCTTTTCTTCTCGTATTAATGCTGGGTGTGCATATTCCGCCGTTCCTGACCCACATGCTGCATCAGGCGCAGAAATTTATGGAGGTGCGGCCATGACCATCATAGCTTCATCGCAAAATATAATTTTGGCGGAAATATCCAACGGGCAGACATTGGCCCGATCCGCGATACCTCATCTGCCCTTGCCGCAGTTTCAAAGTGTGATTCTTGATGCGGTGCAAGGTCGCCAGAGAGTCTCCGCGCTTTTTGGTTCCATTGATCCCATGGATAAGTCCAAGTTGACCCTCCATGTGGTGCTTGCTGATGATCGCCGCAGCCGATTGCATGTCGCCCGGACCAGCGTATCGGTCGATGGCTTCCCTTCATTAACGCCCCAATGCCCGCAGGTGCATCTCTTTGAGCGTGAAATTGCGGAACAATTGGGTGTCGTGCCGCAGGGGCACCCCTGGCTAAAGCCGGTACGCTTCCACCGCAGCTATCGTGCCGGGGCCGATGCGTGGAATCGCGGTGCCGCGGATGTCGTGCAGGCGGGGGTCATGGATTTTTATCAGATCACCGGTGGGCAGGTACACGAAGTCGCCGTTGGGCCGATTCACGCCGGTATTATTGAGCCGGGACACTTCCGTTTTCAATGTGATGGCGAAACCATACTGCACCTGGAAATTGCTCTGGGATATCAGCACCGTGGCGCAGAAAGATCAATGCAAGGCGGCCCCGATAAGCGCTCTTTGCATTACGCCGAAACGCTTGCCGGAGATACCACCGTCGGCCACGGTTGCGCTTACACGCAAATGATGGAATCGCTGGGCAACTGCCAGATCAGCCCGCGCGCCGCCGCCATCCGTGGCATTGCCATGGAACTTGAACGCCTGGCCAACCACGTTGGTGATCTAGGTGCTTTATCCGGGGATGTCGGTTTTCTTCCCACCGCTTCATTCTGTGGACGCATCCGGGGCGACTTTCTAAATATGACCGCAGCGCTTTGCGGCAACCGATTTGGTCGTGGATTGCTGAGGATCGGCGGCGTTGGATTTGATGTGGAGGCGGCACTGGGGGCAGATCTGCTTAAACGACTGGATGTTGCCGAGCATGAATCCCGTGCGGCAATTAACTTGTTGTGGGAAACGTCATCGGTAATGGCACGGTTTGAAGGCATCGGCATTGTATCCAAAGAAATCGCGATGGAAATTGGTATGGTCGGCCCGGCGGCCCGTGCCTGCGGACTGGACATGGATTCGCGGCGCGATCATCCCTCGGGTATTTATCAGTTCAGCCATATTCCGATGTCCACCTGGCGCGGAGGTGATGTCTTTGCGCGGGCGTATGTGCGTTGGCTGGAGATTCAACGATCCATTCAGTTTGTTCGGGATCAACTGAGAGTATTGCCAGCCGGGGAACTGCAGGTGAAAGTTTCCGCACCGCAGCCCAATGCTCTGGCTGTCACCATTCAGGAGGCATGGCGCGGCGAGTTGTGCCACATTGCCCTGACTGATGCGGATGGCCGTTTTGAACGCTACAAAGTTGTGGATCCATCGTTTCATAATTGGCTGGCGGTAGCGATGGCAGTGCGGGGAAAGCAGATTTCTGATTTTCCCCTGTGCAACAAAAGTTTCAGTCTTTCATATTGCGGGCATGATCTGTAGGGCACAACAGTTACAGGAATGGAATTTTATGATTAAGTCGATTATCGCACGTGTCCAGCAGGGACATCGGACCATTGCATATCCGGCCGGGCCGGCGCCGGCGCTTCCGGGCCGCTTTCGTGGTCGTCCTTTATTTGACACCGTCAAATGCCCAGACGGTTGCCAGAAGTGTGCCGACGCTTGCCCGACGCAGGCGATTGCGATTGCTGATGGCAAAATAAAACTGGATCTGGGGCGGTGCCTTTTCTGTACCGATTGCGCCGATGCATGTCCCGAAAAAGCGATTTCCTATTCAACCGATTACCGCCTGACCGTGCGGCAGGCCTCGGATCTTATTGTCGATTACGACCAAGAACTGAAATTGGCCGCTGCGCTGGACGGAAAATTGCGAAAACTCTATGGCCGTAGTCTGCAATTGCGACAAGTGTGCGCCGGGGGCTGCAACGGCTGCGAATCCGATGTTAATGTGCTGGGCACCATCGGCTGGGATTTATCCCGCTTCGGGATTTCGTTTGTCGCCTCGCCCCGCCACGCCGACGGTCTTTTGATCACCGGGCCGGTAACGGAAAATATGAAACAAGCCCTGAAAATAGCATATGACGCCCTGCCGAATCCAAAAATTGTCATCGCCGCAGGCGCATGCGCATTATCCGGCGGCCCCTACATCAACCACGCCGAAGTCAACAATGGCGCAGCCAGTGTGGTCCCCATCGACCTCTTCATCCCCGGCTGCCCACCGCATCCGATGACTATTCTGGATGGCCTGCTGAGATTGCTGGGAAAAATAGAGACTGCGGCGGAAAAAAGTGGGTAAAATAGTATCGGGCTATTTGGCCGCTGAGGTCCAATTGCCACCATCGACGCTCGCTGGGGAAGCGTACCCGTTAATAACCATCTTGAGCTGCGCCATTAACTGGCATTGTGATTTATCGACAGGATTCGTGATGGCCACCCGTGGCGGCTCGATCGCCTCTTGCGTTTCACGTTGGGTGCGTGACAGATTCCGCGGGCAATGGCCGATAATCCGCGATTGAAGCATACCGCTACAGAACGGATTTCGGCAGCATAGAGCACCGTGGTGATAACCCGGTGGTTGATTCGCGGCATAAGATCAACCACCAATTATCAACCGGTGCTCGGAAACCTTATTTTCATTACCCGCGAAAAGCGTCACGCACCCTTTCACGTTCCCCCGCGCTTCCCCCGGTTGACAAGTCTGATTGGTCGGTATAAAAGACAGAGATACCGCAGTGCCTCCAGTGCGGGCGTTGCGGTCATTGATTGGCGGCGGACTTTCTGGAGAACATTATGAAACCATTGTATTTTTTGCTGTCGGTTTCCCTTTTGCTGATGGCTCTGGCATCACCGGCCATGGCTGCCAAACACAAATTCTTTCTAAAAAATGGTGATCGCGTCTGCTTTTATGGTGACAGCATCACCGAACAGCGTTTTTATCCCGCCGATGTGCAAACCTATGTCTTAACGCGATTCCCCAAGCTCCATGTGCGGTTTGTGGATGCCGGGGTCGGGGGTGATCGCGTTGGTGGCGGCTGGGCCGGCCCCATTAATGTCCGTCTGAAACGTGATGTTTATCCATTTAAGCCCAATGTGGTCACAATCATGCTGGCCATGAATGACGCCGGATACCAACCTTTCAACAAGAAGCTCTACAACACTTTTACCACAGGGTATGAACATATTATCTCCGCGCTCAAGCGGCATCTGCCGGGGGTGCGCATTGTGCTGCTGGGCACAAGTCCGTATGACGATGTAACGCAAAAGATTGGATTTCCGGGCGGATACAATGCTGTGCTGATTCGTTACAATGCGTTTGTGCAGCATCTGGCGGCCAAAAATCACCTTTTGTATGTCGATTTTAATACGCCCATGGTCAACGTGCTGAAAAAAGCTCAAAAGATTGATCCTGCGCTGGCCAAGAAAATTTTCCCCGGCCGAGTTCATCCCAGTGCGGCGGGGGAAATGATGATGGCCCAGGCTCTCCTCAAAGCCTGGGGTGCTCCGGCAACCGTTACCAACGTCAGTATCAACGCCGCTTCCGGCAGCGTGACCCATGCCGTGAATACCAAAATTAGCGGGTTGAAATCCGCTGGTGGCTCGCTGACTTGGACACAACTCGATGGCTCACTGCCCATGCCCATTATTACCCTGCATGAAAACTGGCCGCAGTTTCCATCTTGGAGCTACTTCCTGCCGCCGCAGCCTAATCCCAAATATACCAATCCGGTGGCAGCGCTGGTTGACAAGCTTTCCGGTTTTACGCATGAGTTGGATCGGGAAATGCTGACGGTAAAAGGCCTGTCGGCATCGCATTACAAGCTGTTGATTGATGGTAAATTAATCGGTGAATTTACCCCCCAACAACTCTCGGCGGGGGTCAATCTTTCCCGTTATTTCACGCCCATGCTCTGGCAGGCGTATCACGTAAATAATATTGTCTGGGAAGAAATCCAGAACCATTTTGTAGCTTGGCATGGCGTACAAACCATGATCGAGAATTGGGGATGGTCCAAGCCGAACATGCCTGTGACCACGGAAAATGATCCGGCGGCAGCGCGGGCGGTTGCGGGTGTGGTCAAAGCGATGAATAAACTGGGCAATGTTATTGCAGAGCGGGAATTCAAGGCCAATAAACCCAAGCCGCACCACTATGAACTCGTGCCCGTTGCCGGCTGATGCCAATGCCATTGAGTGCCAAGCGGCGATATTGTGGATCCCCGAAAATGTGAAGGCTGGTGCTATGCGGGCGGCGGCATCTATCGGCATGTCTGGCCTAATGTGGCCGATCCACTTCATGTGACGCCATGGGGCGTTTCCGGCCAACCCTTCAGGGCGAAGGCGGCCCGCCGTAGTCGCGGCCCGCCCAATGTTGCGATGTAGTGTTAATGGCCTGTGCATGGTGTTGGTACGCGCTGGTCGTCAGGCTGGAAAAATACAAATTGCCGCATCCTCCCCGGATATTCATCGCGGCGTTGCGCATCTCCGTGCCGGAAGTGCCTGATTTCTGTCGCCATATTGGCGGCAATGCTTACGGTGAATTCCTGATGCGGGTATACTGCTGCCGTTGTCACATTCCGGCGCGCCGGGATTGGCGCAGATGGAAGTTTCAACGGATTGGCCTACGCATGATTGCCAGAATTCAAGGTCGCGTCGATTCGGTAAGTGAGACGGCGGCGATTGTTTCAATTGGGGATATCAGCTATGAGGTGCTTGCGCCGGCGGTGGATATTGTCGATCTGCAACGGCATATCGGGCAAAGAATCAGCTTTGTTACGTTGCATTATTTGGAAGGCAACGCCTCTTTCGGTCAGCTTACGCCGCGACTGATCGGATTTATGCGACAACAGGATAAAGACTTTTTCGAGCAGTTTATAACTGTAAAAGGCATTGGCCCACGTCGGGCGCTACGCGCTTTGGCCCAAAGTGTCGAACGCATCGCCACAGCAATTAACCAGAAGGACACGCGATTTCTTACAAGCCTTCCGGAAATCGGCAAACGCACCGCTGAGCAGATTATCGCGGAGCTTTCGGGCAAAGTGGATCAGTTTGCCCTTGCCGGCGGTGTCCCCAGTGCCCCCGCCGCCCGTACGGATCAACAGACCGCAGCCATTGAAGCCATGATTTCACTCGGCGAGCGTCCCGCCGAGGCGGAGAATTGGGTGGACCGGGCATGCCGGGCGGATACAACCCTTGCGACATCCGCCAGCATCATGAAAGCCGCATATCGGCTTAAGGCAGGTGGATAATGGCGCGCGAGCGGATCATTACGGCGCAGGCCCTTCCGGAAGACCATCCGACCATGCCGGGGCAGCCGACGCTGCGCCCAAAAAAGCTTGATGATTACATCGGACAACGCGAATTAATTGAAAAGCTCAGAATCAGCATCGCCGCGGCCCGACAGCGCGGCGAAGCCATGGAGCACGTTCTGCTGCATGGGCCGCCGGGATTGGGCAAAACCACGCTGGCGCATATTATTGCCTCGGAACTTAACGGCACGATTCCTAAAATTACCAGCGGTCCGGCGCTGGCGCGGCCCACAGAACTGGTGAGCATGTTGACCAATATGCAACGCGGTGATGTGCTGTTTATTGATGAAATTCACCGCATCCCCGCCGCAGTGGAAGAATATCTGTACCCCGCCATGGAAGATTTCTGTATTGATGTGGTCATGGGTTCCGGCACACACGCTAATTCTCTACACATGGAAATTCAGCCCTTTACGCTCATCGGTGCCACCACGCGGGCGGGGCTGCTTTCCGGGCCGATGCGTTCCCGTTTTGGCATTGTGCATCATTTGAATTATTACGATCTGCCTGATCTTTTGCAGATCGCCACACGTTCGGCCGGGGTATTGGATTTGCCGGCTCAGAAAGAAGCTTTGGAACTTGTCGCCCGCCGAGCGCGCGGCACGCCGCGCGTGGCCAACCGGCTATTGCGGCGCGTGCGGGATTTTGCCCTGGTCCGTGGCGAGGGGAAACTAACGCCCCACATTGCCGTGGAAGCTTTGCAGCTTGAAGCCATTGATGAGCAGGGGCTTGATGCACTGGATCGGCGGTTTATGCAGGTGCTGGCGCGAGATTATGAAGGCGGCCCGGCGGGAATTGAGGCTCTGGCCGCCACGATGGGAGAGGAATCCGATACATTGGAAGATGTTATTGAGCCATTTCTGCTGCAAATTGGATTTATTCGCCGCACGCCAAAGGGCCGACAGCTCACCGCCGCCGGTTATGGCCATCTGAAGCTTAGTCCGCCGGCGCGCCCGGTTCTGGAAGATAACAGTCTGTTTGGATCGTGATGGTAAACCCGCCGACAGACGCACGCCGCCAGTGATCCGCACGCAATCGGCTCCGATTCCCGGGCTGATTTTTTTGTTCACAGGCGGCTATAATGCGAGGTGTAAAGTTACTGTCAGGCGAAAATATAGATGAAGTCCAGCCGCACGCGATTTAAGGAATTCCGTCAAAAACTCCGGCAGGGGTTGTTAAAAGGGGATCGGCTCGTAGACCCTGATGCGCCGCGCGTTGATCCGCCGGCCGGGCACGGCGGGCGGCATTCCATGGGCGGTGGATCGGGAGAAAAGCATACCTTCAAATATTCCAAGCGGCATTTGCTCGGGCAATATCGGGTGATGTTGCGCGGGTACTATGGTGCGGTATTGGCCTTAATGGCTGTAGCGATTGTCAGCTCGGTTGTGGCCCTGACACCGCCGTATGTGCTCAAGCTGGCCATTGATTATGTCTTTGCGCATAAACCCCTGCCGATTATCCATCATCTCTCGCCCGGTAATTTGCGGCATTGGTTTTCCGATTCGCCTTCCCACGGACTGCTGGCGCTGGTGTTGGCATTGATTGCCGCGGAAATTATTGGCGTGAGCATTTCCTGGATTCGTGTGCTTGCCTCGCAAAAATTAAATTATCGCCTGGCCGCATCGCTGCGGCAGCGCCTGCATGAGCACCTGGCGCAATTGCCGTTATCCCAGTTGGCGGAATATCGCACCGGCGGAATTATCAGCCGCGTGATGAGTGATACGGATCAGGTCGTGGGCGGCGTGCAGAATGCGATTGTCAATCCGGTGGGTGCCATATTCCGCATGATTTGCATTCTCCTGATTCTGGTTGCCACGAACTGGAAACTCTTTGCGGTGGCCGCAGCGCTGATTCCGCCGGTGGTGCTGATTCACCTTTTTATTTTTCGTCGGCTGCGGCCCATGTGGCGGAATATACAGGATGATCGCGGTATTCTCTCATCTCGGGTGAGCGATTTATTTGCCGGCATTCGGGTGGTGCGCAGTTTTCGGCGGGAACGCAGCGAACATAAAGAATTTGGTGCCCGGCAATATCTGCTGGTGCGAAAGCAATATTTTACTTCCATTTTGGGACGATTGCTGGCCACGGGCTGGTCGATTTTTGTGCCTGCCATCGGCATTGTCATTATCTGGTATGGCGGTGAGCTGGTGCTGCAGGGGAAACTCAAGGTCGGCGATCTGGTTATGTTTGAAACCTACAGCCTCATGCTCCTGGGGCCGATTACGCAGATGATTGATTCGCTGCAAAATCTCCAGCAGAATCTCGGTTCACTGGACCGGGTATGTGATGTGCTGAATCAAACCCCGGATATGCCGGATCGGGAAAATGCCATTGCCGTGGCTGATCGGTCGGCCCACATTGAGCTGCGTGATATATCCTTTGGTTATAAACCTGATCAAACGGTCATTGACCATATTAATCTGGATATCCCGGCTGGTTCCACGTTGGCGGTTGTTGGCCCTTCCGGCAGTGGTAAAACCACACTGGTTAATCTGATTGCCCGGTTTTATGATGTGCGCTCCGGTGCCATTCTGCTTGATGGCGTTGATATTCGTGACATTCGTCTGGCGGATTATCGTCGGCAATTTGCGATGGTGCTGCAGGATGTTTACCTCTTTGACGGCACCATTATGGAAAATATTGCATACGGGCGACGCAACGCCAATGAGTCGGATATTATCGATGCCGCCAAAAAAGCCAACGCCCATGATTTTATCCTGGCTATGGAAAAAGGTTATCAAACGCCGGTGGGGGAGCGCGGGAACAAACTCTCCGGCGGCCAGAAACAGCGCATCAGTATTGCCCGAGCCATTCTCGCTGACCCGCGGATTTTGGTTCTTGATGAGGCTACAAGTTCACTTGATACCCAGGCGGAAAAGCTTATTCAGCAATCGCTGGATGAACTGATGCGCGACCGCACTACCATTGTCATTGCCCATCGCTTAAGTACTATCATGCACGCTGATTGCATTGCCGTACTCGTGGAAGGCAAAATCGTCGAGCAGGGTACCCATGAACAACTGTTGGATAACCACGGCATATACCACATGATGTTCACGCAACAATTTGAACGCCACCGCGATCCAGCTCTGGAACGCATTGAATGGGAAAAGGTTCTCTGATGATGTTATAATGGCGGCATGTGAAATCCGGCGGCGCGAGCCGCGGTGCCAATTCGTGGTTTGATCGGGAGATGCGGTGATGAACAGCTTGGTCATAGCGGCGATGTCACAAACATTCATGGCAGGACTTGTCGGCGGCGGCGTGGCGATTCTGGTGGTCGTCTGGTTCGCATTACGCTATTGGATTGCCACCACACATGATCCCAACATTAAGGACATCCCCACACCGACGATCGACCGGATGAATCAGGAGGCGCTTGAACACATGGACCTGGACCCGGAGGTGCAGGCGGCGTTGGCGGACAGTGAACCGGCGCCCGATGATCTTCTTGAAATTGTGCCCAGAGATGAAAGCACCTCCGCCGCTCCCGAGGGTAAAGCGCCGAAAGACAGTTGACGCGCCTGAAAATTGTGACAATGACGTTATCACCCAAAACCATCTGTGAGGTCCCGCAAACCAGCCTTGGACAAAATATGCCCGTCGCCCCGGAGGCCATTGCCGGGGCAAGCGTGAATGTATTACAAACGCATGATCTTGCCCTGGCGATAAAACATGCCGCCCGTGAAATAGGATTTGATCTTGTCGGGATTGCGGATGTTCAGGCTTCCGCGCATGGTGATTATATTGCCGAGTTTTTTGCGCATGGCCGGCATGGCACGATGGATTATCTGGCGCGGATGCAGGCGGCCAAGATCGACATTCGTTCGCATCTACCCTGGGCGGTTAGTTCGGTGTGCGTGGCCATGAGTTATCATCAGGATCGCGGTAAACCCCCGGCGGAAGTTGGTGATATCCCGCAATGTGCGGAAACAATACGCTTGCCGCAGGCCGGGAAAGATGAATATTCGGATACCAGCAGCAGCGTTGCGCGGCCTTCCAATGTGGAAGCAAAAATTGCTTCGTATGCCGCCGGGCGGGATTACCATCGCACTTTTACGGGCCTGCTGCACAAGCTGGAACGTGCGGTGCGGGCCTTGATGCCATTGGATATTACCGCCCGTGCGTATGTCGATACCGGGCCATGTCTGGAGCGGGAGTTGGCCACGCGCGCGGGATTGGGATGGATTGGAAAAAATACCATGCTGATTCATCCGAGGCATGGCTCATGGTTTCTGCTGGGGGAATTGTTTTTGTCAGTACCGCTGCCGGGTGATGCACCGGTTCCGGATCGCTGCGGCACATGTACCCGCTGCATTGACGCCTGCCCCACCGATGCGCTTGTTCCCTATCAGATGGATGCCAGTAAATGTATCAGTTATCACACGCTGGAAAATCGCGCGGATATTCCCGCGGAATTTCACGCCCCGATGCGCGAAGCGGGCTATATTGTCGGCTGTGATATCTGCCAGAGCGTGTGCCCCTTTAATCGACGGCCCCTGGCCGCCAGTCATTCGGATTTTCAACCGCGGAGTTTTTCCGGAACCGTATCAGCTCAAAGCGTTCTTCATTGGACCGAGCATGAATGGGATCAGGCCACGCGCGGGCGAGCTTTTCGGCGTGCCAAATTTCCCATGTGGCAACGCAACGCCGCAATTCTGTTACAATAACCGCCATTCCGGACGCCACCCGGAAAAATTCCAATTGTAAAACCCAACATGAAAGGCCATTTGCAATGGCAGGCAGCGGGAACCGCAACGAACAACGAACAACGAACAACGGGGGATTCAGAATCTAGAATCTAGAACTTGGAATCAACGAGCAACGAGCGATGCGACGGAGAATCCTAAAGGCAGAAGCCAGAACCTAAGTAGGAACGCAGAATGATTGCAATATTTAAACCGTTGTGGATAATACTGTCGGCGGCGGAGCCGCCGGGAGGTTACTATGGGCCACGGCCTGAAGCTCACGGACGAGCGATGGAACG
>Ga0080006_1141766_pt1 | contig 24867 bp, 42 predicted proteins | sample RS3BMetagenome_FD_69209 | JGI IMG/M metagenome (GOLD analysis project Ga0080006, IMG submission 69209) | Ferric oxide microbial mat and aquatic microbial communities from Rainbow Spring, Yellowstone National Park, USA - RS3B (SPADES... ...
GTGGGGCCACCAGCGACCGGCTAATCGCGGAGCACGACCTAGGGCCTTGAAGCCCCGGCAAGCCGATCCCCCGGTCGCTATGCTGATCCCGACAGCACGCCGGGAGGTGGCCGCATGGCGACGCAAACAGAATGGGTCGGGCTGGCGGTGCTTGGCGGGATCGCCGTCCTCCTCTTGACAAAGCGACCCACCAGCACTAGCAGTAGCGGGAGTGGTATCACCGCCCAGCAGCATCAGGCCCTGCAAGCCCAAAACCAAGCTCTGGAACAGCAGAGCCAGTCGCAGCAACAGATCGCGTCGAGCACGTCGAGCACGCAGTTGCAGCAGCTTCAGCCTGTGTCGGGTGCCTACACCACACCGGTGACCAAAACGTCCATCCCATACCAATACAACCCGTCTATCCCGTCCGTGGTCTCAAGCAGTGGCCAAACGATCCCCGTAGCGTCGTCCGCGACCCTTAATGGGGTACGGGTCTCCGTGTTCAACGAAGGAGATGTGACACAGCCCGGGTCGTCGGCCTCCGCGCTGTACCAGTATGCGTTGAGCAATCCCCAATTCGTCAGGGGCCAGCTCGCGGCCTCCCAAGCCACGGGTCAAATCAACTCGGCGGTCTTGCAAGCGGCACAGACGTTGGGTCTCGTCAGTACCAGCTAGGGCCTTGAAGCCCCGGCAGGCCGATCCCCCGGTCGCTATGCTGATCCCGACAGCACGCCGGGAGGGATCGGCATGGCGACGCAAAAGGAGTGGGTCGGGCTGGCGGTGCTTGGTTGGTATCCGACCATCTACAGCGTCGCAAGCAGTCTCCGGTCACAGGCATCACCGGCCTGGATGGTCTACGGCTCACGAGAAGTACGCCGTCTAGGGGGCAGGGCATGACGACACGCGAATGGGTCGCAGTGGGCGTTATCGGGGCGTGGCTCTGGTTTGTCACGCGCCCCCGTGCCGTTGCCACGGTTCAGGTGGCGCCAGCCCCCGCGGGTCTTTATGCCCTGACCTGGGGATCTGTGCCCTGCGCGTCGTCCGGGTATGGTGCGGCGGGCGGTCAGCCGATCTGTGTCGCTGTCCGCACGTGGCACAACAGTCAACCTCTCGGTAACCAGACTGTGACGGTGACGCTGTGTCCCCGGCGGGCGTCAGTCTTGAATCCGCAGCGTGCACCCGCTCCGACCACGGTCAGCGTGCCCATTGATGCGGCCGGCTGGGGCTATCTCCAAATCGTTGATGCCGTTCCCCTGCAGGTGGCCTGGACGGATCCGGGGGGCCGGGACCATGTGATCCCCTGGACGGACACGCCGTTGGTGACCTGCCCCTCTGGGTATTACTGGGATCCCGACACGCACGTGTGCCAGGCCGGGGGAAACCCCCGGTGAGAGGAGCGGAACGGACAATGATCCAATCGCGGTCGGTGGCGGTCACGTGGGTCCGCCCCGCACCGGCCTGGGCGCAGTGGCCCGCGCCCCAGGCGTATACGGTCTACAGTACCAGCGGCGGGGCCCCCGGTATCGGGCCGGGACCCGGCAATCAGCCCAACGGCGTCTATCAGGTCATTACCCGCTTTACCGCGCCGGTCAGCGGGGTCTACACGTGGACGCTCGCCGCGGACGACGGCGCGGCGGCTTGGCTTGACGGGCAATTGCTCGGCACCGCGACCTTCGCCAGCGGGCGGCAGGGCGGCACTGTGTCCGTCAGCCAGGGTTCCCACTGGCTCTGGGTGACCGTGACGAACAATAGCCTGGGATCCCCCGCCATCGTCGGCTATGGGACGGGCAGTCCCAATCCCACGGGGGTCGCCGTGACCTTAACGGACCCCAGCGGCCAGACGGTCGTCTCCACGGCCTCCGCCCAGGGCTGGCATTATTCCGGCTATCTGACCAACGTGGCGGCCGGGACGGTGCTGACCGCGGTAGCGGGCCCGCCCGGCACAGGGTCCGGCTTTATCCCGGTCTGAGGTCGCGCAGAGGAGGACAATGCGATGGCTGACCTGACATCCAATGTCGTCGCGGTGACCTGGGTGCAACCAGTCGTAGCGACCAACATTACGTTGTCGGCCAACGCTTCGCAGGTGGCGGTCGGCCAGAGCGTCGTGCTCACGGCCACGGTGTCCTGGTCCGGGACGCCCCCCGCGAGCGCCCAGATCACCATCACGGACCTGACGACTGGAGCGTCGGTGCCGGTCAGCGGCAACGCCTACCAAGCGACGGCGACGGTGACCGCCTCGACCGCCGGGGCCCAGCAGTTCCAGGCCAGTGTGTCGTGGTAAGGAGGAAGACTATGCCGACCATCGCATCGAATGTGGTGACCGTCACGTGGACCGCCACCAACTCGGGGGGATCCGGGGGCGGCGGCACCCCGTCCGGGTCGAGCAATCCGTGGGGCATCGGCATCACCGCCCCCTTGAATGTGGAGCAGAGCTGGCATGACTCGCTGGCCTATGCCCTCGGGCAGGTGGCGACCGCGCTGCGGGCGGCGACCCCCACGACCAGCCAGATCATCGCCGAGCGGGAAATCGTCGCGCAACAGGCGTGGGGAACGAGTTGGGAGAACCTGCCGCCTCTGTTGCAAGAGCAGACGCAGCAGGCGGCCAATATCGGGCTGATGACCCGCCTCAACGGGTGGCGGACGCCGACCGTGCAACAGGAACAGGCGTACATGAATCTGATGCCCCCGTATTACGCGAGCTGGCCGTCGCTCGACAACTACGCCCGGCCTCACCTGGAACAGATCGCGAACCTGGTCCTGCTCGGCTACCTCAACGGCTGGTTCAACGACCTGCCGCCCATTGCGCCCGTGACCGCCTACCCGAGCCCGTCGTTGGTGCTCGGCTAGCGGCGCGGGCAGGAGGATCCCCGAATGGTGCGGCTGCCGCCGGAACCTTGGGCCAGCTACGTCGATCTCGTCACGGCCTCGCAAGCCCTGGAAGAGGCGATTCACGCCGCCTCGCCGGCCGAGGCCGCCGCCGCGCTGCTCCGGGCCGCGGACCAGGTGCGCCATGCGGCGGATTACCAGGCGGCAGCGGGGCAGGCGGCGCGGGCAACCGGGCTCCGCCAATGGGCCCAGCAGCTCGCGGTCTTGGCCGCCCAGGTGCGCCGCTGGCCCCCGGCGGTCTTGCGCCAGCAGCAGCCGACGACGCTCTACAGCCTGCAGGGCGTCATGGCCGGCTGGGTGCGGGCGCTCGGGCCGGTCCCGTGATGCGCGTGCGGATCACGGTGGACCTATGGCAAGGGTCCTGGCCGCGCACCCTGGCGGACTGGACCGACGCCCCCTGGCATGGCGTGCTGAATGTCTGCGGCGAGTGTGTGGGCGGTCCTGTGCCCCCGAATATCGTCGTCGTCCAGCATGGCATCCCGGACGGGGTGGACCCCGGTTCGGCATGGTTTGACCAGGTGGTCCAGGCGTTCCGGACGCTGCCGAAGCCGGTCCTCGTGCATTGCGGGCAGGGGATCAGCCGGTCGTCGGCGGCGGTGCTGGCGATTCTTGTGGCCGTCGAGGGCTGGACCCCGGATTTAGCGTGGCACCATCTGCGCCAAGTCCATCCCCAAGCCAACCCCGCCCCTGCCCTGTGGGCGGCCTGGCAGCAGTGGTGCGCGGGACGAACCGAAGCGTCTGCGGGGTCCTGAGCCGACCGCTATGATGAGGCCGGGCAAGGAGGGAACATCCATGGCGGAACCCCTGAGCCGGGCGGCAGAAGACTTTGGTCGGGCGTTCTGCGTGCCGGAAACCGCGAGCGCCATCCCCTTCGACCAACTCCCTCCGGACCAGCAGCAATGCGTGGTGCGGGTAGGCGAGACCTGGGCGCGGAAGGTGGAGCAACGGTTGGGCGGCGAGCCGGCGGTGCCGGCCGTCCGGCGGGCCACGGTGACCGGGCCGCGGGGCACGGCGGTGGGGACGCTCACCTTTGCCGACGGGGCCGTGACCTTGTGTCTCACGCCACAGTCGGGCCAGCGGTCGTGCCAGGTGGTGGGGTTCGGCCATGATGCCTACGAGGCGGCGTCCCAAACCTTGGGGGCCATGGGCCTGGCGGTTCATGAGTAAGCGGCGGGCGGTCCCGGCGGTCGCCTATCATCAGGCGATGGCCCGTGTCGTGCCTGACGCGGCCCCCCGGTTGACGGAGGCGTGGTGCGCCGGAATGGCCCGATTCTTGGGACAACGGCCGGTCGGGTGTCCGGGGCCGGACCCCGCGGCCACAAAGGAGGCATGACAAGGTGCAGCAGGGACTGGCGTATGCCGAGCAAAAGTGGACCCGCAAGACGGCCAATGCCGGGACGAAGTGGTCGCAAGAAACCCAGGGCAAGGGGAGCGTCATGTGCCAGGGCGTGTCCGAGTTCATCGGCCAGCCGGCACCGGGGTGCAACGCCGCCGGGTATGACGCTGGGGTCGCCGCGGTGGGTCCGGCGGGGTTCCAGTCGGCCATTCAGGGCAAAGGCCCGAAGTGGGCGCGGAACTACGTCGCCGCGATGACCGGGCGGTAGGCGTGGCATCGGACAGCCGGGCCGGGCGGTACTGCCCGGCCTGTTTTTACGTGCTCCGGACCGATGTCCTCCTCACGGGGTCGGCCGCGGCGTGGGATCGCTTCGAGCGGTACCTGGACACCGCCGATGTCGAGATCGTGGGGGAATTCTTCGCCGAGACCCCGCCGGGCCCGCTCGAGGCGGTGCGGCAGCGAGCCAGTCAGGTGGTGGCGGCCCGGGAAGGCCGGTGGCCGTAGGAGGGATCCGCATGCGGATAGGATTGGTCTTGGAGACCCCTTGGGATCGGACGTGGACGGCTCGCTGGGCCCAAGGCCAGGGGCTCCAGGTGCAGGAGGCCCCTGGCTGGGTGGTCTGGGTCACGGGGGATGCCGAGACCGTCGCACGGGCCTTCGGCATCCGGTGGCAGGATGATCCGACGGGCTGGCATACCGACGACGCCCCGGTGTTGCCGCCGGGGGTCGTCGCCGTCAGTGGGCTGTCCACCCGGGGCCGGTTGGTCCATCAATCGGTGCGGGCGGATGCGCTGCCGCCGATCCGGACCACAGGGCGGCCGGGCTACGCGCCGGATCAGATTGCGACGGCATACCACACGACGGGGGCCCAGGAGACCGGGGCCGGGCAGGTGATCGCGCTGGCCGAGTGGGGCCAAACGCCGAGCGAGACGGACATCGTTACCTTCTGCGAACAATTGGGCCTCGGCACGCCCACGATTCAACAAGTCTCTGTGGGGGCGGTCGCGATCCTGGTGCCGGGCATCGAGGCGACCCTCGACGGCGAGTGGGCGTTGGCCTTGGCACCGCGAGCGACCCTCCGCTATTACATCGCACCCGGCGGGACCGATGATACGGCGTGGGCGGCCCAGGTGACGGCCCTGCTCGATGCGGTCTTGCAGGACACCGTGGTCCCGACGGTGCTCTCCATCAGTTACGCCGACGGGGAGGATCGGTTGCCGGCTACCGAGCTTCAGGGCTGGGATCACCTGATTCGCCAAATCCAGGCCCGCGGCACGACCGTCCTGGCGGCCTCCGGCGATACCGGCGCGTACGGGCTGCCGGCCACGCTGCTGAATCGGGAGCAGATTCGCCGGGTCATGGTGCCGGCCGCGTGCCCGTCGGTCCTCGCCGTGGGCGGCACCGCCCTCTACATGTCGGCAGACACGTATGAGGACGAACGGGCCTGGGAGAACCGCGTCAACGTGGGGGCGAGCGGCGGCGGGTACTCGACCGTCTTTGCACGCCCGGCCTACCAGGACGCCCTGCCCAATCCCCCCACGGGCCGCGGGGTGCCCGACATTGCGGCGGTGGCCGATGTCACGACGCCGGTGCGCGTGCTCTTCAACGGCCAGTGGAGCCTCATCGGAGGCACGAGCCTCGCGACCCCCGTCATGGCGGCACTCCTCGCCCTGGCCGCCGAGCACGCCGGCTACCGGTTCGGGGACCTGCACCCGTGGCTCTATGCGAAGGCCGGAGCCGTGAATCGGGACATCACGGCCGGCAACAACCAATGCTATGCGGTGCCCGGCTACGAGGCCGGGCCAGGCTGGGATCCGGTCACGGGATGGGGGCCCATTTTGTACGACAAGATGGTCGCCAACCTGCCGCCGAATCCGGCCGGGGAGACGAGCCCGTCGGTCAACCCTGCCGATCTGACGGTGGAGGAACTGGCCGCGGCCCCGGATGGGAAGTTTGGGCCGGCGCTCGTGCCCTTGCAAGAGGCGGCGAGAACGGTGGTCGCGGCGGCGGCCGCGGTCGGCCAGAACGCAGTCGCGGCCTTTGCGGAGCATCCGGTCGGGTACTACGACGCCGTCCAACGGGCAGCGGCCCGGTTGTGGGATGCGGGAGTCCGGCGATGACGGTCGATCTGGGCTGTGGGGCCCACAAGCGGGGCGACATTGGGATTGACCGGGTGCCGGGCCCGGGCGTCGATCACGTCCTGACGCTGGGGTTCGACCCGTTGCCGTTCCCCGACGCTAGTGTCGCGGAGTTCTTCGCATACGATCTCCTGGAGCATATTCCCGTGAGCGTGTGGGAGTGCGCCCAGGGGCGCTGGGTGCCCTTCTACCCGCGTATTTTCCTGCTCCGGGAAATCTGGCGCTGTCTGGAACCCGGCGGGCGCTTCACGTCTCAAACCCCCGTGGTCCTGCCCGCCTGGGCGCAAGATCCGACGCACGAGGCACCCCCCTGGGTCGAGGAGACGTGGGATTATTTCTGCGGCCGGCAACCGGTGGCGGCGCAGTACGGCATCGACTTCGCCTTCCGGCTAGTGGAGCGGGTCCGGGTCGGCACCCACCTGCGCGTCGTGGTGGTGAAGCCGGGACCATGATCCTCCTCCACCCCTACACCCCCGACCCGGCCACGGCGGCCCGACAGCGGGCCACCTGGGACGCCCTCGCCGACGGGGCCCGCTGGCTGCGCCGGCGCGGATGGACGGTCTACCATGTGCCCTGCACCACCCACACCACCTACGATACGGCCGTCCGGGCGGTGTGGGGCCGGGACGACCTGTGCATCCTTGAACACGACATGGAGGCGACCCCGGCCCAATGGGGCACCCTGGCGGCCTGCCCGCACCCGATCTGCGTGTGGGCGTATCCGCTGGCGATCCCGCAGGACCGGACGGATCTGATGCGCTGGGTCGTGGCCTTTTTCGCCAGCCAGCCTTCCGCGACACGGGCGGCCTGGCTGGCCGCCCACGATCCCTTGGTCACGGCCCACGTGTGGCTGCAGGCGTTGGATGCTGGCGAGACGACCACCTGGGTCCATCGGATCGCGACGCCGGAGGCCGAACTCCCGTGGCGGTGGATCCGCACCGGGGAACGCTGGGCCGATTACTGGGGGTTGGGCCTGACCCGGATTCGGCGCGAGGCGCAGGAGCAGGTGCGTGACTGGCCGCCGGGGACGTGGCGGAACCTGGACGACCGGCTGAGCCGGGCCTGCCGGGCGCAAGGGATCCGGGCGCACGTCCACTGGCCGGCCGTGGCCCATCATCACGAAGCCGCCGCGCCCCGGATGGCCGGCGCGTAACATCGAGGCAAGGAGGGACCACGGATGGCGGCATCTCCGACCCAGACTGCGGGTAGTGGCCCTACCCTGACGGATCTCCTGGCGCTCATGGCCTTGGGGACGGCCGGCTATCTCTACATGCGATCCAAGGGCACTCCCCCGTCGTCGGGTACGAGTCCGACAACCACGCCGGCGACAGCCACGGCCGTCACGTTGCAGGCCAGCGCCACCCAGGTCCAGACGGGCCAGCCCGTGACCTTGACGGCCACCGCTCAGTTCCCGAGTGGCGCGACCCCGGCGGGCGTCGTTCAGATTGTGGATCAGACGACCGGGACGGTCGTCATCACCGGATCGGCGCCCACGGTGTCGGTCCAGGTGACGCACAATCACGCCGGGAGCCACACCTTCATCGCGGGCTGGGCGCCCCAGGCATCATAGGAGGGGCCGGCCATGCCGGACGGGGATCGTCTCGGACTCTCCACGGATCGGCTCCTCGGCCAACTGGTGACGGCCGTCAGCAACCATGAGCAGGCGTTGGTCGAGGTCCGCCAGGACATCCGGGATCTCCGGCAGGAGCAGCAGGAGAACACCCGGGCCACGAACGACCGGTTGGACCGCCTCCTCGAACAGACGATGGGATCCCTGAACCGCATCCTCCTCGCGATTCTCGGCATCGGGGGGGCGATCCTGGCGAGCCTCATCGGATCATGGTGGCTCCACGGGTAAGGGGGTACTCGCCATGGCGTCCTATCAACCCTTGATTGTCGGATTGGGGGCGGGCGGGGCCCAGAATCCGCCGCCGGTGGATTACTTGGGGGCGATCTACAACGCCCTGCGGGGCACCTATAGCCGCCAGATCATCATCAACGGCTATGGGGAGGCCCTGGGTCACGGCCAATACATCAATTGGGCCGAGAACAACGCCGTCGCGACCTTTGTCAACAACGGCGGCGTGTGGGTGGACGTGTGTGGGTGGCCGATGTACTACCAGGTGTCGCCCCAGGGCACGGTGGCGACGCTCGGCGCAGGTGGGTTCCAGACGTTCGCGAAGAACATCGGCTTCGGTTGGCTGAACCAGGTCCGGTTCACGGTGTCCCTCGGGAATCTGCCCATCTTCGGCAACTTCAGCAACACCTACCCGTTCGGGCGGGGCTTTCCGCTGTCCGCGAGTCTGACCGGCCTCTGCTACAACAACGGCACCTTCGCCAATTATGGCGGGGGGATACTCGGTTCGGTCGCCGCGTTGGGCATGAACAATATGCCCATTACGGCGGACGGGTACACGGCGCTCATGGCCCTCCACAAGCCGGGGGCCGGGTACTACGTCTACGCTGCGTGGACGCCGTGGTGGATGAATGCGTCGAACGAACCCATCGCCATGCCGCCGAGCCTCATCGCCCAATTCGTGCTTGACATGATGGCCGGCAACACGGGCAATTACGTCTGCACGCCGTATCAGATCACGACGCAGCCGCCGTCCAACACGCAACCGAGCCCGTCCTCCCCCTACCAACCGCCCAGTGGGGGCGGGTCGTCGTCCAAGAGCGGCGGCGGAGGTGGCGGAACGACCCCCTCGCCGAATCCCCTGACCGACCTCCTGCTCTTCGGCGGCGTCGCGCTGGTCCTGGGCGGCGGCGGGTATCTGCTCGTTCGGGGGATCCGATCGGCCGAACACCGGTGAGGAGGGCGGGGCATGGTGGCGCCGGGGTCGTCGTTCTATCAAGCCGCCCAGGCGATTTTGCAGGGGCTCGGTGCCCCGGTGACGGCCACGACGCTCAACCTCCTGGTGGCCTGGGAATGGTGCGAGAAGCCGCATCCGGACGGGGCCTGGCAGTGGAACAATCCGCTCAACACCACCCTCCCGGCCCCCGGGTCCCTAGGGGCCGTCAACGCGGTCGGCGTTCAACGCTTTGCGACACCCGCCCAGGGCGTCCAGGCGGTCGTGTGGACGCTCGAAGGCCGGACCGCGAGCGGGAGCGTGGGGATCGACTACTATCCCACCCTGCGCCAGGCGCTCCGCCAGGGCAACGCCGCCGCCTTCCTGGGGGCGACGACCGAGCTGACCCGCTGGGGAGGGGGCGATGCGGTCTGTGTCGCCGCCGTCTATCCCACCCTGCCGGCCCCCCCGAGCTCCTACCTGTCGGCCCCCCCGAGCCCCGCTGCGCCCCCCCCGGCCGCCCCGGCGGGCCGGCCGACCTGGATTGGCTGGTTCTTCGCCGGGTTAGGCGGGCTGGCCCTCCTGGACGCCCTTGCGGACGCCGAGATTGCCCAGGGGCGCTGGACGCCCCTCGCCCGGTGGAAGCAGGCCGCCCACACCGACTGGCTCCGGTGGTGGGCGGACGCGGAAGCGTTGGCACAGCGCGTCGCCCGCCGGGTAGACTGACCGTGGAGGCGAGAGCTATGGCGACCTCACCGGAAACGCAATCGTTATCCATCGTCCATGCGGTGGAACATCTCGACGTCGCGCGGCGGATCCATACCGTGAGCTTCTGGGTGACCGTGGTGGGCGCCCTCCTCTCGGTGTTGGTGGCGCTGGGCGTGCCCCTGACGACGAGCCAGACGCAGATCATCCTGGCCGCGGTCGGCGTCGTGGCCACGCTGTTCCTCGGCAGCTCGGCGGTGGCCGTCGCCCACGCCCGGGCTGCGGTCGCCGCGTTGCAGGCGAGCCAGCGGGCGTCCTAGCGGGGGCGGCGCCATGCCCTTGCTCGACTACGTGGTCACACTGGGACGGCATCCGCTGGTCTGGGGCCTCGTCGAGGAATGGGTCCGCAGCCAGTCCCGTCAGGCGGCCTGGGAGGCCCTGCGCGCCTGGCAACAGACCCGGCCGGTCTTTACCCAGATGGCCGCCCCCACGGGCGGGCCCGCCCCGGCCGACGACCTGTACGCCCAGCAGCAGTGGGACACCGGGTGCGTCGTGTGTGGCCGGGCCCATCTCGCCGCGGCGGCCGCCACCTTGGACCGGGCGGCGGCATTGGCCCAGGATCGGGGACGCTGTGACGCGGACTGCGGCTACTACGTGACGGTCGCCCAGCGCGAGATCGCCAACCTCTTGGAGTGGGACTGGACCGAGGCCCAGATCGTCGCCACGCCGGACCCGGACCAAGCGACCTTACGGGCCGTGAAGCCTGACGTCGAGCGCCTGCGCGACACGCTGTTCGCCGGGGATGCGGGCGCGGCCCGGCTCAACCTCACCCTGGCCGCGGGCGCCTTGGAGGAGGCGGGCCGCTTCGCGCGGGCCGGGGGGGTGGCCCACCCGGAGGCCCAGGCCCGGATCGCCCGGGCGGAAGCCCTGCTGACGGCGACGGAGCGGGCCGAGTTCGCGCCGGAACGGGTCGCCACCTATGACCCGGCCGTGCAGGACGCCATCCACGCCATTCAGCCGGCCTTCCGGAGCCAGCGCCAATTCCTGCTCAACGGCCTCCAGACGCCGGAGGACCTGGACCGGGTCGCCGCGGCGGTGGGGGCCGCCAATACGCGCCTGAACCAGGCCGTCCTCGCCCGCACGCCGCCCGACCAGGTGGCCGCCTGGGCCGATCACGCCCGGGCGATTCGCACCCGGTTCCGGGCCGCCGTGACCCTGAGCGCCCCCGCCTCCACCACGTCCCAGGCGGTGCACGACGCGGTCCGGCAAGCGGGGTTTGGGCGCTGGGAGGCGGTCGATTACACCACCCTGGCCCCCCAGCCGCCGGCCCGGAGCGGGCTGGTGCGCCGCCCGGCCTGGCTCATCCATGAGCCGACGGCCGCCGAGGTCGCGGCCCTCACGACGCCGCCCAATGTGCCGGCCAGCTATGACCGGCTGGAGGCGGCCTTGCAGCAGTGCGGGGTCCGGGTGCGGACACGCAGTTTGCCGGCGACGGCCGACTGGATTTTGGAAGGGGTCTACACGCCCGCCAACGACACCATCCAGCTCACCCCGGCGACCTTGACCAAGGACAGCTACGCCGCCCAGATCCTGGTCCACGAAGCGGCGCATGCCCTCCTCCACGACACGGCCTGCCTCCCGCATCCCCCGGCGGACCACACGCGCCAGGAGGACCAGGCGGAAACCGTCACCGTGCTCGCCATGCTGGACGCGGGTTTGCCGATTGAGACCCGGGACGGGGACCTCATCGAACCGGGCAGCATCCAGGTGAACGAGGCGGCGCTGCAGGCGTATTGGACGCCGGAGGAGCTGCGGAACATTCAATGGGCAGTCGGGTGGATTCGCGATGCGCTAACCGGGGCCGCGCCGGTGACCTGTGCCACCTGCCCGGCGCCCCAGGCCGCGTGAGAGGAGGATCCGCATGGCCTCGACGACGACGGTGTTGGGCGGCCTGGCGTTGACGGCCGCCTGCCCGGTCCGGGGGAGCGTGAACGGCACGGAGGGGGCAATCAGCGCCGCCGTGGCCTGTGCCGTGCATGTGAAGAATGTCGGCCAGCAGACCTTCTGGGTCGCCTTGCAGTCCCAGGGGGCGGGCGGCGGATGGACCGTCAGCGAGACGCGCCTGCTGTACCCCGGCCAGGCGTGGGCGGTCCCGGCCCCGCCGGCGGGGCAGAGCTGGGTCGTACTGGCGGCCCCCCGCCGGACGGTCAATGCGATCATGGAGCGGGTCACGCTGATCGGAGCCGGGGTGCTGGCGCTGGCGGGGATCGGGGCCTATACCCTGTGGCGTGACCGGATGACGTTATGGCACCATCTCCGCCGAGTTTTGTAAGGAGGGATCACCCATGACGGATGGCGCCCGGGCCGCGCTCTACCTACTCGGCGGGGGCCTGCTCCTCGCAGGCGGCACGGAGTTGGCCGTGCGCGTCTACGACGCGACCCCGCGGGCGACCCGCTCGGTCCTGGTCAATGGCACGGAAACCCCGGCCGGCGTGGGCCTGTCGGTCCCGCTGGTGGCGACGGTCAACAAGGCGGTCACGCTCCGGGCGGCCTCGGTGGGCTTGCCCAACCCGACCTATCAGTTCTGGGTCGAGTCGCCGACCGGCACCTGGCAGAACATTTACGGGTACGGGCCGAATGCGACGGCCTCCTTCACGCCCACCCTGGCCGGGATTTGGCACGTCATCGCCTATGCCCGGGACGCCTCCACGCCCGCCCGCCAATCCGGTACAACGGGCCCGCGGCCCAAGTACGAGGTCTGGTCCCACACGCTGCGGATCTGGGTGATCTGAAATGACGGCGGAAGAGCGCCTGGCCCTGGTCGCCGGGGGCATCTTGGTCGCCACCGGGGTCCTGTACGAGCTGTTGCGCCCGAAGGCGACCCCCGCGTCGGCCCCTCCGAGCGGGCAGTCGCCGACGACCCAGCCGTCGTCCCAGTCCCCGACCCCCACTCCGTCGGTCGGGAACACCTGGACGGCGACCTACACGGTCCAGCCCGGCGATACGCTGAGCGGCATTGCAGTCTGCCTCGGCATGGGATACGACGGCTACAAGCTTCTGGCCGCGGCGAATGGGATCAGTCCGCCCTACGTGATCTACGTGGGCCAGGTTCTCAAGGTGCCCCAGAATGTGCCGTTCGGTTGCAATACGCAGTATGGAACCATGGGTACCCCGATTACCCAGACCGGCACGACGCTGCCTAGCCTGTCACAGTGCCGGACCCAATACCCCGTGCTGAGTACAGCCAACCAGGGCGCCGTCATTCCGTGTGTCAAGACGATTCAGGCGACCCTCAACACCTTTTCGTGGCTGAAGAGCATGGTGCCGGCCGGTTACTTCCCTCTAGCGGTGGATGGCATCTATGGGCCGCGCACTGCGACCGTGGTTCAGGCGTTCCAGCGGTCGCAGGGGATCACGGCTGATGGCATCGTGGGCCCTCAGACGTACCAAGCTCTCGCCGCACCGATTACCCCCGGCGCCTATAGCGGACCGGTTGGCGGATGGGTGCCGAGTGGCATTCAGGCCGGGTTTCCGGTCGGATCGATCTGCTGGACGGGTCAAATCGGCGCAACCCCGGCCAGCCTCGCCCAGGCCATCAACAGTCGGTTCAGTGGCGCCGTCGGATTCAGCCCGGTCAACGCCGATTGGGTGTTGTCTCACGCGACGTTTACCATGAACGGTCAAACTGTCACCCCGGCTAATGCCTACGTGGAGTTCGCCCCAGGAGTGCAGGCGTGCATCTCTCAATCGGCATTGAACGCCCTCACGCCGCCTGGGGGTCTCTAGGTTAAGGCACCTCGCCAACGGGAGGTTGGCCGGGACCCCAGGCATAGCTCATCAAATAGGCGTGGGACATCGGGACGTACACCCATGCCCAGCGTCCGCGAGCCGGGAATGGCTTGTACGCCTGGGGAAAGAAGTACTCCCAGCCCGAGCTTGTGAACGTATCCAGCGGCAGATGGGATCCCCAATCCGGGGGCGGCCCGAATTCGGAGTGCTGGGGCCACACCCATGCCCAAGGGTTCCCGCTGGCAGACGACGCCGGCGGATAGGCCACCGCGGCCGTCGCCAGCGGTTTCAGACAGTTAGGGTACGGGGAAACCGTATTGGCCGGACACGGATTGGCTGTAGGGACCCTGGTGGGGTTTGCCGGAGTCACGGAATGGGAGGCTATCGGGGCCCAGGTGGTGTTGGACGGTGACGGCGTATCTGTTTGAACCATGGTCTGTTGGATAGCAGGGGTGTTCTGCGGTGGACGGGACGCCGTCTGGGTACCCAGGTGCCCAATTACCTGGGTCGCCGCTCCCGCGAGCAGGACGCCGACCCCTAGGCCGGCCAATTCACGGATTCGCATCGTTCTCCTCCTCCTAGGCACCGTGGCCGAAGAGGCCCGGCAACCGGAGACCGACCTCAAACAACAACGTGTAGGCCGCCCCGACCGCCATCCAATACGCAAACGAGCGGCCCGCCGGGCGGGGTTGGGGGCGCGGCGCAGGCGCCGGCGGTGGCGCCGGGCGTCGGACCCGCCGCCGGGTCACGCGGTAGCGCCGTGGGCCGAAGGGCGGCGGGACGGCGGCGGGGGCCGGCCGGAGCCGACCCCGGTGCAGGATGTAGCGGCGCGGGTCAGGCAGGACGGGGGCCGTCCGGCGGACGGTACGGACCAGGGCTATGGTCGCGGCGACCAGCGTCCCGGTGAGGGCCCAGCCGAACCAGCCGGGGAGGGCCCACGCGACAAGGCGGGCGGAGGCGCTGTGCGCGAAGGCCGCAAGGCGGGCGCTGGCGTCGGGGGCGGGGCCGAGATGCGTAACGTAGAGGCCGGGATCAATGGTCTGGAGGGCCGTCCGCACCGGCCCCAGCGCCGCCAGCCAGCCCGTGAGATAGCCCGCCCCAAAACACGCCCCGCCGCCCCCGACGACCGCCACGCCGGTAGCAAGACGGCGAAGGGCACTCCCCGCCGGGCCTGGGGCGGCGGGGGCGGCAGGTGGCGTGGGTCGCGGCCTGCCCGGGGAAGCGGGATCCGGATTAGCCATCGGGACCCCCGCCGGGTGACGGAGCGCGGCATCCAAGGCGGCCCATAAGCGTGCTTCCTCCTCATCCGCCGGGATGCCCGGCGGTAATGGTGACCGTTTCTTCGCCATCGATACGCTGCCCTCCTTCCAGGACCGGGAGTGGCCGGGCGATCAAGCTCGCCCACACCCACGCCTCCCGGCGCGGGTGATCGGCGATCCACCGCCCCAGCCACGCGGCCCCCGTCCGCTGGCGCAGGGCCGCGACCCAGCGCAGAGGCCGCTGCCAGGCCCCCAGGCGCCGGGCCCACCGCGTGTAGGTCCGGGCCGGGTCTGGGGTCAGCAGGGCGCGGGCCGCCGCCCAGCCGGTCCACAGGGCGTACGGGATGCCCTCGCCGATCAGCGGGTCCGCCCAGCCGCCCGCATCCCCGACCAGTAGGCAATGGCCGTTGGTCGGCGGCCAGGGCACGTGACTCGGGATGCCGTGGCCGGGCACCGGGCCCGCCGGCAGGTGCACGCCGGCGCCCTGCGCGAGCTGGTCCAGATACGCCCGACGCGACGGCGTCCAGCCCGCCTGGGCCGATGCGCCGCCCACGGCCACGCCCGCCCATTTCGGAAAGACCCAGCCGTACCCACCGGGCAGATCCCAATCCAGGTAGACCGCCGGCCGGATCGGGACCTCGGCCCACTGCGCCTCATAGGCGGTGATCTGCGGGACCCGCTGCCCATGCACGGCCCGCGTGCTGATGCCCGCCGTCCCGTCCGCCCCGATGACCCAGTCCGCCCGGATCCAGGTCCCGTCGGCCAGCCGCACGCGCCGGGTTGCTCGGTCGTAAGCGACCGCCCGGACGCCGTCCTGCACGGTCACGGGCGCTCGTACCGTTGGGGCCTGGGCCGCCGCCAGGATCCCGGCATCCCACTGGGCGCGGTCCACGAATAGCAGATCGTTCGGCGCAACGAACAACCGCTCGCGTCCGCCGACCCGCCAGACCAGATGGCGGGAGGCTCCAATCACGGCCTGGGCCGGGAACGGGACCCAGACCGCCTGCATCCACCGCAGCGTCTTGGTCGAAATGACGCCGGAGCAGAGTTTGGCGCGGGGGAGGCGGTGGGCCTCGACCACCAACACGTCCCGGACCCCAGCGGTTGCCAAGGTCCAGGCGGCCATCGCGCCCGCCGGTCCCGCCCCGATGATGAGCACCTGTACGCGCTCGGCTGTCATGACAGGTCCTGCCACCGACTGGCGATCTCTTGCGCCAAGGCAATAGCCTCGACGCGAGAGAGGCCGCAGTAGTGCTCGGTGGAGTCCTTCATCCACCGGAGCCCGCACCGGCGGCATTCGCCGCCACGGTCGCCTGGGAATGCCTCGCGAGAGTCCGTCACGATGACCCGGTACCGTCCGCGACGGTACCGCTCCACCCGCGCCCACTCGTGGTAATCGCCACCGTTCGAGTGGCGACCCCCGCACCCCGGCGGGCACGGCTCCGCCGCTTCCCAGATGATCTGAATGTCCACGCCGTCGTCACCTCCCCGGCCCCTGCCGGACATCGTAGGCGCGGGCCTCTCCTGGTGTGTCGATAGACCTGACAACACGGTCGGAATAGCCGCCCTGTCGGCGGCACTCGCGGGCATCGCGGACTAGACAATCCACGGCGGCCCGCCGGCTCTTGTGCGCGTGGCCGCACCCACCGCGCACCGGCCCCCAGGTGGTGTAGTACATGTTTCCTCCTCCTAAGCCCTCATGACGATGTCTCCTGGGGATTGGCCTCGGCCACAACCTCCACGGCGAACCACAGGTCCTGTGTCCCTCTGAGTTGCCAGCCGTCAATCCCACCGTCTTCTGCGAACCATGCCAGCGCCGGTTCGCCGTAGGCGTCGGTGATGGCGTCGAGTTGGAGAATAAGCTGCTGGAACGGCCCTTTGCCTGGACCTGTTCGTCCATTCTGTGCCCTCCTCCCTTATCGGCTTTTGGGCGATTGGGCGGTCGTGATGGCGGCCCGGAGCCGATCCGCGAGCGTGTCCCACGGTTCCTGCGGGTGGCCGTAGGCGTCCCGTATGCGGGCCTCGACGAGGACCAGCAGATCCTGCGCCTGCTCGATTAACGGACGGCCGTCCCACGCGATAGGATCCGGCCAGCACGCGCCCTGATGCTGCGGGTCCAGTGCCTCGGATACCGCCACGATAAGAGACCGAAGATCGTCCATGGGTTGCACTCCTTTCTGGGTTTTGGGCTATGGCCCATGAGCGCCACCCCCGATGGGGGCAGGGGGCTTGCACCCCTCCGGCCGGGGCCGGGGCCTAGCGGGCGTTACTCGTCGAACACAGGCCGCCAGTAATCTGTCATGTCATGACACCGCCTTCGCCTCGTCATCGGCCACCACGACTTCGACCCCGAACCACACATTGTCGTCATCGTCATCAGGCACCCACCCGGCCACCCCGGTTTCGACGTATTCGCACCAGGTCGCCTGGGGGCCTTCCTCGAAGTCGCCCGTGATGACCGTTTGTGCCGCAAACACGCGGCGGAGGGGGCCGATGCGGTGTTCGACCGAAAAGTCCGGCTCGCCGTGTGCATTCGTGGGGTCCAATCGGCCCCGGAAGATCAAGTGGAACATCCCAGATTCCCCTCCTAGCCTAGCAATAGACAATGCGGTCCCGGCTCCGCAGCGCTGCCTTGCAGGCGCCTAAGAGCGCCGCGATCACGTCGTCAAATACGGTATCGGCGGGGATCGTCCCGTGCCGGAGCGTCACGTCGGGTTCGTCGAGCACCTCGAACAGCGTCGCAACCGTGCTTTGTACCTGGTCCGGAATACGCTCTGTGCGGCCGCCACGGGTTATGCCCATGGTCGCCGCCGACTCTCTCCAGAGACGGACGTAGCGGAGCAGCAGGTCGCCGGTCCGGATCAGCACACCCTCCCGTGTACAGTAGACGTCCGTCTTCTGGCTGGCGATGAGCGGCACCGTGTCGGATCCCACCCACGCGACCGTCTCCGCCCCATCGGCGCGGCAGGCGAAGAGCGCAGGATACGCCACCTGCGCCAATTCGCGTCGGATGGTCTCCAGCTCCGCCTGGAACGCCGGTACCACCTTCAGCGGATAGTCGCCGTCACAGTCAGAATGATTCTGCAAGAGGGGAAACCGACTGCCCCAATTGCCGCTCTCTAGATACTCGCTGACCGTGTGCCGAAAGTCGTGAAAGAGACTATACGGACCGACGCGATCCACATAGCCGGCCCGGTCTACGCGGACATCGAGTCCCATGGGGATGCCTCCTTCGCCCGCCTGCTCGTCAGGCTCCCGACGCGGGCTAATGCATAATGGGAGCGATGGCCCGGCACCCCGGGCCATTTCGCCTATGATATGGGCGTCATTACTCAGTACTCATCCGGCATCAGGACCGCCGTTGCCGACCGGTCCGCCTCCGTAATGACCCAGACCGTCGTGCCGTCCTCATAGTGGTAGACGCTGAACAACCGACCCCCCCGCCGGCGGGCTCGGTCATTGGTGCGCCGGTCCTCGGCACCCACATCGCCCCAATCGCCCTGTTGGTGGCGGTGCAGAATGTCCGAGACCCACCGGCCCCGGCGGATGTCCGGGGCCATCCATTGTAGGATCCCTTGCGTGACCACAATCTGGCCCAGCGGCACCCCTTGACTCATCGTATCGCCCCTTCCAAGCTGCGCCAATTTTCGACCGGCAGCGCCGACACCCACAGCACCCGGTCGCCGCAGAACCGGTCCACCAACTCCACCGCCGTCCAGCCCTCCTGTTGCCACTGTGCGCCATGGAGCAGGACGACCGCCATCACGACCGCGGTATCGTCCAGGGTCCACTCGGCCGCCAGCCGCCGCCAGTGGTAGACCGGCGTCGAGACCTCGAGGGACCCGGTGGGATCGGAACGCCGGAGGCGCAAGACCATGAGACCCGGCGACGGCTTACGCCGGGCCATGACGCCGCACCCATTCCACGAAGTCGATCACCTTGGCCGGACGCCGCTGGGCCTGCTCGGTCACGCAGCGTAGGCAAAGGTGCCCGTGCGTATAGGGCACCAGGTAATCCTCCTGCCCGCACCGGCGGCACCGCTCGAATGCCATGTCCACGGTGTCTCCCTCCTTCGACCGCAAAAAGCAAGGCGGCCTGGGCGTTGCCCAGGCCATGTTCGGGGCGGATAGTCAGGACGACGTTTGCTCCGACGCCAGCCCTTTCTCCAACAGGTCCCGCACAGCCTCCGACAGACTCATACGGTGTCGCCACATGTAGTCCTCGACCCGCTGCCGCAGTTCAAGCGGCACGTCGGCCTGGACACGGCTGCGGTTGTATCTGTCCGTGATCTTTGGCATGCAGATCACCCTACCTCATTGTATCCTAATCCTGACTGCCAGTCAATCCGTGTCTGTGTTGATCATCCCGGGCCCGGCTTATGACGCGGCGCCCGGCAAATTCTCTACCACCGCTTCCACCGTCACGGCCTCCGCGAACACCGTCCCGACCGGCAGGTACAGGTCGGTGAAAGGCCAGACGATCCCGGAATCGTCCGTTCGCCACATGAGGGCGTTGCCCGGCCCAGCTCCCCGGGTCCACGGGCGGTAGGTCACCCGCAAGATCACCGCTGAACACGCGAGGGTCTTGGCGAACCGCCGCGCATGGTCGAGACGAGCGAAGAGCGAGATCGGCCCGTAGAGTACGCCGTCGGTCTCGGTCGTATGGCCGACGCGGTAGGCAAACCCGCTTAAGAGTCCATGGGTACTGACCGGGGCAAAGAAGTTATATCCGGGACCCACTAAGTTTCGACACACCTTGTATCCTGTCCGTTCGTCGGTCATGCCGTTCCCTCCTGTATGTCGGCCGAAAGGCCCTGGGCCGTAGTCCAGATCTCGGTGAGGGCCTGATGGATGCGGTTCAGCAGCGTCATGATGGCCGCTACCGGCGTCTTCTTCGCCTGGGCGGCATATCCCTCGATGTACCGCCGTGTGTAGCCGAGCCGCTGCGCGTCCTGCCCAAAGCAGATCGCCAGCACCGCCGCAACGGTCTCGGCCACAACCTCTTCGTCCGGTTGTTGGCCGCCGCGCAGTATGTGGGTCCGGGCGTCAGCGGCGTGCCCCAACTCGTGCCAGAACGTGCCAGGCTCGTGGGTCATCAGGTGGATGACCTTGGCCTCTGGGTTGGTCCATCCGAAGCATTGCCCATCCCCCGGCCCGTATGTGACGGTATAGCCCCAGGCCCGGGCGACCTCTTCCAGCGGCGGCCGGACGAGGGGCGTGTAGTCCGGATACACGACCGGCTCCCCCTCGGTGTCCTCCAGCCGGAAGACCGGAATCGCCCGGAAGCCGACGACCCGCGGCACCCGCACGGGGCCGGTGGTCCCGTCCTCGGCAGTCATCAGGATCTCGATCCAATGCGTAACCGGGCCGAGGATATAAAACGCCTTCGCGCCCTTCCGGACCCGGCGGCCCACAGCCTCCCACTGCCGGAAGCCGCGGGCGTCCTCGGTGCCGGCCAGCCACATGAGCAATTGATTGCCCAGGCTCCACTGCGCGGATGGCCGATCGTTGGCCTGGGCCCGGATCCAGGTCCGGGCCACGGCCTCCGGCAGTGACCCGGACTCGAACAGGCGCAATAACTCGTCTGTGGCCGCCTGGACGCGGTCGCGGTCTATCGCCATGACTGGGTTACCCCCCTTCCTGCCGAAACCACGGCGCTCGCTTCAGCCGCGGATACCACTCCACAACCTGGGCTCCGATAGCCTCCCAACCCATCGCCCGACCGGGGAGAATCAGACCGCGGGCACCGCCATCGGCCGACCGTGATACGGCGACCGACAGCCGCTGCTGCTCATCCATGGGCCCGGCATCGATGGCGTCCAGGGCCATACCGACGATAGACCACGTGTTCAACACGGCCCAGTACCGTTCATCAAACAAGAAGGGCCGCTCGGCGGCGAGCCAGATGCGCCAGACGGCGGTCTTCGTGTCGTCTTCGACCAGGAGGCCCGTCGGCCACAGGGCCGCCATGTTTTGGCCCAGTTCATCCCAACTTAGGCGGAACAAGGTATCCAGGTACTCGGCGATCCCCTCGGCCTGCTTGGTAGGCATGGATAGTTCGATCCAACCGGGGCGTGACCGGCCCCCGGCGAAGTACCCCCGGATCGCCTCCCCGTGGTTCATCTCAACGCGCAGCAGGTCCGCCAGTGTCTCGCCGTCCTCAGGTCGCACCCAGAACACGGTCGCGTTGTTGGTAAAACACACGCCGTTAGCCGTGCGGCGGACGTAGAGTCGGTCGTACGGCGTGTGCGGACGCAAGCCGTCGGCCAGGTTACGGATCTCCTTGACGGTCATGATGGCCCCTCCTTTCTCCCCTGACGGGGCGGCCGACCACCCACCGGATTGGCGCCCGCCGCGCCAGGAAAGAAAGAGGCCCCCTCTACGCCCCATGCCGGACGCGGCGTCCGCCCCGGTCGTGTCGGGACGCACGCCGGGCCCGGCCCGGCTTAGGGGGCGCGGCCCCGCCACGCCGTGAAGGCATCCCAGGCGGCAAAAGCGTCGCCCAATACCTCCACCGCGGCGTAGGCCTGGGATAGCCCGTCCTCCAGGCCCGCCCACCAGTAGGCCGACCGGGGCCGAGACAGCAGGTCTGCGGTGATGGTGTGTTCAAGCCGTTCCAGCACCACCCAGATCCAGGCGGTGTCCTGACCACGGCGATACTCCCGACGGGCATCCTCGACCGTCATGTCGCCTCACTCCAGGCTCCGGCGCGACCAAGCATCGTAGCCATCCTGCCATCCCTGCCGACGGCCGATATCGGCCATCGTGACGTGGCGGCGCGGCGCAGGGCGCAGGTGCAGGACATCGGTCGCGTAACGGGTGACCACGGCCGGTGTCGCCAGGACCAGCGCCCACTCGGGATGCTCGCGGCTTTGGTCCTCGATGGCTCGCCGCACCCCTTCAACAAAACCGTGGAGATAGCCCAACCGTTCGGCCTTCTTGGCGCGTCGCCCCAGGGATCGCTCCCAGCGGTCGGAAAGGTGGTACGCCACGGTTCGCATGGTCATAATGGCCTCCACAGCCACAGCGACGTCAGTCTCACGGCCGAAGACACGAATTTCCTTGCCGTACCGCGACGGGCGTAGGTAGGCCCGACAGCGGAATGCCTTGGCGATGTTGACTGCAAACCACTCCTCCCAGACCTCCACCTCCAGTCCGCCGCCAACCGAGGCCTCCTTAACGGTCTCCTCCTGGGGTCGGTCTGATCCCATTGCGATGGCGGCCTCGGTTAGACCATGCTCCGCCATCATCTGGCGGGCCTTGAGCAGGGCGGCCTGGGCCTCTTCGGCGTTGGGGTTCCTTGTCGGATCGGCCAACGCTAGGAGCTTCTTAATGCGGCTCACCAATGCCGTATCCATAGCACGCCTCCTTCCTCCCTGACGGGACGTCTAGCCGATCGCATGGGTCGGCTACACGTCGCGCCAGGAACGCAACAGGCCCAGGAGAAGAAGTCCCTCCTGGGCCGTGGATATCCCCGCGAACGATACGCCTGCCCGGGCGCGTAGACCGCGCCCTAGATCACACCGTCCGACAGGAGACCGTCTAGCGTATCCACCAGACAGTCCCGGCACAGTACCATGCCGCGCCCCAGCTCCCGCAGCCGGAAAGCTACGTCCGGGTCAAAATCGTCCGGCGAGATCTGCGGGTCAAGGATTACCGTGACGTGATAGAGCCAATGAGTCAGGAATGTATCACGGTCCTTGTCCCATGACTCGCACAAGTCACAGACCCTGTCTGCCGTGGAGGACGACACGCCGGCGGCGCCGAGTAGCAGTTTGAGCATAGATAGCCCCTCCCGGGTGAGTAGTGGTCTACGGACCCGGCCAGGCGTATCCTTTGCGTTGTGTGTTCCCGTTGTGGGGCGCGGTGAAGGAGTTAGAGCAGGATCACGTGTACCGTGATCTTGTCGAATTTGGCCGTCAGAGTCTTGTTGGGGGCCTCCTCGTGCTCCGCCGAGAACGGCCGGATTCCGCTCCGCTTTTGCAATTCGTCCAGGAAGAGAGCCTTGGCTTTCGGGACCGACGGGTCTACGCGATTGAGGGCCCAAGCATAGTCTGTAATTGCCCCGTCATTCGAGTGAAGCTCTCGCAGTAGTGTCTCATCCCCCTTAGCGTACTTGACTAAGTACTTCACGGGGTGGACCTCCGAGCTCCGACCATTGCTTCGTGGAGCCCGCGGAGCTTTGGCGCCCAAGGCGGCGCGAACGGCAGCTTCGGCCTGGCGCGCGATCTTCTCTTCGGACGCCACAAGCTCGTTGAGCTCGGTCCGTAGAGCATCGCGCTTCCGAGCGGCGTCTTGGTATGCTTGGAGCTTCGCTGCTACGTCCTTGTCGGCGTGCTCGAGCTCCTTCCGCAGTTCCTCGATTCGCTTAGCGTGCTTGGCTTGCTGTTGGCCATAGAACGCCATAAGCTGTTGCTTAAAGCTGTCAAGCAGCTCGCTCGGAATGCTGTCCATCGTTGCCATGCAGAATCACGTCCTTTCAAGAGAGCGCGCCCCACAATGGCAACACACAACGCGATATGTAGTTATCAAGGAACCAACTAGCATTACGTTCGCGTGGTCGCCATATCGCTCGAAAGTGTCTGCATGATGTTCGGGATATGACGTCCGCTTCTGTTTAGTGATGTGGTTAGTGTTGTGTTGCTTGTCTGCTCGTATCATAGCACTGTCTGTCTGTCTGTCAACACTTCTTTCCTGAAGATTAGCTGAAGCGAAGCTTAAGCCGAGCTGAAGACGCGAAGCCATTTCCGAAAGGGAACCAAAAGCGCGACCTGTGAACACGTGTTCGATAACCAATGTGTTACATGGTTCCGTTTTGGAAGCGAACACGTGTTCGATAACCACAACGTAGCAAGTTCCGTTGTGGAACCATAAGCGAGCCGGCCTGTAGGCCGCCCGGCGCCGCGGCGTTCGGTTACGCCACGACCGCGCGCGAACAGCTTACGCTGTGGGCCGATCGCAAAAAATTTTTTTGCGTTTTTTTGCGCCAGGCCGTGGCCGGGGGGAGGGGGAGCGGGACCGACCGAGAGTCCGGGTGGACCCGTAACAGAAGAGGCGGTTATGATACGCCAGATAGTCTACCCTGTCACCGACGGCCGCCGTCGTCCGGCGGCGCCGCATCCGTTTTTTTGTGACGGCCCCGCCCCCAGGAGGCGATGCCATGGCTCGGCAATCCCTACCCATTCCGGCGCCCCCGCCCGGCGGGGGGCTCCCGGACCACATCATCCACGGCTGGCTCCTCTTGGCCGCCCAACGGAGCGACCGGACGGGGGAGACCTACCTCGACGCCCTCAACCGGGCCGCCCGGTTCCTCCCGGCTGACCCCGCCCGGCTGACCCCGGACGGAGCGGCCTGGATCTACCGGTGGCTTGTGGAGACGTACAGCATCCCCACGGCCAACCTCACCCTCCACGCCCTGCGGTCACTCTGGCGGTATCTCGCCGAGCACGGGGGGGTGACCGAGAATCCCTGGCGGGCCGTACGCCCCCAGCGGCCCAAAGACAGCCGGGCGGAACGCATCCTCACCGAAGAGCAGGTGCGGAAACTCCTCCGCAACGCGCCGCCCGGGCCCGAGCGGCTATTCCTGCGCGTACTGTACTACTGCGGCCTCCGCGTCTCGGAGGCCGTGACCCTACGATGGCGTGACTTCCACCGCGACCAGCAGGGCTGGGCGGTCACGATCTACGGCAAGGGGCAGAAGACCCGCACGGTCCATCTCCGCGAGGACCTGTGGGCGGCCTTGCAGACGTTGCCCGGCCCTCGGCACGCAGACGCCCGACTGTTTCCGTGGTCCCGGGTCCGCGGCTGGCGGGTGGTCAAGCGGGCGGCCGAGCGGGCCGGCGTGCCGCTGGCCTCGCCCCACTGGCTCCGGCACTCGCACGCCTCGCACGCGCTCGACCGCGGTGCGCCCATCCACGTCGTCCAGGCGACCTTAGGCCATGCCCGCCTCAGCACCACCGAGGGGTATCTCCATGCGCGGCCCGGGGT
>Ga0080006_1093574_pt1 | contig 24864 bp, 15 predicted proteins | sample RS3BMetagenome_FD_69209 | JGI IMG/M metagenome (GOLD analysis project Ga0080006, IMG submission 69209) | Ferric oxide microbial mat and aquatic microbial communities from Rainbow Spring, Yellowstone National Park, USA - RS3B (SPADES... ...
ATTCCAACCAAGAAAGAGTTGGCGTCGCTACGATTGATTCGGAACGAATTTCACGGGGATTGGAACTACTCCATCCACCCACAGCAGCTATAAATGTATCAAGTTATTTCTGTACGAGTCCAATGATGTTCCCGCGAACGTGTTTTTTTACAATGAGGTGGGGGCGGCGGCTGCCGCAAAGTAGTTGAGTCCCGATGAGCCGGCTCCTGCGGCATCGGGATATTGGTGTCCTGCCTCAACAGGGAGCAAAAGGGCTGGGCTAAAATACAACTGACGATTTCCGGGACAAACCCAACTGCGGTCTGGCGCGCACCGCGGGCGGGTGCGGCGCTGCGCTTCAATGGACAACGAAACGCTGCGCTCAACGAATAACGAGCAACACATTGGGTTTCGGGATGCGACCTGGCGCGCACTGCGGGCGGGGGCGGTTAGCCTTGGCGGGGGCGGGCGGTGATGGTTAGTTCGATGGCTTTGTATTGGGCGGCGGCTTCGGGGGTGATGTCGTGCTGGCGTTTGGCAAATTCACCGGGCTGGTGGGGTTGTAAATCCGGGGATTGCGGGCCGTCGTGGCGTTTGAGTACGTGATAAAATTGATTGCGCTGGGCGGGGATCCAGCCGCTGTCACGGATCAGGCGGCAGATCATTTCTTCTGAAAGGCGGAAGGATGTGCCGGCACTGGAGACGACGTTTTCTTCCATCATCACGCTGCCCATGTCATTGGCTCCGAAGAACAGGGCCAACTGCCCGATTTTAGGCCCCATGGTGACCCAACTGCTTTGGAGGTTGCGGACATTATCGAGATACAGTCGGGCCAGCGCGAGAATGCGCAGATATTCATTGGCGTCCGCGAGGCGGACGGTGCGGCCATTGTCAAATTCAAACGGAATGCCGGCATCGGGATTCCATTTGCGTTTTTTATCCAGCGGGGTGTTATCGGGTTGATACGTCCAATGGATAAAGGCGGTGTAATGGGCGGGGGCGTTGGCCAAGGCCCAGTCCTGCCATTGGCGCACGCGGCGAATATGATCAATGCGATCTTCAATGGTTTCAATATGGCCGATAAGCATGGTGGCACTGGTGTGCATGCCAAGTTTATGGGCTTCGGTCATGACTTCCAGCCATTGGTCTCCGGAGCATTTGCCCGGGCCAATGCGGGAGCGAACGCGATCGGAAAATATTTCGCCACCGCCGCCGGGAACGGTGGCCAGGCCGGCGGCTTTAAAGCGTGCGAGCACTTCAGCGACGGGCAAATTGAAAAAGCGTGAAAATTCAACAAACTCCGGCGGGCTGAAGGCGTGGATATGCACAGATGGGAATTTTTCGCGAATACCGCGGAGAAGCTCTTCATAATAGGTAATAGGCAAGGCGGGGTTCATGCCGCCCTGCATGAGTATCTGCGTACCGCCGATGCTGACAAGTTCGCGGATTTTTTCATAAATCTGTTCATAAGAAAGGGTGTAGGCGTCGTGAGCGTTTGGGTCGTTGCGCTTAAAAGCGCAGAAGGTGCAGCGGGCGGTGCAGATATTGGTGTAATTGATGTTCCGGTCAATGACATAGGTGCGGTAATCTTCGGGATGCAGGCGCTGGCTGACGGCAAAGGCCCAGCGGCCCAGATCAATGAGCGGGGCATGATGGTATAGCTCATCGAACTGCTGTTCGGTGAGCCGGGTTTTGCCATCAATGATCGCGTGAATATCAAATCCGGGCCGATAGCCGGTAGGCTGATGCAGGGGTGGAATGAGCAAGTCGGTATTAAATTCGATCATGGGAGCAGATTTCCAATCCAGCTAACAGGGTTACTGTAAAATCCAGGAATTCCAACATTCCCGCCAATCCTGCCGCGTTAGATCATAGTGTTTCAGCCCCTGATCGGGCAAGTGGGGCGAATTGGATTGGGCGCGGATATACTATAGCCAATAGATTGTCACCCTGTGTGGCGGGGCAGCGGCCTTGGCCGGGGGTGATGTGGAGATGTTGGTGCCGCATTTGGCCATGGGCAGCGGTGCCGACGGTATGTAATAACAGGAATTAGGCAATGACTGATAATAAAGCATCCATGAATTCAGGTGCGGGGGCCGGGGGAAACGCGGGTGGGGCGGCAGGCACAACAGCCAACAAACCGATACGCAAGCGGCGGCGGTGGCCCATGGTGGTGGGCATAGTGGTGTTGCTGCTGGTATTGCTGGTTCTGGCCATTCCAAGCATGTTGTGCACCGGGCCGGGGGTGAGGTTTATTGAATCTCAAATAAACTCCCGAATCAGTGGCAGCGTGCAAATCGGGCGCATGTCTTTAGGGTGGTTTACGCCGGCGAAGCTCAACCGCGTAACGCTGAAAGACCCCAATGGGGATGTTGTGGTTGGTGATGTGAATGTGATCACGCAGCGCAGTATTCTGGATTTAATATCGAATTGGCATAATTTGGGAAAAATTGCCATTGATATCAAGACGCTTACGCTCAGCCAGGACAGTAACAAAAAGCTCAATATCATGGAGGCTCTGGCGAACCCGCATCCGGCGGTTGCGCCAGCGGCCAGCACGCAGGCGGCCAGAACCCCGACGACTCCTGCGGCAAGTACGAGTTCGACAATTCCGGGAATTAACACCACGCTGACGCTGACACTGGCGGATGCGTCGTTTACCGCACCGAATTTACAGCCGTTCCATGCGCGTAATACCCGGCTGGTGGTGGCCGTGGATACGCTGGATAACAAGCCGGTGGATGTGCAATTTGCCACAGCGGCGGGTGTGGGAAGGCAGGCTCCCAGCAAAATCCACCTGGCCGCGACGATTGACGCCATTACCGATGGGAAAGTTCGGGCAACGGATCAGATAACCGGGCAGGTTACCGCGGGGATAGAGAAGCTGAATCTGGCGGCGCTTTCACCGGTGTTGAGCATGGCGGGGGTGAAACTTTCCCCCAGCGGCGTTTTGACATTGGCGGTGGCGGCCAAAATTCCCTCTGCGGGAAGTGGTTCGGTGAATGGTAATATTGTGGTGGATAATGCGGCCTTATCCGGTGCGCTGTTAAAGGGCGATGCACCCAAATTTGGAACGCTGCGTGTGCCGATCAATGCGTCCTGGCGGAATGACGAATATGAAATTAAGGCCTTGGATATTGCGACCGGACTGGGCGGGGCATCGGTTACCGGGCATGGATCCATTGCCACAATACTGGCGGTGTTGCACCATCAGAATGCGGGGGAAAAGCTCGCGGTGTTGAACATCACGGCGTCGGCTCCGCTGGCGAAAACGCTTTCGGCTTTACCGCATGTGATTACATTGCCTGCGGGGCTTCATTTTGTCGGTGGTCAAACGACCTTGACTGCTGCCATTCGCCTGGGTAATGCGGCACCAGGGGCGACAAACGTTGTGGCGGGCGCGCTGCCGGCGGTAACAAGTGCGGTTGAATTTGCGATTAAGCCATTGCATTGGACGCAGGCAAACGGCGGACCGAAGGGTTCCGTTGCGGTGACGGGTAATGTGGCGTTTAACACGCTGGGAAAGCCGTTGCAGGCCAATGTTCATCTGCACATTGCGCAAGGGGCGGCGAAACCGGCGGATTTCTCACTGGTGGCGGACTTAACGGCGATTAAAAATGGCCACATTCTGCCATTAAATCAATTGACGGGCCAATTGAAACTTCTGGTGGCCAATGTTGATTTGACGGCCATTGACCAGATATTGCCGCGCACGAGCCGATCGATTGTGTTCCATGGTGTGGTAAATGGGAACATTTCCATCAACGCGCCGGAATCGGGAAGCGGGGAAATATCCGGCCCGCTGACAATCACGAATTGCGCGCTGGGCGGGACGATGCTGAAATCCGACCGGCCACAAATCGGGACGGTCACATTGCCTTTGAATATTTCATGGAAGGGTACGCGTTTTCATCTGGGATCAGTGGGAATTGAATCGGAGAATATCCGGATGCTGGTTTCCGGAAATGCGACATTGGCGGAACTCAAAGCGATACAGACGAATCAGACAAATTGGGGTACTTCGGGTCTGCATGTAAGCACCTATTGCAATCTCGGATGGTTTGCTTCGAGCTTTCACAACACGCTGGGGCTAAGCAAGCTGGGATTGCGGTTGCGGCATGGCATTATGAATTTACAGACCGATTTAACCAGCAGCGGAGAACAATCAACGGGTAGTGAAACGTTGCGGCTGACTGATTTGCGCGGCACATGGAAAAAGACACCCTTTGTTATTAATCCGGTTCTATTGGGGGCGGAATTTCAACGGCAGGGCAGCAAGTGGAATCTGCTGAAGGGCATGATGGATCAGGCCGCGACCGCCACCGGCAAGCCGGAGCTCACCCCGCAGTTGAATGTTCTGGTTACGGGGCAAGCGAAGGGCGCGTACGCATTGAGCCTGCAGGCGGTTTTAGGCAATCTGGTGCAGGAGGCGTCACCGTTCGTCGTGCTGAATGGTCGCAGTGTTGCCGGCACATTGGATATTAACGGCACGGCGGCGGATATATTCGCCCAGAAAATACCGTATCATCTGACTGCTGCGATAAGTGAATTGGCCGTCGGGTTGGGGCAGGGAAAGCCCACCATTACTGAACCGACGGTGGCGCTGCATAGCGAAGGAACGTTGCTTTCTGGGCATGGGGCAATAACTGGAGTTCAAAGTACGTTTGGCATGCGGACGGCAGAGATTAACATTCCAAGCGGCAACGTTGAATTGCAAAAAGCCGCCGGGGGATGGGTCGTTCCGACGGCACATGCCGAGATTGCCAGTATTAATCTGCCGGCGGTAATGAAAATTGCGGCTATGTTTTCACCGGCGCTGGCACATGATGATATTGGCGGAACGGTCGGCCATTCGACCATTGCAGCGAGCTATAAGCCGGGCGTGGTGAATGTATCACAACTGCATGTGGTTGTGAAAAATTTAAGTTTCCGCAATACGGTGCCAAAGGCGTCCACAGCACAATTTATTGAACCAGAGTTGACGGTTGATCTGGCATGTCAGGCGCTTACCGGGAAAGCCACGGAGGTGAAAATTTCCACACTGGCGATCCATACAACGGATGGCGCGATTGCTTTAACGATTCCTAAACCCATGACGCTTCAGACCGGCACGGCCATGGCGGCAACGATTCCGGCGTTTGCGATCAGCGCTAATCTCGAAAAGCTTGAGCCGCTATTCGAGGCGCTGGGTAAACTCAAGGCCGGCTCGAAGCTGCAGGGAGCCTTGGCACTTAAGGGGGCGGCGGGCACATTGGGAACCGCAACACAGCCACATTCCGCGGTGAGCCTCACGATTGATGGCGGTGTTGGCAATTACCAGCTCACCATTCCAGGAAGTTCCGCAAACCTGCCGCCGGATAATATTTCTCTGGCGATTGCGGGGTTGCTCAATACATCCGCCACGACGTTTACATGTCTTGATAACTGCACGATCGGAGAACATGCGGTGACTGGTTCAGGCGGCAATTTAATACAGCTCAACAAAGGCAGTGTGATTGCGTGGTCGTATAAATCGCCGGAGAATATTAACGGGACGATCAGCTATGATCTGTCGCGCATTGAGGCCTTACTGGGGCCGATGCTGCCGGCTGGATTAACCATGGCGGGTAAACACAGCATGAAATTGCAGGTAACCGGTCAACTTACCGCGGATAAGGGGTTGCGGGAATTCCGCAAACTGGAAATCGCGCAGACGGCTTTAGGATTCGACAAAATCGCCATTGACGGCCTGACACTTGGGCCGGGGGAAATTCCTTTCGCGGAAACGGGCGGAATCCTGCGGTTGATTCCCAGCGCTATTCCCGCGAATAAGGGGACGCTGAACACCGGCGGGCATATTGATTTCAATCTCGCTTCGCCGCAATACATTCTTACCCAACCTCTGGCGCTGGTGAATAATGTGCAGATTAATGAAGCCATGGGCGGCAGTTTGCTGAACTTTCTGCCGCTGGCGTGGGGTGGTGGAAACAGCTCCGGCGGCGTGCAGCTTTCGGGCACGGTGAATCTGCAATTGCAGAATGCCGCATTGCCTCTGGACTTTGCACAGCTAAAGAAAACCGGAACACTCGCCGGAACTGTCAGTGCTACGCATATTACGTCCGATTCGCCGCTGTTTTCGCTGATCGGAAGGAGCATGGGCCCGTTAATCAGCAATGGCGGATCAGGCATGGTAATGAAAGACAGCGGCATTCGGCCAACGACGTTTAACCTCAAGCAGGGAAAAATCTATTATCAAAATCTGCAGGTGTTGCTGGTGAGTTTTGGTATGGACTTCTCCGGTTGGGTGGGGTTGGATCAAACGCTGCATCAGGATGTAAACGTGAGCGGGGCGGGTATTACGCTGCCGATTCCGCTAAGCATTGACGGTACCACCAGTAAGCCACAGTTGCATCTAAGTGCCAAGCCACTAAAAAATATTGGTAACGCGATTGGCAACACCCTTAAAAATGCGCCCAATATCATCAGCAATCTGCATGGCCTGTTTGGACATTGATGCGGCTGGAAATGTGAGATTGGCGCGGTCAGCTTCCGGGATTGATGCGGATGGTACAGGCACGCCATGCGAGGGTGGATGCCGCCGTTATCAGTAATGCGCAGGCGAGCAACGCGAGGCCGATATTGAGATTGATCGACCGGGTTTTGGCGGTTGGCTTGAACAAGGGCTTGGTGCTGCGCGCGTGCAAGGCGGAGGGGAGCCATGAATCTGACTGCGTGGCTGGGCCGGGCAATTTTTGCAGATTGGCAATGACGTTGGCAAAAAAGATAACAAAAGAGGCATGGTCTTGCCAGGTGCTCCAGGTAGAATTTGTCTGCCCGGCGAGCCACAACCACGTTTGACGAGTTGCCGGGTCATTTCTTTCCGCGAGCCAGGCGTGGCCATTGAATTCGATGAGTGTGTGCCAGTGTGAATCACGCCGTGCGGTCATGATTTTTCGCACAATTACACCCTTGGGGTGGACCGCCTGCATGAGTGAATTGCGAGAAACAACGCTTAGTGATGGCGGATTTGTAACGGTACGTTCCGCGGCCGGTGAAAGTCCGGGGCCGGGCGTATCGCCCAAGAGAACAAACGTGCTATTGGAAAAGCCGTGCACGCTGGTTGGATTGAATTGGGGTTGATGGATAATCCAAATGGCGCGATGTGGCAGTTGGCCATGAAGCGTCACGTCCGGCAGGGCCGCAAAGAGCCGAAGGAAAGCCGATGGCGGGCTGCCGATAAAATGGGCGGCAATTGTTGTGGTGCCGGACAATCTTTGCAGCACCGTGCGGGCGAATATTCGCTTTGCGTGTTGAAGGGTCACGTTGATGCGGCGGGAGGCCATAATCGGAGAAATATCAATTCCGCGCCGCAGGTTTTTGGCCGATACGCTTCGCTGAAGTTTCTGCCGAGGCGTTGTGACGGTGAGCGTATAATCAGAGCCGCTATTTACTTTGGGAGCGCGAATAAATAGATCGACGGCTTGGCTATTGCCGGGCAAACTGCGGCCTGCTGCCTGAAGAGCAACTTCCGGCGGGAGTATGGTTTTTGATCCGGCGCTTTGCAGGCGCGGTGCGCTTAAGGCCATGGTGGCAAGAACCGCAGCCAGGAGAATCAGCACCCATGGCCAATCAGGCGTTGATTTTTGGCGGCCAACATGATTGACTGCTTCCGCGGGCCAGAAATCAAGGATGGTAAAGTAATATACGGCGGAGCGGTTGTTGCGCAGCAGCAACCACCCGGCGACCGCCATCAGGGGCGGAAGCACAAGCAGGTCAGGATGAAGAAAAACCAGATTCATGAGCCATTCCATTACGGTTGCTTATTGCATGATAAGGTATTTTTGGGAACGTGGAATTGCTGGAAAAATATATAAAAAAATCGCTCCGGTGATTGTCGATACCGCTCCGGGTCGATACATTACCATATACGCGGAATCCAATTAATGTCAGCCGCGCGGATTTTTGGGGTGTTGCATGGCGACAAACAGAAGAAAAGATGCCGCCACGCTCTATGAAGTGTTAGGGCGGGCGGCGCAGAAAACGCCTAAGAAGGAAAGCCCGGCGGCGACGCCAAAGGCCGCCGAGGTTGAATCCACGCCATCGATGAATAACCGTACGCCCTTACGCACCCCGGTGGCCGGATCGATTCGTCCGCCACCGTCACGGGCGTCGCTTTATCCTGCCGCTGTGGCAGCGCCCAAAAAAGAGGCGCAAAATCCGGCGTCCGGGGCGCAGGTATCTCCTGAACCGGTGCTGCTGGATCAGATTCTGGCGCGGTTTCGTCCATGGATACTGGTGGTGGCAGCGGGGATTGTAGCGCTGATACTGGCGATAGTAATTATTGTTTCCACCAGCGGCCATTCCCATCGCAAGCCGCTGGAACCCATTGCCATATCGCCGGGCACGCCCACGCCGGGGATGGTGCAGCCGCAATTGCTGCCGGTAAGTGGCCATTCCGGAGCGCCGAGCACACCATCGACTCCCGCGCCGGTGCCGCAGGCGTCGCGGGTGCACGTTGGCCGCGTGGTACCGGCAGGGGATGTAAATCGATCGGCCAATCGGTGGTATCTGGTGATTTTGACAACCTTGCCGCAATATGCGCAACGTGCGGCAGCGTTTATTGCGAAACACGGTGTAAGTGTGACGGTGGAAAATGGTCCCCAAAATTTTAAATGTGTCATTTCGGTGCGTGGCTTTAAGCATCGTGCCGGTGCGGCGGCGATCGCGCTGCGGCGCAAGGTCGTGTACATCGGAACACTGCTTCCCGACGCCCGCCGTGCTGGCCGCAGCGACTTTAACACGGCATACTATGCGCATGTCCAGCGGAGTCAGTAAGGTTTAGAATCAGGCAGGCCTGATAGAATGGACTTTGGGCGAAGCGCAGGACTTGGCGGGGTAGCCCGGCAGGAGTTGGTATGGAAATGGTTTCAGCACAATTGGCCGCGTCGCCAACGGATTGGCAGCATGTTACACCGCAGCCTTATTATTCCATGGTTGTTCCGATGTATAATGAAGAGGCTTCCGCGGGGGAGCTTTATGCGGCCCTGACGCGCAATCTGGCGGCATTGGGAAAACCTTACGAAATTATTTTCATCGATGATGGCAGCTCTGATTCAACGTATGAAAAACTCTGCGCACTGGGTGAGGCGGATGGGCACGTGCTGGTGATTCAACTGCGGCGAAATTTTGGACAAACGCCGGCGCTGGCGGCAGGATTTGATCATGCCCGAGGCGAAATTATCATCGCGATGGATGGGGATTTGCAGCATGATCCGGATGAAATCCCCAAATTCATTGAAAAAATTGAGGAAGGCTTTGATGTGGTTTCCGGCTGGCGGCAACGCCGGGCCGACGGATTGTTCCTGCGGCGGATACCGAGCAAAACCGCCAATTGGTTGATCCGGAAAATTTCCGGTGTGGAGATTCATGATTTTGGCACGACGTTCAAGGCGTATCGCCGTGATCTTATTGAGCACCTGAATCTGTATGGCGATTCGCACCGGTTTATACCGGCCCTGGCTGCGATGGCCGGTGCCACGATTACCGAAGTGCCCATTAAGAACATCAACGCGCCGTACCGTCCATCCAATTATGGCATTGGCCGGACATTTCGGGTGATGCTGGATTTGCTTACGATTAAATTCCTCAACAGCTATCTGACGCGACCGCTGCATTTGTTTGGAAAAATTGGATTAATGAGTCTGGCCGGTTCATTTTTGATCGGTCTATTTTTAGTGTATGAAAAAATCCGGGGTTACAGCATTCTGACATCGCATGGGCCGCTGCTGATTCTGGGTGCCATGCTATTTATGATGGCCCTGATGTTTTTTTCGACGGGACTGCTGGCGGAATTAATTTCGCGGGTGTATTTTGAAGCGCAACGCAAGCCGGTATATACCGTGCGGGAAATCCGGCATAAGCAGCAGGTATGGCGGGGGCGGCCCGGCAAGCCATTGCTGCAACTGCGACAATCGCATGATCAAAATGGACCATCATGAGTGAAACGGAAATGAGTCAAAAGAACTCCTCCGGCAGCGGTGCGACAGAGAGCTTCGCGGCACCGATTGCGGACTGGAATATTCCGCATTGGGGCGCATTGGCGATTATCACCGCGTTTGCCCTGCCGCTATTTCTGGAATTATTGGGCCATGGCCAAGCCAAAGCGATGATGGAATTGTTTAACCTGGTGCCCATCCGCGAAGCATATCGGGATGGCCACTGGCTGATTCCCACGCTGGGGGGTATGCCGCGGCTGGAGAAGCCACCGCTGCCGGTTTGGATTCCCGCGGCCTTGGCCATGGTTTTTCATTCAGATAATTTGTGGGTGGTGCGCGTTCCTTCCGTTGTTCTGGGATTGGCGACGTGTTGGGCTACCTACGGAATTGGCTGCGTTTGCTCGCGCGATCGGAGATTGGGGTTATTCGCGGCGATTGCGTTGGCGGGCATGGTGGTGTTCATCCGGCAGGCGCGGATGGCTTCGTATGATATTTACGGGACGGCCTTTACCACGCTGGGATTTCTGGGATTGCTGGCGGCCGCTGAGTACCCCAAGCGGTGGTGGGTATGGTCCGGTTTGGGCGGAGTGGCATTGGGGCTGGCGGTTTTAAGTAAAGGGCCGATTCCGCCAATGTATGTGCTGGTGCCATTTGGCTTTTGGCTGCTGTGGGAGCATCGGAGAAATGGCCGCTGCTGGCTGGGTATTTTGCTGGCGTTAATTGTATCGATTGCGGTATTTTCCCCCTGGCTGTTGGCTGTGGCCATACGGTATCACAGTGAATATGGTGGAAGCGCGTGGCACATCTGGACGCGGCAATTTCGGCGTTATGTTACCGTGCTGCCCGATACACGCTGGTATTATCTGGCGATGATCGCCTGGGTGTTTCCATGGACACCGCCGTTAATTGCTGGATTGGCATTGCCTTTTTTACCCGCACAATCCAATCCGGCGCCCACTGCGCAGGAACGCCGCACCCGCTGGATGTTCTGGATTGTATTGGTAGTTGGGTTGATTTTACTGACGATTCCGGCACAGAAAAAGCAACGCTATGCCCTGCAAAATTTTCCGTTTGCGGCATTGGTGATTGCGGCGGTTTGGCAGGAATTTGTCCGATTGAAAAAAGAGTTGGAGCTTGAAGCACCGGCAAAATTTCTGCTGGCGGCGCAGAGTGTCATGTTTGTCGGGGCCGGCGTATTGGTTTTGATTCTCATACCGGTTGTGATTCTGGCGCAGCATCCTTCACCGAATTTTATCGGGCATTGGACGGCTATGCAGGCGGCATCGTTGCTGAAGCCGGGATTGGCGGCATTAACACCGGTGGGTTGGGGACTTATTGCCATACTGGTTATTGCCTGTGGGGTGATGCTGTGGCGTTGGGAATTCAGGCGTCGCTTTGATCGTGCGTTCTGGATTTATGCGTTGGCGGGCTGGGTGTTTATGATGGCCATGAACTGGGCATATATGGATGGCAAAGGATATCAGGTAAGCCGCTATCGCACAGAAACACGGCAAATGATGTCAGTGGTTCATGGGCGATCTGTTTACACGCTGATGGGAGATCGCATGTGGCTGGGGGTGTTGTATTACGCGGATAAAATTCTGCCGATGAAAACACCGGCCCAACTGGTGACAATTGCCGAGCACAGCCGGCATCGGGTGTATATCCTGACGCGCGATGAGGGTGTTTTTGCGCAGCAGGTCAATGCCATTGCACAACAGACGCATCGCAAAATAAGGATTATTGATCGCATTAACGACGGCCACTTCATTCAAACCCTCTTTGAATTACGGCCTGGGGCACACAACGCCATTCCCCCTTCCCACGCCGTGCAATAAAGTTGCTTTTTTATATTCGTGCCAGACACTGTGCAATTGCTTCCGGATAGGCGAGGCACTCCTGTTGAAATACGCGGGCGGCGAGTTTTTCCGCGGTGTCATCGGGTAATACCGGGCAGGTGCGCTGGAGAAGAATCGGGCCGTGGTCATATTGGTTGTCCGCGTAATGCACCGTACAGCCGGAGATGCTTTCGCCGGCATCAATTACCGCCTGATGCACCTTCAGGCCATGCATGCCGCGCCCGCCATATTTTGGCAGCAGGGCCGGATGAATATTCAGCACACGGTTTTCAAAGGTTGGTGGAATGTGCAGCAGCGATAAAAAGCCGGCCATGATCACAAAATCCGCATGGCATTTGAGTATTTGTGAGAATATGGCATCCGAGAAGCTGGCGGTGTCGGGAAAAGCCCGGCGATTGATAACTTCATGCGGCAAATGGAGATTTTCCGCGCGAGTCAGGCCATAGACATCGGGCCGGCTGGAAATGACAGAGGCAATAGACGCGGATAATTTTCCATCAAGGATATGCTGCGCGAGATTTTGCAGCGTGGAGCCGGAACCGGAAATCAGTATTGCCAGTCGCGCTCTAGATGGTGGCTGTTGTGGTGTCATGCTGATGTGTTCCCATCTGGAGGAATATCGACTTTGGTGAGTCCCTTGGCTCGCCGCGCCATAATGGTCATGACGCCGCCACCGATGGCCAGTATGACAAACATCGCAAGGGCTTTGGGCGTTACAGAATCGGGCGATCCGGATATTGCCGCAACGCCAGGTCCCAGTACTGTTCCTATGCCAATAAGTCCCTCATGAATTCCGGCATTGGCACCGGATCCGTGGCTGAGGTGCATGGCATAATAGAGGGACCCGGAATAAAGCATGGCCAGCGCTACGCCAAAAAGCGCCTGGGATAATATCAGCATGAGCACCGACTTGCTTAACAGCAGTGCGACGGTTCCCAGCAGCAGGCCGGCATAAGAAATCATCATCCAGTGCACACGGTAATGCCAGCCGGTCCAGAAACTGGTAAGCAAAAAGCCGCCGATGCGGGTCAATGCCCACACGGAGGCTAAAGCGGTTGCCAGAGCGTAGGATTTTATTCCCAGCAAAATAGTGATGGTGGGTAAAACAGCCACGACAGTGTTAGCGGCGACATAGGAAAGCATGTTGGACAGCCAGGCCATGTGAAGAAGTGTTTTGGATTTGGGTGATGCTAAAATAGCTTGGCTTCGGGCGAGTTCTTCGGCGGAATCTTCGACGTGGCCGACACCGATTTGTGATTGGGGGATGGAAAAAAAAGCGATGATGATCCAGACGATGAGGCTTATGGCGGCGCCGATAATGAAAACGCCGGCCCAGGAAAGCCACAACGCCAGTGAACCGACCATGCCTCCAGCGATAAAACCGGTGGTGGACCAGTTAATGTTATAAATGGTAATGCGTTTGGTTAAGCGCAATTTACCCGGCACGCATGTCAGGGCGGATTCGATGGCCGGCCAAAGGGGGGCGGTAAAGAAATTCAGCAGGAGTAAAAAAATAAATACGCCCCATAGACTGCGATTAACCACCGCGACGGCCCCGAAGGCGCAGACCAGAATACATATCATCGCCATATAACTTCCCAGGCGGCGTTGGCCGAGTTGATCCACCATGCGCCCGCCCATTAGTGCTCCGATGGTATAAACCAAGCCACCGGCGGCGGCAATGCCAAGCTGCACTTCGGCAGGCTGACGGAGTTCATAGCCGGCAAAAAAATAGACCGCATTGGATGTCAGCGATGCCATAAACGACGCCAGCCAATGCGCGATGTACCAAGGCAGCAGCGCGGAACGCCGATGCAGAGCCACCGGGCCTGATCCCACGGATGGAATTGGAAAATTGCTCACGGAAAAATCCCCCGCTGCTTATATGCCCGCGCAACGTGTTCCACCGCCACACAAAAGGCCGCCGTGGAAAGATCCGTATCATATTGATGTGCGGCCAATCGCACCCGCCGTGCCGCCAGAACGATGGTTTTTTGCAGTTCGCGGTCTACCCGGTTGAGTTGCCAATGTACACCGGCCTTGTTCTGCAGCCATTCAAGATAGCTGACGGTGACGCCGCCGGCATTGCACAAGATGGCCGGCAGCAGGGCAATGCCGCGCTGCCGCAGAATGGCCGCGCCAGCGGGTGTAACCGGGCCATTGCCGCCCTCGGCTACCACCCGTGCGTTGAGCCACTGCGCCACGGGAGCATCAACCATGCGCTCCAGCGCGGCGGGGATGAATATGTCCACTTCGGTGCGATAAAATGCTTCACGATCAATAACTTCGATGCCCGCGGCGGTAAAGCCCGCCAGGCCGCCGGTCTGCTGCACATGTTGTTGTAATTCCAGTATGGGTAAGCCGTGGATATTTCGCAGGGCACAGGTGTGATCCATCACGGCAATAAGTTTTGCACCGTGTACGGCCAGAGCTTGGGCCGTATTGCTGCCGACATTGCCGAAGCCCAGAATGCTAAGCCGCAGTCCGGCGGGTTTGAGTCGAAATTCGGGCAGTAATTCTAAAAGCACGTAGCAGAGACCCTGACCAGTGGCTTTTTCCCGTCCCTCACTGCCGCCACAGCCGACAGATTTTCCCGTTACCACATGCAACATGCCCTGTTGCCGGCCTTCCTGATGGGTGTTGAGATATGTGTCCATCATCCAGTCCATGATCTGGGCATTGGTTCCGACATCCGGGGCGGGAATATCAATTTCCGGGCCGATATTGCCGCCAAGAGCGGATGTAAATCGGCGGGTCATTCGCATGAGTTCGGTTGATGAAAGTGTGTGTGGATCAACTTTGATTCCCCCTTTGGCCCCGCCGAAGGGAAGTCGCATAACCGCACATTTCATGGTCATCCAAACGGATAGGGCCTTGACATCATCCAAGCTCACGTCCGCGTGATAGCGGATGCCTCCCTTGTACGGACCGAGGATATTGTTGTGCTGAATGCGGTAACCTTTGAACAGGCGATAATGGCCATCATCCATCATCACTGGAAAATGGATCATCAGTTCATTTTTGGGTTGAGATAAAATGGCTTTGACAAAATCGGGCGCTTGAATGGTACCGCAGGCATCATTAACGGAAGCTACGGCCATGGCAAATAGCGAATTGGGGTCCGCCGGCTCCATAGGCTCGGCGTGCGGAAGTTTGGTTGTAATATTCGCAATGGGCATAGTTCTTCTCCGTCAATCATAACGCCGAGGCGGCATCATACCAGTGAAGTGCAATTGGTGGCCAGTGGCGGCGGGTGCATGACGCTTTACGCGGGTAATGAAAATAAGGCTTCCGAGCACCGGATGATAATCTCCCGGCGCGCCGGGATTGACCTTATGCCGCGAACCAACCACCGGGTTATTCCCGGAGCGCCGGGACTCTATGCTGCTGAAATCCGTTCTGTAGTGGTATGGTTCATTCGTGAATTATCGGCCATTGCCTGCGGAATCTGTCATCCAGCCAGTGCGGCGGATTAGGGAAACGCTGCGCTGGGTGAAACGCTGTTTTTCTCGTTGTGAAGTACCTTGGGATATGGAATGGCCGTATTGATCATGGCCGACCGCGTTTGTGCTAAGATTCCTGAATGAACGCCATTGGCGTTTCGTGATTTTGGCTGCGACTTTAACGGTAGTGGAAGGTGGACGGTAGAGCAAACCGGTGGATTTTCAGGTGGAATGGGTTTCGGCGGTGGGGGTTTCAGAGGAGGTTTCCGCGGGTTGGGGCAGGGTGATGAGGACTTTTTTGATGCGGCGAACGTCGCTTTCAGTGACGGTGACGGTGATGTTTTCGATGGTAACGGAGGCACCTTTGCCGGGGATGGTACCGAGTTCGTGAATCACCAGGCCGCTGATGGTTTGATAGTCCTGATTTTCAGGCAATTGGCTGTCGAGTTCGCGGTTTAAGTCGGTGATGTTGGTGCGGCCATCGACTTCGACGGTACGGTCATCAATGCGGCGAATTTGAGAGGCGGGGAGTTTTTCATATTCATCGGCGATGTCACCGACAATTTCTTCCAGGATGTCTTCGCTGGTAATTAAACCGGCGGTGCCGCCGAATTCATCAAGCACAATGGCGATGTGGACTCTTTGTGCGCGGAATTGGCGCAGCAGATCGCGGAGGGGCTTGGAATGGGGGACGAAAAGCGGGGGTCGCATGAGTTTACGAATATCCAAGGTGCCGGCATCGGCGGCGGAGGTGCCCAGGAATTGCAGCAGATCCTTGGCATAAAGAATCCCGACGATGTTATCGAGATTGCCATCATGCACAGGCAGACGGGAAAGGCCGTCACGGAGAATTTTATCGCGGATTTTCTCCAGCGGCTCGCTGACGCTGATGGTGATCATATCCGTGCGTGGCATCATGATCTGCCCGACCTGTAAGTCGCGGAAGCTGATAATGCCTTCGATCATTTTCCGTTGTTCATCATCGACCGCACCTTCGGCGGTGCCTTCAGAAACGGCGGCGAGAATTTCTTCGGTGGTTTCGGCGGCTTCTTCATCGGCGTGCTGCTGGGGGTCAATGCCGGCGAGTCGGCGGACCAGTTCATCAAATAATTTCAGGAAATCAACAAGTGGGGAAACCAGAACGCCCAATGCACGCAGCACGGGCCAAGAGGCGGCGATGAGGCTTTCACCGCCGTAGGTTGCCCAGGCATTGGGAATAGCGACGGAAAAAATCAGCAGCAACACGCAGGCCAATGCGGCGGCGGCGGAAAATCGCAGGGGTGAAAGATCGGGTGCGCCAGCGCCGCTGAAGGTATACAGGGTGCTGGCGGCGAGTGAAACGTTAAAAGCGATGCGGGCGATTGACGCAGTTAACGCGAGATTGTCGCGCTGATCATTGAGTTGATCCAGGCTGGCCTGCCGTCCACGCTTAATTAGTTCTTTTTCCAGCGTTACCCGCGACATGGTGCGCAGGGCGTAAGCCAAGGTGGAAGCAGGCAATGTTCCGATCAGAGAAACGGCCATAATCACCAGAGATGCATTCATCGGCGGCCTCCCCGGGCGCGGGTTGGCGTTTTACGGCGGCTAGGGGAACGGTTTGGGGAAGCGATGCGTTTAGAGGCCCTATTGCCGGTGTCAGCATTGCCGGTGGCCGCGGCGGTAAGCAGGGCGGTGTGATAAACGGCGGGCAAGCCCATCTGGAGAAGAATGGAATCTTCCCTGCGGTGCATGATCCTCGCCTGGCGCGGGATCAGATCATCATAGCCGGCGCAATGAAGCAGGCTGTGGATGGCGTAAAGCAGTATTTCAAGCTCGGGCGATTGATGATCGCGTATGGCGGCCTGCCGTTGGGCTTCATCCGCGCAGATAATGGTTTCCAGATCCAATGGGGCGGCTTGCAAATCGGAGGGGGTGTAATTAAAGGTCAGCACATCGGTGGTGGTGGCAAGATTCATGGTCTGCTGATGATATTGGATCATGCGTTTGTCATCCACAAGATGAATAACCCAATGGCCGGAGGCCACATCGATTAACTCGGCCGCAGTTTGAGCATGTTGGTGTATCCACCGTCGCATGGCAGGCGGTACCGCGAGCCTGATGCGGCGGTTTGCGGGGGGCAGTATCTCTATGTCCATACGCATTGCGATTCCTTACGCTGGCCGGGAAATAGGGACAGCCTTGGGGTAGGGCATGCGGCCATGATACGCGCCTACCAGGGTGCGAACCAGAGATTGTTCAATGGTGGTAAGTTCCAAAAGCGTAAGATTGCTATGGTCAAATTGGCCATCCATGAGTCGCTTGGTAATCATTTGATGCACTGCGCCTTCAATTTTGGCGGCGGTTGGATCCGGCATGGAACGGACCATTCCTTCCGAGCCATCGCAGATCATGAGGATGGCGGTTTCTTTGGAGCGCGGCTTGGGGCCGGGATACCGGAATTCGGTATCATTGACCTGTGAGGCCAGGCCACCGGTGAGGGTTTCACGGGCCTGTTTTTCGCGGGCGGCATGGAAAAAATATTCGACAATGGTGGTACCATGATGCTCTGCGATAAAATCCCTTACGGCCAGCGGCAGGCGGTATTCGCGGGCCAGTTCCAGGCCATCTTTAACATGCCCGACGACAATCAACAGGCTCATGGCGGGGGAAAGCTTTTCATGCCGGTTCTGGCCGGCGTTCATGTTTTCCATAAAGTAGCCGGGCTTGAGGAGTTTGCCGATGTCATGGTAATAGGCCCCCACGCGGCACAATAAACAGTTGGCGCCGAGTTCGCGTGCGGCGGCTTCGGCCATGGAGCCGAGGACCAGCGAATGGCTGAATGTGCCGGGGGCTTCCATGGCCAAGCGGCGCAAGAGCGGTTGATTGGTGTCAGAAAGTTCCAACAGGGTCATGGCCGTGGTGATGCCGAAAAACCGTTCGACGAGCGGCAGCAGGCCGAGCAGGACAAAAATGGATGCAAAAACGGCACTGCCCGCGAGGATGGCCTGGTCAAAGAGAATGGCGGTTCCGGGTTGGCGTGCGGCATACAGCCAGTCTAATGGTACAGCTTGGGTCAGTGGTGTGCGCGAAAAGCCAAAGCCCAGGACGGTAGCGCCGGCGACCAAAGCGCCCAGCAGGCCTACACGGATTAATTGCGTGCGGGTGCGGATTTCAGTGAGGCAGAAAACTAAAATAGCGGAAGTGGCAAATGCCGTGATGAAAAAGGACAGATTCTGGCCGGTCACAACGGTTACCAGCAGGCCATTGAGTGCGGAGATGCCCATGGCGAAGCGCTGGTCGTAGGCGGTGACCAAAATCAGAGCGGCCAATAAAATCGGTGCCATTGCCAGGAGGTAAATCCAGGTGGCAAGCCCGGCAAGCAGGGTGATTTTCGCGGTAATTAATGACGCCAGGATTAATATGGCCGGTGCCAGCGGGCGGCGAAAAGTGCCCTCTCTGAGGCGATAGCCGATGTAAATGGCGGCGATCATGCACAATACGCAGGTGAGCATATAGAGGCCCAAGAGGTGTTCCCATAAGGCCCAGGGGTGGCGGCGGGCCAGACGCGTTCGCCAGGCACTGTACGCGGCGTGGAGAATACTGCGCGCCGATGGGGTGATAACTTCGCCGGCGTGAACGAGCACTTCACCGCGATGGAAGATCATTTGCGGCATGGTAATAGCGGCCTGATTGGCGGCGGCTAATTTTGCCATTGCGGCGGGATCCAGGATAAACGTGGGCGTTTTTCTGGCGGCGAGAAATGCCGAAACGGTATTCCATAATGGCTCCGGCAGGCATTGTTCAATCATGGGGCGGAACCCCTGGCCGCGTGTATCCAGAACGCCGAGCTGATTAAGTTTTATTCGCTTTTGCTGGACCTTGGTGCCATTAACGGTGCGGACAATGATATTGACCGAGGGTGTTCGGGCAATGATTTCCAGGGTTTTTTGGTCAATAACCGGGCGCTGCTTGAGTTCGCTGATCAAAAGTTTGATCTGGCGGGAATATTGGGGAAATTGATTGTTCTCAATGATGCTGTGCAGATATTTTAAGGCATTGGCGGTCATGTGGGGAAAGCGGGTTCGCAGGGGTTCGGGCAGGTCGGCGGGGGATTTTATGGCGGCAACATCATAGGGGAGGCTGTTAAGTTCTGTTCCGATAATTTCAAGTAGTTTGCCTTTGTCATTGAGTTGCACAACAGGATTGGTTTGATTGCGAGCCTGAAGGCGCAGGGCTTTAAATTTTGCCTGATCCGGCACGCTGAACGTAACGGGAGATAAAATGGTTGCCGGTGCTTTGGTGCCTAACCAGACCGGCTTGGAATTGGGAATAAGCTCCAGCACCAGCAAGGCCGCAAAACACGATGCGGCAATGACAATAAAAGTCCATTGCTGCGTGGTAATATTTTTCCAGAACCGCTGGCGCGGGGAGGCGTCCTCGGCAACAGCCCTTCGACGCAGGCTCTTTTTTTCAAACCACATATATTTTTGCTGGCGGCCAATTGCCGCCGCCTCATGCCCAAGTTATCGCGACTGAATCCACTGATTACGGTATCAGCCACGGTGCTGCCAAAATCGGGTGCCATACAACTGCGGCCCCGGCGACCAACTATCTATTGTATCCGCAGCGAACAGTGCGCTAAAGCCGACGGGGCTTGCTGCCCCCCGATAAAAGGCAAAAGAGGTCCTATAACTAAATAAATGACATTAAAGCGATCTTGTAATGTGTTAAAATCGATATTTAATTCGTATTTAGGACGTAATAGTTTCCTTCGAGGTCCAGAAAATGTGGCGTCATCGGCAGAATTTAAGTGGTTGATTAAACCGGTCAGCAGTCGCTTTGCTTATGCACAGTGACTAAGAAAAGGCCAATTTAATGATGGTGCCGGCGCGTTGCGGCGGTGAGGAGCCTGTCCGAGTTTTGGCCGACGATTACGTGGATGGGTTCCTGCAAAAAGGCGGGAAAAGACTGCCGAGTTCGGACGGCGCGTGCCAAGTGGCCTGCGGCACGATAAAATGCCGCGATGGAATTGTTGGATTTGCGATGAAAGCGAGTTTCTAATGTCATCCGCTAGCGGTCATAACCCCTTTTCGGCTCAAAGTGTTATCGATACACCCTCGGGCAAAAAGACGATTTATCGTCTGGATGCATTGAACAAAATTGCACCGGTGGATCATCTTCCATACAGCATTAAGGTGCTTCTGGAAGCATGCCTGCGACATTGTGATGGTCATTTGGTGACGGAAAAAGATGTGGAGGCGGTGCTGCGGTATAACGCGAAGAAAACCGGCTCGGCCGAGATTCCATTTATGCCGGGGCGCGTGGTATTACAGGATTTTACCGGTGTGCCGGCCGTGGTAGATCTGGCGGCCATGCGGGCGGCAATGAAGCGCCTGGGCGGCGATCCTAAAAAGGTTAATCCCCTGGTGCCGTGTGATCTGGTCATTGACCATAGCGTGCAGGTGGATGCGTTTGCCAATGGTATGGCGTTGCAGATCAACAGTGAACTGGAATTTGAGCGAAATCAGGAACGCTATCAATTTCTGAAATGGGGACAGCAGGCATTTAATAATTTCCGTGTTGTGCCGCCGGCAACGGGCATTGTGCATCAGGTTAATTTGGAATATCTGGCGAAGGTTGTCTGGGAGAAGCATGACGTTCTGTATCCGGATTCTTTGGTGGGAACAGATTCGCACACGACGATGATTAATGGCTTGGGCGTGGTGGGCTGGGGGGTTGGTGGCATTGAGGCGGAGGCGGTTATGCTGGGGCAGCCGATTTACATGCTGCTGCCGGAGGTGGTGGGCTTCAAGCTCATTGGTAAACTGCGGGAGGGTTGCACGGCCACGGATATGGTACTGACCGTGACGCAGATGTTGCGCGAACATGGCGTGGTGGAAAAATTTGTGGAGTTTTATGGTCCGGGTCTGGCGGACATGCCCGTGGCCAACCGTGCTACGATTGCCAATATGGCTCCGGAATATGGTGCGACCATCGGCTTTTTCCCCATTGATGAGCAGACCTTAACGTATATGCGCTTGTCGAGCCGGGATGAGAATCTCGTAAAGACCGTTGAACAATATGCCAAAGCGCAGGGCCTGTGGCGGGATGAAAGCCATAAGATTGTGTATTCCAGTACGTTGGAACTGGACCTAAGCACCGTGGAACCATCACTGGCGGGGCCGCGGCGTCCACAGGATCGCATTGCGCTTACCGCGATGAAATCACAGTGGCGGCAGGATTTGTCGGTAACGTACGGAAAAAATGGAGCAACCAAAGGGTCCAACATGGAGAGTTGGCAGGATGAGGGTGGAAATTTAGCGCTGGCGCAAGCGCCCGCTAAGGCTGATCCGGGACTCGATGGCGTGCCGGTTCAATTTGATGGGCAAGAATTTCAGCTCCGGCATGGAGCCGTGGTGATCGCGGCGATTACCAGTTGTACCAATACCAGCAATCCAAGCGTGATGGTGGCGGCAGGGTTGGTAGCGCAAAAAGCGGCGGCGCGTGGGCTAACGCGGAAGCCATGGGTGAAAACATCTTTGGCCCCTGGTTCCAAAGTGGTTGTGGAGTATTTGAAAGCGGCCAATCTCATGACGCCGTTGGAATCCTGCGGGTTTTATCTCGTGGGGTTCGGCTGCACGACTTGTATTGGCAACTCCGGCCCGCTGCCCGAACCGATCAGCAAAGCTATTAATGCTCATGATATCGTGACAGCGGCGGTGCTTTCGGGCAATCGGAATTTTGAAGGGCGCATCAGCCCGGATGTGAAAGCCAATTACTTGGCCTCGCCGCCGCTGGTGGTGGCGTATGCGCTGGCCGGTACAGTGGATATTGATTTGAACAATGACCCGATTGGCATGGATAAATCGGGCAAAGCGGTCTATCTGCGCGACATTTGGCCCAGCCAGAAGGAAATTGCCGATACCGTGGCCAAGTCGGTGCTCAGTTCGCAATTCAAACATGAATACGCCAATGTGTTTGCCGGTTCAGAGGAATGGAAGCAAATCAGAACCAGCACTGGTGATCAGTTTGAATGGGATGAAAAGAGTACCTATATTCAGGAACCGCCATTCTTTGTTGGTATCAAGCCGGAGGTGGAACCCATTAAGCCGATTAAAGCGGCACGATGCCTTGCGTTTCTGGGGGATTCGATTACCACTGATCACATCAGCCCGGCGGGATCGATCAAGAAGGCCAGTCCGGCTGGAAAATTCCTCATGGAAAACGGGGTCGAGCCTAATATGTTTAACAGCTACGGCGCGCGGCGCGGCAATGACCGCGTCATGACGCGGGGAACATTTGCCAATATCCGGGTGAAAAACAAGCTGGCTCCGGGAACCGAAGGCGGTGTTACGACCGATTTGCTCGATGGGCAGGTTAAACCGATTTTTGATGCCAGTACGCACTATAAGCAGGCGGGCGTGCCGCTGATTGTTCTGGCGGGCAAAGATTATGGCATGGGATCCAGCCGCGATTGGGCCGCCAAGGGCACATTCTTACTTGGTGCACGGGCTGTGATTGCGGAATCGTTTGAGCGCATTCACCGCAGTAACTTAGTGGGCATGGGCGTGCTGCCACTGACGTTTAAGAAGGGTGAAACTGCGGCGAGCCTGGGCTTGACGGGCAAAGAAACATTTGAAATTCATTTGACCGATGATCTAACCCCACGGCAGGATGTAAAAGTTATTGCCGTAAAAGAAGATGGCGGAAAAATTGAATTCACCACAACGTGCCGCATTGATACCCCGGTGGAAGTGGAATACTTCCGCAACGGCGGCATTTTGCACACAGTGTTGCGCAGAATGGCGAAATGATGGGATCGCCGCGTTGGATGAACGTTACTTTTAATCAGCGTGAGGCGTCCGCTATTGGCTTTTGCACATATTAAATGTTTGGCGTTGCAGGTGGTTGCGTAAACAGGGCGGATGGATACGAATATCCTGCGGCAAAAGAGGAGATTGTTATGGCTGTTACATTTGCCAATCTTCGCTTTTATCTCTCTCTGGCTTTAGCCACACTCGTTACGGTTATCTGCCCGTTGCGGGTGTCGGCGTCGGTGCTTTTTGTTGGCAATAAACATTCTGTAGCGGAATACAGCACTGCGGGAAAAGTTGTAAACCGATCGCTGATTTCCGGAATAAAACTTACCTTCGGCATTGCTGTTTCCGGAAATGATATTTTTGTCGCCAATGAAGATTCCGGCATTATCGGGAAATATGCACTCACCGGGAGGGTTCTAAATGCCTCGCTGATCTCCCGCCTCAATGGGCCGGCCGGGATTGTGGTTGCCGGAAACCGACTGTTTGTCGCTAATTACCGGGCTGGTACCATCGGTGAATACACCACCTCCGGGCGCGTCATCCGTGCGTCGCTGATTTCGGGTTTGGATGGCCCGGAAGGCATCGCAGTGCTTGGAGACGATATGTATGTCGCCAATTTTGGTTCGGGTACCGTAGGCAAATACACATTGACGGGCCGCGCGGTAAATCCGATGCTCATATCATCGCTACCTGGTCCGGAGGGAATTGCTGTGGCAGGACATGATATTTTCGTGGCGTGCGACGGTGCGGGCACCATAGGGAAATATACCTTATCGGGGCAAGTCATAAATGCCGCCTTTATTTCCGGCCTGCGGGATCCTTTTGGGCTTGCGGTGTTGGGAAGCACTCTGTTTATCGCCGACGAGTGTGCGAAGGGGCGAATTGAGCAATACACCACTGCGGGAAAAGTTGTAAATGCCGCCTTGGTCACGGAGTTGGACTATCCAGGCTTTATTGCTGTGTCCCGCGCACGTAAACCATGAAATAATGGCTGCAAAGCCTGCCGCCGTGACAGGCCTGTAAACGCGCCGAGATTCAGTAACGGGAGCATGAAAAGTCCCAAGTCAATCGCGCTAAAAGCACCGATATGGACACGAAAGTGTGACATTCACCGTTCATCAAAAGGCAAGAAAGATAAGACCGTGCTGTATGACGCCACTATTTCAAGGCTTGAATCGCACAACGCGAAGTTCCGCCACTGGCGAAAAGTGTTTGACGTTACCCGTTGCCAAATTGATGTCTGATTCAACGGCGGTCGCCGCAATCAACGCATCCATGGTGCCTAACCCGTTGGCCGGCCCTTACTCCTCCATATATATCGCGGTGCGGTGGCCGATGTTCTCTGAAAGCGGCAAGATCGCAAAGTCAAACTCCGATAAAAAATTGCGAATGCGCTGGTTCTGATCGTTGCCCCGGGAACTTTCAGGAGTTCCATATAGGTAATCAGCGACGTTTGGCGGACGCTTGTTCGATCCAGCAAGTCCGCCGCATTCGAATTGCCGCGCACATACCAGATTAGAATGTCGGTATCAAAGAGCACTGGGATGCCTAACCCGGAGTTTCGCCCCCAAAACGTGATTTTCGGAAGAGAAACCCCTTGATAGCATTGCGTTTGATGCGTTTTCGGGCTGTTTTTTGTCGGCAATTTGTACCCATGTAAATGACAATATTATGCTTGACATTAGATATTATTGTGTATATGATGTGGGCATGTATATCGAAGATGTTCCAAATCGCAACTCCCGCCCCGCCACGCTCGTGCGGGAATCGTCACGCGAAGGCCCCATCGTGCATAAACGCACCGTGGCCA
>Ga0080006_1149919_pt1 | contig 24861 bp, 19 predicted proteins | sample RS3BMetagenome_FD_69209 | JGI IMG/M metagenome (GOLD analysis project Ga0080006, IMG submission 69209) | Ferric oxide microbial mat and aquatic microbial communities from Rainbow Spring, Yellowstone National Park, USA - RS3B (SPADES... ...
GTGGATACCCTGGGATAGTGCCCACTCACCAAGGTTCACTGGAAATAAGTATAGCTGCTAGCTTGGTCAACTGTTGACAACCCTTCCTGGAATTTTTGATTTAAAAGACTCTGTCACTAAGGGATCTGGTGCGAGTGGCCAGTCTAGCGTTTTGTATCTTAGATCCCAAAATTTTCCTATTTCTTCGTGATTTTCCATATATTGTTGTTACAACTAATACGCGGAAAATATTCCCTTTTTTAACTTGATTTTCTAAGATTAAGAGAATCAGCAAAAAAGTACTACGAGTCTTATGAGCTTTCGACGAGTAATTAGCAAACAATTAGCAGTAAATGATCCGATTTCCTTTATGCTTTTACCAAAGGGCTCATTTAAAGGCCTTTTTTTCATAATTTTAGTCCATTTAAAACAATTTTGGTGAGGGGGTTAATAATCTTTTAATACCCTTTAATCTTTATAAAGGCAGTGGATTGAGAATTCGTAATAAATATAAAAAACAATTGAGCAGCCTATTTGTCGTCTTTAAAACTAAAGCGGTGTTATCTTCTAAAGACCGACCTTCTAAGATGAGTAACGACTAAAAGGGCTAGTCAAGGCCCAATTGCCTTGGTTAAACTATCGGATTGGGGTGTTATTTAATCTGATTGTGCTGATTTGTAAAATTTTTTCGGCACGGAAAGAACAAATGCGGCGAGCAAAATTTTTAAAGTGTTTATTCGGCCTAATGTTGACGGGTATAAATTTATTTCTTTTTTGTGTAAAGCCTTTATGGGAGATTTAAGTCCGCTCGCAATTTCTGATAAAACGAGCCAGTCTCCCGATAATTGCGGCAAGTCTGTGCTTTGGGCATCAGATACATAAATTTCACGTTTATTAAACCTAAGCAAAACCCCACGATTGTAATCAGCCGCAATTAATGACAGATTAACTCGTGTGTGCCTTGCAAAAAAGCGCCTGGAAGGGAAGGAATTTATGTTTTCAGTCAAAAGCTCTGTAATCATTTCGGTAAGACCCGAAGGGTTTGGCGAAATAAGCTTTATAGTTGGTATTTTACTTAGACTTCTCGCCACCAGGGATCAATATTTAGGTCTGCTGCTATGACACTAAGGGCGTTATATGCCGGAGCAAAAGTGATAAATCCATGAGGATGCTGGGTGGACCCCCCCATATATAAGCCGGACACGGGGGTTTTATAATTGCCAAGTAATTTAGTGGGGCGCTGATCAAGCATGTTTTCAAGAGCTACCTCACCCATCATCCAGTCGCCGTTTACCATATTTACGAGTTTTTCTGCGATATCAAGTGGCGAATATGTGACATAGTCTATAACCGCCTCACTAATATTAGGTGCGAATTCTGCCCACTTGGATATCAACTTGTTCCCATAGTGACTCGATAAATAACGCCACGTACCGGAACCGGTTTGGTTAACATTAAAGGGTACAAACTGTCTTATTAAACCTGTAAAATAGCCTTCTGGCGCGTCCGTCGGGTCATATATGGTATTGACTGCTACATTAGGGCATGGCTCGGGCACATGTCCCGCCCTTATTAAGCTCCAGTCAGAATTTAATTGCTCAAGAGAGGAATACCCAAGATTTACAACCCATGCATTATTGACCTCGGGATCGTGCTTTTTTGCGGTATAGTCTGGCTTGTCTTTAAGCGCTAAATGCACGCTAAATAAGCTATAGGGTTGGTGCGTTATAGTCTTTAATTCTTCTAAAAGCTCGGCTGGTAGATCGCTTTGGTTAAGAAATTGACCGAATGTTTGTTCAACCGAAACCGTAGAAACAACCGCTTTTCTCGCAAATATTTGCCCACCATCACTGAGCTTTACTCCGGTTGCAATGTTATCCTTAACGATAATTGACGCAACCTCAGCATCGGTGATCAAAAGTCCTCCGTGGTTTGCTAAATCCCGCCATAACGCATGGGCAACTTTGTGTGAGCCACCTTTTGATAAGTGCCAATTGTCGATTTTTCCAACCAACAAAGGAAATCCAATAGCAAGACCGCGTTTGTCTGTTACGTAACCGCAAACCGCCGCGTGAAATCCTAAATGTGCCTTAACCTTAGGGTCGGTGAAATGTGCATTAAGGAAATCCGATATCGTCCAGGTCCTAAGTTTGACGTTTAAAAATTCCGAATGAGAGCTGACATCAAACACTGACAGCGCCTTTGTTAGCTCTTTTATTGAAAGCGGCGGTTCGTACATTAAAGTATTTAGCAGCAAGTTGACGAATCTGTGTGCTTCTTTATATAAGCGCTTAAAAGTTTGAGCGTCATTCGGTGAGAGCTGGGCTATCGACTCTACAGTTCTATCTAGGTCGTCATGTATGAGGAGACATGTTTGGTCGGGATATATACTGGCCATTTGGACGGCAGGTTTAACATATTCAACGCCGTGGGACACTAGCTCTAAGTCATTTATCGGAGGAGCGAGATCTACAAACGTATGGTAGTTTGCATGAGTATTGTGCAAGAATCCGGGCTGTGTGAGTTCTTCAGTGGCCAGTCCGCCACCTTCTTCGTGACGGCGCTCCAACACAACAACGTCCAAATTAGATCTAGCTAGGTAAGCTCCTAGGGTTAGTCCATTATGACCCGCTCCAATTATGATGATATCAAATTCGTTTTTCATACCATTCCTTAGCAAAGCCGATTTTTATCAAATTCCCGATACACTGAATGATTCCCAATTTTTTAAATACATTGCCTGAAACCTTTTTTGTTATTTCAAATACCGAATTGTAAATACTTTGGTCCTTTCCTTTAGCTCGGAGTCGTTTTCTTATAAGGAGGCTTTCCATTAGGCCAATTTGTGTCTACGTCTTTAGCATAAGCATCCAAAAGGGCCTTGACTTGTTCTGCTTGGCGTAACAGAAAGCGCATATCACCTTTAACCTTAATATCTCCATCTAATACAGCAGCGATAGGATCCTTTAGGCCGGCGGCAATTTCATCAAATACCGATGCGCTTCCAGTGAAACGGTAATTAAGTTTGACATCTGGGTCAATTGTTTCAACCTCTTTATACCATTGGCACGTCCCGTCTTGAATTGAAACAAGAAACCGGCGCTTTGCTTTGTCTTGTACATAGGGAGAAATACCATCACCGTCGATTTCAATGGCAATGATCCACGTGCCTTTAGGTACTTCTTTTAGCGTTGTTGCACGCGCGTTTATAGCTTTCTGTACTTGGTCATACCATTCCTCGGTGTAAATATTGGCCATCTCATTCACCTCTTTATCGTCAATAACCTCGGTCAGCAACGAGTGGAGCGGGTAATTTGAAATCTTGTGCTATGACCTTATAACAGTTGTAACCGCACGCCGCGTGTACTCCTCCTCCCGGATATGTGGAGGCACCGCATAGATATAAACCCTCTATTTCGGTTCGGTAATTTGATGCCTCTGGGAAGGGTCGGTTAGGGCCCATCTGATCCGGAGAAAACTCGCCGTTTGAAAAGTCACCCTCCATCATCAAGTTTTTAACTTCCATCTGGTCTGGCGTATACAGCTTGTATGCCAGTATATTATCTTTAGACATGTTCGAAGTATAATTCTTAAACATTTCGATCAACTTTAAAGAGTACGACTCACGTATTTCTTGCCATTCGATTTGTGCAAAAGTACTAGCTGGCGGCATGAATACCCAGCCTGTTAAAGCATGCAATCCTTTAGGTGCTTGACTCGGGTCAAAAATGCTATTTACCCATACTCCGGCACCGGCTTTTGGCAGGTGTCCGCTATATGCATCACGAATGTAGCGGATCATATCTAAATCGGACTCGTATCCGACGACGGTATAAAAAGAGCGATTTAGATCTTCATTGTGCGAAGCTGATTTGTATCGGGGATAATCATAAAGACAAAATGCGAGAGTAGCCAGTACATGGCTGGGTCCGTATCTAAATTGTTCTGCGCGATGTCTCCAAAGAGGACTTAGTTTTTCTGCCGGCACCATCTCCAACAGAGTCTGTTTTAAGTCAGCACTGGATGCAACAAGTTTATTTGCATGATACGTTTCTCCGGTTTTTACTTTTACGCCAACCGCTCTGTTACCTTTGACAATAATCTCTTTGACTTCTTTGGATTCGATTACATCAACGCCCAAAGCATAACAAGCCTGAGTCATTGCTTTGGCCAGGGAATGGGTGCCTCCTTTACATAACTTCCAATTTCCGAGAGTCCACATAATAAAGGTCAAGAATGCAAGACCTGTACAAGGAGTTTCGACAGGGAAACCCCATTCAACCGTTACCCTGTACAAAAGAGCGCGCAATTCAGGTGTTTTAAACAAGGAATCAATTACACCTTTAGGCGACTTGTAATAAAAATCTCTTGAAATTCCTAGATCTGAAAAAAGGGCCTCGCACATTTCAATTTGGTTTGTTAAATCGCCTGCTTGGGGTGGGTTGTAAAGAGAGCTTGCTAAAAAAGGTTCGAGCTGTTTGGCTCGTTTTCTTAATTCTTCAAGTAACTCTGCGTCATCCTTGGAATATATGGCCAAACTTTCTCGTGTTTTTTTGTATAGGTCAGGGCGATAAATGATCAATGGAGGTCGACCGTCAGCAAAAGTGATTGCCGCCTGGACATCCGGCATGATCGACCTCAATCCCAGCTTTTCTAGAGAGAAATCGTGGATAAAGGGCATCACATCGAAAAACTCCATGTATTGGGCATGTAAATTGTGGCGAAAGCCACTTAATACCGGTTCTTCGGTATTAACGGCACCGCCTTCTTCATGCCTTCTTTCTAAGACCGCAGTTTTTAGACCTGCTCTCGCTAGGTAGGCTGCCAAACAAAGCCCGTTGTGTCCTGCTCCGATTACAATTGCATCGTAGCTGTTCAGAGCAGCGGTCATGTTTAATGAAGACCAAAAAGAACCCTACCGCTCCGGTAATTTGGTTCACCGATCTGGTCAATTATGAATTGTAATATCAAGCATAGCATTTTTAGTTATTTAACTACAGGAATATGAAAAAAACTAGGGACAAAATACCGTTTCTACCCGGTGTGACCAATTTATAACGCTGATGGTAAGCACGTTTAACCAGCCTAGGTTATGCATACCGGGTTCGCATTTTCGCGTCTATACCCCGGGCTACTGAATACTCTTTTGTTCTGGTAGCCGAGATGCTACTCTCACCGGAATTACTTCTGGCTAATGTGGATTTATAATTCTTATTAGAATCTACTTATTACGAGGTTCTAGAAAAAGAGGTGTAACTACCGGTTGTTGCTTCGCGAAAAAGAGCACCTTTAAAATGTGGATCCTACTCGGATGGGGTTCACCCCAAGCTTATATCCTTTCGGATAGACGCAGTTTCACTTGGTATTAGAAAGTCCACTTTTTAAATACCAAGCCAATTGGTGTTTGGATACATGAGGCTAACTTATTGAAAAAAGCTAGGATATGATAATGTAAAGCAGCCGGTGTCAAGTATTTGGGGTTCAGTTTAAAATAAACATTATTGTTTTATTCCTACTTGGTGGTGATTAATATAATCAACCAGAGAGTCGATGTCCTTCTGTGTCGCAGGATAGTTTTTTGGATAATAGATTTGTGTTAAACCTCTAAGATAATGCGTTTCAGTACTCAGGTTGCTTTTTTCCGCTTCGCTTAATAAGAAGAGTACGATCTTTATAAATTCCTGCTCCAAAACGGTTTCTTTGTGAAAATAATATCTTGCATATCTTATAGATGTCGTTATGGAGCTCTGATGTGCGCGCCAAAGGGCTTTTTGAGCAAGGCTCGTTAGGGGTCTTTTGGATACGCATTTAAAAAAGTCCTGCCATTGTCGTATAGCATCGAGCCTTTTATAAAGATCAAAGTTTGACAATACGTTGGGCAGCAACTTCAACGAGTGATACGCAACATATGCGTCAACGGCCAAGGTGCCATTTACGTATTTCCACCAGCTCGAACCTGTTTTTTGATCAAGTCTGCCTGTATTTATTTCCCACCAAGTAAAGTCAATTATTGCTTGGCCGAGCCCGTAGTTGATTTCTGATTGATTTAAGTTTAGAAATGTCGTTTGTAAAAGGCCGATTCTATCTTGCGGCGTAAGATCGATGAAACTAATAGGCTTAGCGTAAATCTCGAAATCCGTTGCCAATATAACCTCTCTAATTAACGAGTGAGTTCGTCACGTTTAATCATTCGTTTTCTTTATAAAAGTTAATACAAAATTTGTCGTTCTAAATAGAGTATTTAGACTCTCTAAAATACGTATATTGATTGCTTATAATTCATATTACGGATAGTAGGTTAAAAACTTACAAGGAAGAGTTGCGCAATTAAAGCAGCGTTTATGGAACATTATTTTACCCCGGGAAGAGGTCTGTAGAGTGCAATCAAGTTTTGGTCAATCGCTACATGACAACACCTTAGGAAGTAGGGATTCTTCAGCTAACGCGTACCGCTACCGTTGGACTTGGGAAAAAAGCGGGTGGGGAACGCACTGTGTGGATTGCTATCCTGGGAACTGTCCCTTTAAGGTCTACACGTCTAACGGGCAAATTCTTAGAGAAGAACAAGCGGCTACCTTCGAAACCGTGGAAGAAGGTGTTCCGGATTTTAACCCGATGGGTTGTAATAAAGGTGCCTGTTGGAGTCAACAACTTTATCAAGGAGATCGCTTACTTTATCCTATGCGAAGGGCGGGAAAAAGAGGTGAGGGTAAATGGGAACGCATCAGCTGGGATCAAGCTCTAGAACAAATTGCGGATGCCATGCTGGACGCTATTAGAAAAGACGGTCCCGAGTCAATTGTGCGGGAAGGCACACCTGAAGTGGCCGCCGTATTGCCGACGGACCGCTTCTTTCACATAATAGGTGGGAGAATGCTTGATCTGCACCCGTCGTTTAATGACTTTTCAATCGGTTTACATGAAACGTTCGGGAAGTGGAACCCGGTGTCTTCGGCAGATGATTGGTTTCATTCCGAATTCATCATGATCTGGCATATGAATCCAGCTTTTACTCGAATTCCGTTTTACCATTTTATGTTAGAGGCCAGGTATCACGGAGCCGAAGTCGTGTCGATATCGCCGGATCTTAATGCGTCTCATATGCATTCGGATTATCATGTACCGATTAATCCTGGCGCCGATGCGGCGCTCGCACTTTCTATGGCGCAGGTGATAATCGAAGAAGGTCTTGTGAATGAAAAGTTTGTTTTAGAACAAACTGATTTGCCGTGCTTGGTCAGGCTAGATAACCGCCGCTTTCTGCGCGAGACGGATTTTACATCTTCGGGTAGGGAAGACCAACTTTATCACTGGGATCTTGAAAATGGACTCGTCAAGGCTGACAGGTCGAGTCTCTTTTTAAGTGGTAAAGACATTGCACTTTCAGGTGAGTATGAAGTTACGATTCGTGATGGACAAAAAGTTAAGGTAGTACCTGTTATGGAGCTTTTAAAGGACCTCGTGAATCGTGAATACACTCCGGAAAAACAACAAGCTACTACAGGGATACATCCTGATACTGTTCGCATGCTGGCTCGAAAAGCTGCAAGCAAGAAGACTAACATTATGCTGGGGTGGAATTCGTGCAAGTACTACCATGGTGACCTTATGGAAAGAAGCATGTGTTTGCTTCTAGCGCTCACTGGAAATTGGGGTAAACAAGGAACTGGTATTCGCTCATGGATGATTGGTATGGCCGATGGAATGTTTTCTCTGATGGTTAAGAGCTTGCCTGGAATAGAAGGAGCCGAACAGCTATTTAGTGCCCAAGAACAAGCTATTCAGTTGTTACGTACCAATGACCCGAGCCTGACGACGGATGAGTTGGCAATCAAGGAAGCCTCCAGATTGCTTGCCCGTTTAGGGGCCTTAGGTGGTAACGCAGAAAACATCGACAGGAGGTTTTCGGGATCGCCTCCAGCATTTTGGTGGTATTATCAAGCCGGTTATAAGCAACGGTGGGAAAAAAGGGAGTGGGGGGACGAATCGTTGCCCCGGGATTTTGCGGATTACTTTAAAGAAGCTCTTAACAAAGGCTGGTGGGGCGACCTAGCGGGACCGAAACCCGAGCAAGTTCCGCACGTTCTTATTGAATGTGGAGGCAACATGTTGAGACGCACTAGGGGAGGATATACCCAGCTGGGTGAGAATCTCTGGAAAAAACTAGATCTTATTGTAATGATCGATTTTCGCATCAATTATACCGCCCTTAATGCCGATATTTTGCTTCCTGCGGCCCAGCATTATGAAAAGGTGATGTTTCATATTCCGAGCGCACATCTATTACATCTGGTTATGTCGGATAAGAATGCCGAACCGGCTGGCGAAGCAAAACCCGAGTGGGAAATTTATCAGCTGCTGTTAAAAAAGTTCGCTGAAAGGGCTCAAGCAAGAGGAATTACCTCATATAGAAACCAACACGGAGCTGAGTTCGTGCCGGCAGAAATGTGGAATCAATATACGCTAAACGGGTATTTGGAAAGTGAAGATAATTTCGCAGATGAGATAATAAGAGATTCCGTGTACGCCGGAACGTTACCAAAAGATTTAAGCCTTGAAAAGATGCGCGAAGTCGGGTTCGTGAGATTCATTGACTGGGGAACGTCACCCTTTGCTCTCGCCCAGGCATCACCTCTACATCCAGATAAAACACATTCACCCTTTATTAATCATGTGGAAAAAGGACATCCATTCCCGACGTACACGAGACGGGCACAGTTTTATATTGATCACCCTTGGTGGCTTGAAGCCAAAGAGGAATTGCCCGTACACAAACCGAATCCAAAATCAGGAGGCGATTATCCATTAAGGATGACATCCGGACACAACAGGTGGAGTATACATTCTATGAACCACGGCAATCCGGTTATATTACAAACTCATCGCGGGGAACCGGTAGTTGAAGTTAGCCAGTCAGATGCCTTAGCTCGCCAAGTAAAGGACAACGATTGGGTGAGAGTTTATAACGATATAGCGTCTTTTGTGGCCCGCGCCAAAGTCTCTCCAGGGGTTATGCCGGGGCAGTTAATATCTTATAACGGCTGGGACGGTCATCAATACCGTGAATGGAGGGGGGCTAATGAGATCGAAGCCGGAATGGTTAAATGGATTGCTTTTGCGGGCGGTTACGGTCATATAAATTACTCACTGGCTGAATGGCAGCCCATTCCAGCCGATCGAGGTATACCATGTGATTTTGAAAAGGCCAAGGAGGTATGAATTGGAAATAACGTTTAGTAAGTTGGCGGAAAATGCTCCATATCCAAATGAGAAATGGAATTCGATGCATATGAATCAATTGAGTCTGGAGCCAATTCCTATTGACTTGCAACCGAATCAATATATTAAAACGACGTATGCCAAAAAGAAATATGGGTTGGTAACTGAAGTAAAGTTTTGCCCTGCGTCTTGTAAAGATAACCTTTATTTCTACCTGGAGTGGTATGACTCAAAGGTGCCCAATACGGAATTTCAAGATATGGCCGCCGTCTATTTTCCGCTCGGTCCCGGTAATGAAGAAGCAATCAACCTAGGCACGAGAAAAGAGCCGGTTTTGTTATTACAGTGGCGTCATAGGACCGAGATGTCGAAAAATTTATCAAACATAGTTCAATTTATTTCTTATGGTCCGGGAGTTTTTATTAAAGAAGACGCTGATCCTGCTTTAAGGGCAGAAGCCGAACTCGCTGACGGAAAATGGAAATTAGTAATCAGCATTGGCCGAAAGCAGTTACCTGAATCGTTTAGCAAGCTAGGAGTTGTTGTGTGGGACGGATCTAACCAAGAAAGAGCTGGTTTGGCTGCCGCCACAAAGGAATGGATTGTTTTGAAAGGTTAGGGTGATGAACCATGGTTGAAAAGCTTAAAGCTCAAGATGTTGCCCACCAGGTAGCGATGGTATTTGATCTAAACAAATGCATGGGATGCCAAACCTGTTCTATTGCTTGCAAGACCCTCTGGACAAGGCAAGAGGGCGAAGAATATCAATGGTGGATGAGCGTCAATACTCAGCCTGGCCAAGGTTACCCCAAAGCATGGGAAACTATGGGTGGAGGGTATAAAAATAATGCCATAAATCCCGGAGAGATCCCCACTAGGCAAGCATTTGGCGGGGGTTGGGAGTTTAATTATGACGAAGTATTTTATTCCGGCAAAGGGAATTCGGTACACCTGCATGCAATTGATAAGGGCGATGGCACAACACATTGGGGAATGAACTGGGACGAAGACCAAGGTGGCGGTGAATGGCCTAACGCCTATTATTTCTATCTTCCGAGACTTTGCAACCATTGTACGAAGCCCGTATGTGTAACCGCTTGTCCGAGTGGTGCCATGTACAAAAGGCACGAGGATGGAGTTGTTTTACGCGATGAATCAAAGTGCCAAGGAGCCCGATTTTGCCAAGAAGCCTGTCCGTATAAAAAGATTTTTTATAACTACGTAAGAGATATTTGCCAGCACTGTATTTTATGTTTTCCCCGGTTGGAAGAAAACGTAGCGCCAGTCTGTGCTCGGCAATGTCCAGGCAGGCTCGTATTCGTTGGTCTATTAGATGATACTTCGGGACCGATCCATAAGCTCGTTTACGAATGGGAGATTGCACTGCCTTTGCATCCGGAGTACGGTACTGAACCCAATATCTTTTATGTACCACCGCTATCACCTTATAAAATAAACGATGATTTCTCTATTGACGAGACTCAGATGAGAATTCCGCCAGAATATTTAGAGTATCTGTTCGGACCCAAGGTTCATGGAGTACTCGATAAGCTTCAGCAAGAACTTAAAAAAGTGAGAAACGGCGGAACGTCTGAAATCTTGGACACATTAATTGTGTATAAGTGGTTAGATTTGTTTGGACCATACACCGTCGATCCGTCAACGCTTGACCGGAGGCCGGAGAAGATAGCTGTGTCACTAAAGAGAAAAGAAAGCAAGGAGTAGTTAAAATGTTCACTTTTTCATTATCTGGATTAGAAATTAAATCTGGTAGCGCTGATGTTACCGAGGTCGAAGAATCCGAAGTAACTGCGCGTTCGGCATGTTATTTATTTTTTAGCAAGATGTTTGCCCCACCTCGACCAGAAACATTTGAAAAGGTGATTGATATGTCTTTGTATAACGACCTCATGACTGCATGCAAGCTTTTACCTTTTTGTTTTGATTTAACGAAATACGGATTTAGTGAGCAACTTAATTTCGATCAATATAGCGACCAATATAGAACACTATTCGGACAAGATGGCGAATTGTTGCGGTCTGATCCGATCTTGCACAATCTTGATTCCATCAAACGTGATTACGAATATTTCGGCTTATCTTTTTCATCGAAATCAGACAAAGCAATTGATCATCTGGCTACCCAGTTGGAGTTTTTGCAATATATTACCTTTAAAGAAGCGGCAACAACTTCAGCAAGGCTCGCGTCGTCCTACAGAGGTGCCCTGCGTGATTTCCTAAAGAAGAATCTGACCCCGTGGGTTCCAGTAATAGTTGGAAAGGCTTTAGAATGTAATCCTATCGAACCGTTTAACTGGGTGCTTAGGTCATTTAATGAATTTATCGTAAGCGATTACAAGTATGTCCAGTCGGACCTGGGAAGCTAGAAAACCTTACTTGGAGGAACCCTTTAAAGTACCGTTAGCTTTACAGATAGAGAATACTGAGCTCATGGCAAGCGAAGATGATTATAGAAGCCGTTGGAGTTGGGACCGTAGTACCTGGGGGACACACTGTCTTAATTGTCTAGCCACCTGTCCTTATAAAGTATATGTTAGGGACGAAAAAATCCTATTTGAAGAACAAGCCGGGTCTTACGAGTCGATTACTTCGCGTATTCCTGATATGAATCCCTTGGGTTGCCAAAAAGGTAGCTCGTGGTCTTCACAAATATATAGCAAGGATCGTATATTGTATCCGCTAAAGCGTTCCGGTGAGAGGGGATCGGGCAAATGGGAAAAAATTACCTGGGATGAAGCTATTAATGAGATCAGTTGTAAGCTCCTATCTACTATAAGAGAATATGGCCCGGAGTCAATAGTCTTTGAAGAAAGCGTCGAAGGCGGACTTATGAGTCAAATGCCGTTTTTGCGGTTTGCGTCGCTAATTGGGGCGGTCACTTTAGATGCTCAGGGCCTAGTGAACGACTTGCCGCTCGGGCAGTACATCACATTCGGTAAGTTCTCACTAGCTTCGTCCGTAGATGACACTTTTGAATCCGAAGTGCTTTTAATATGGCACTCCAACCCGGCATACACATCTATTCCCTATTATCATTATATTACCGAAGCTCGGTACAAAGGAGCAGTGATTATTACCATTGCACCCGATTACTCGGCTTCTTGTATATGTGCTGATTATTTTATTCCCATTAAACCCGCAACGGATGCAGCTTTAGCATTGGGCTTGGTCAAGCTCATAATGGATTCACAAAAAGAAGACGCGCTTTTTTTAAAGTCTCAATCTGATTTAGGCTTTCTCGTACGTACTGACACGAAACGGTATTTACGCGAGCGGGAAATGATCCGCGGGGGATCCGATGAACGATTTTTTTGTTTTGATAAAGACAAGGGGATATCTCTAGTCAACAATTCTTCCTTGGCCCTCGGTACGCTTAATCCGGAACTTTATTACAAAGGTGTTGTACGTTTAGCCGATAATTCAGAAGTTGAGATCTCAACGGTAGGTCAAATGCTTAAAGATCACCTAAGAAGCTATGACGTAGAATCTGTTGCAACGAAAACAGGCATAGCCCCCGAAAACCTCATAAAGCTTGCGGGCATCATAGCGGGCAAAAAAGTTAAAATCTTAGAAGGCTTTAATGCTCCCAAGTACTATCACGGAGATCTTATGGAAAGAAGTATGTGTTTACTACTTGGCGTCACAGGCAATTGGGGCAAAGCCGGTACCGGCATACAGGGTCTAGCTTTAGCGGGTTTTGACGGCTATATGCTATTTTCGATGAAGACTGCTGCCGGCATTGCCGAAACCTCACGAATTTTAGACGGGATTGATCAAGCCAATTCAACAGCAAGAAATGCCAATCCAGATCTTTCCGATGAAATGATAGGGAACCAGATGCTTCAGCTTTCAACCGCAAAAGGAACTAGTGCGCCGCCTTTTTTCTTTAATTACTATCACGCGGGGTATAGGGAAAACTGGGATACGAGCGACTGGAACGATCCCGGCATGAAAAAACCATTTAGTAGTTATTTTGACGAAGCAATCCGTAAGGGGTGGTGGGGCGGAAATGTGAGGCCGGGAGCAAATAATTCTCCAAAGGTATTCTTTGCAGTGGGCACAAATCCTATAAGAAGAACTAGAGGTGGGTCCAAGACGTTGTTGTCACATTTGTGGCCTAACTTAGATTTTGTAGTTGTGGTTGATTTTAGAATGTCGTCTACAGCCCTTTGGGCAGACATTGTGTTGCCGTGTGCCATGCAGTATGAGAGGCTAAACGTACAGTATCCAATAACTCACACGGTTACGGTTCAATTTTCTGATAAGGCGACAGAACCAATGGGCGAAGCAAAAACTGAGTGGGAAATATTTCAATTGATCGCCCAAAGGTTAAAGGAGCTTTCCGTTGAGGCAAACTACATCGAATACGAAGATCAGAGAAGAATAAAACACAGGCTTGATAATTTAAGTGAAACTTACGATCTAAATGGCGCGTATAGTTCTGAGGAATCAATTATAGACGAGTGGGTGAGGGATTCCGCATACGTGGGGACTGTTGAGCCAAATGCATCGATTGCGACATTAAGGCAAAAAGGAAGTTTAAGGTTTAAAAATTTAGGAATTTTTGCTCCAGGGCTTTCTGTAGCCGGCGATATAGAAAATGATCGACCAATGACGGCCTTTACCTGGCATGTTGAGAAAAACCTAATCTTTCCGACTTTAACTCGGCGTGCCCAGTTTTACATAGACCACCCTTGGTTTATAGAAGCAGGCGAGGCCTTACCGGTGCATAAGGATAGTCCGTATATGGGAGGCAATTTTGAATTTATTTTAACAAGCGGTCACTCAAGATGGACGGTACATGCCTCGCACATGGGAAACAAGCACGTGCTTGAGACTCACCGCGGAAAACCTAATATAGTCATATCAAAAAAAGATGCCGTGAGGCTGGGTATAAAAGATGGAGACTCAGTACGCGTATTTAACGATCACGGAGAGTTCACAGCTATGGTTAAAATCGCAGGACGCGTTCAACCTTGTCAAGCCATCATTTATAACGGTTATGAACCGCATTTATTTAGCGGATGGAATGGTTCAAACGAAGTCGAACCCGGCATGGTTAAATGGCTACACATGGTAGGGAAATACGGTCATTTGAGATATTTGCCTTTTGGCTGGCAACCGGTTCCTATTGATAGGGCGGTACGTGTCGGGATTGAGCCTGAATTATGAAGAATAATTATTGATTTGGAGGAAATATGGCGCTTTTTAAAAAAGGAACTGAGGAAAAGTCAGTAATTAAAGTTTCTCCAGAATCTGGAGTATTTCTGGATAAACTATTTGATCAAACGAATTCATTTTATTCACTTTTAACAACGTTGCGTACCAGGCGGGTTGGGATGGGGTATTCAATTGAATCTGGGGTGCCAGAAACCTTTGCAAACGCTCCGGAAAGACTATTAAAGCAAGCACTTGGACCACTTAATCATGTATCAGATAAGGAACCTCAGGGGTTATCTTCATTTGAAGAGGCCGTTTTGTGCTGGGCCGGAGCTGGATTAAACGGGATGGTTTTGGGCGATATTGCAGTAAACGGAGGGCTCAAAAGTATCCTATCTCTTACGGGCAGGACAGTTCCTTCTTCCTCAAACGATCTTTCGGTCGAATTAGTTGTGGTTAACGACCAAGGAGTGTTCATATATAAGCCTCAACCTAAAGACCATTCATATATATCCAGTAAAAATAAGCAAGATCGAAAAAAGATTTTTACCTGGTACGAAGAGGGGATGATTCAGTTAAGCAATTCGAGACCGGACGTAGTATGGCCCGGCGCGCCTGAAGGAACGAGAAATGCTTCTGCATTAGGAGCTCAACAATACAATTTAAACCGACCCGGCTCAACGTGGTTTTTACCTATTGGTGATTTAGGCATCGAGTGGTTCAATCAATTGTTAAACGCCTATGAGCTTTCGGGTTTTTATTTACAAGATCCGGAGACCATGGAACCAGCCGGATGTAAGAACTGGATAAAACCAGGTTTTCTCGAGGTAGCATTTCCGATTCCAATATTTGATGAGCAGATTTTAATGATGCATTCAAACCAGGTAGGGGCTATGATTCAAAATATTCGACTTGCCTGCGAATCTCTTGGATTGGGAGCTTGGGTCGTTGGAGGCTATGCGGACGATTTGGTACTGGGAGCTTATCCTGATATAACCAACGGGCTAGGGTTTAACTACATCACCCGTGATCCCAATAAAAATCCCACCTTAAATCCCTCGTATTGTACCGGTTTAGAGGGATTTATAGAAGCAACGGTAGTTCCCAGCAAAAAATTTCCGACGCCAGAGCAAGCTATTGACTTTGTGGTTCAAAAGCGGATTGATGAAGGACTCTTAAAAAGAGAACTGTTAAATAATCCATCACTTGCTCCATACAAACCGGACGTCTTGGAAAGAATAGTAAATAACGAAAATACTTATTGGGCAGATTGGACGCTAGAGGCAGCTATAGCAACAGTTGAATATATTGTAGATAAATACGGCTGTGCTCCTGCATTTATTAACCCGATGCGCGCAAAACTGTCCATCCAGGTTCACCATTTAGATATTGACTTTTATACAAAATACTATACGGATGATGTCGTGGAACAATACATCCCCGCACAATTTAGAAATCATTTTGACAACTGGCATTGAGCAAATGAAATATAAAGCTTTAATCAGTTGTAAGAGTCTCGACCAATGACACAAACATGGGTTAGCGTAATTGCTTCATTTCTTCACTTAGTTGCCGTCGCGGTTTATGTAGGGGGATCGGTAGCAATGGAGTTTGTAATGTCTCCAGCACAAAAATACGTGCCTCCTTCACAGGCGCAAGTAATCGGTCAAAAAAGTGCCGATCGATTTTTGATTTTAGTCTGGAGTGCCTTAGCCTTGTTTCCTATCAGCGGCGGACTCTTATTTTTTTCACTTTCAGATCAAAATGTAGTAAATGGTACGAAGTTTTTCACGACCGATTATGGTCGTACATTGTTTGCCATGATTTTTTTATGGTTTGTCTTGGTAATCAATGGCAGCTTAATTACCTTCGTCTACCGGCCCAAATTGAGACAAAAAGTATCATCACAAAGGCAGGGTCAGGATTTTTCGCGCACACAGAAAGAAATGCAAAAAGCAGCACAGATCGTATCTTGGATTACTAGGATCGATTTGGTGATCGCCGTGTTTATAGTTCTTCTCGGTGCCTCCATGGCTTATGGGAGCGGATTACTTTGAAAGCAAATGGGATTTTATTCTTTAGCGTTGCTTTTGCGCTCGGATGGTCTCTTTATTTTGGCGGTGTGTTATTTATGTACGTTGTTTGGCGACCGTTACAACAAGATATTTCCCCATCTCATACGGCGGTAATATGTAGCCTTATGGGGAAAAAATTTAAATGGATAGCGGGTGGATCATTGATATTGTGCGGCATCGGTTATATCGGTTTACTTAACAGCGTAGGTTCCCTGGGTGGAATTTCAAATTTAGCGCGTCAAGATCAGGTTCGCTTTAGCACAACATGGGGGTTGATAGGCGGCGCTATTTTAGTGAGTTTATTGTCCCTTAACATGATAATGGGCCATATCCTGCATCCAAATTCGCATTCAAAACTCAAGTTAAGAGTAAGAAAAGACAACCCAGATTTGTTACGCAAGCGTAAACTCGCGGCCATTAAGAGGATGGATATAGCTCTTAAAGTCGAGTTAATACTATCTTTTTGTGCGACCGTATTACTAGCTTGGGCAACGGCACGAGGACGATAAGGAGGTAGAAAAACAAATGCCAAAGACAATTGCTACCACACCTAGCTGGTATTGGCCGGAAGGATTAAAGAGAGCAATAGGGATTCCTCCATTTTGTATAAATCGGCTTATTCAAGCTAAGTGGTCAGAGAAAAGCTCGTCGGATTTGGTAATAACGGATGGAACTAGGACATTTTATCGCGATGAATTTCTGAAAATATTAACTTTAATCAATTCAACTGATATATTAAAACAGTCCGACGACGGGATTACAGGAGTTGTGCTAAGCCCCGATGCTGAATCATTCATGCTATTTTTATCAAGCATTGCAAGCCATAATAATGTACAAGTCATTAAAAACAGTGACACTCTCAATTATTTGTCAAACCTTGACGCAGTTCTCGTAAGTTCATTTGCTGAGCATAACGGTACCTTAGATCCCAATAAACTCGGTTATCGCGTGTTAAGCGAAAAAGACTTGTACGCGATTAGTCAAGCTAATTCCTCAATTGTTGAGCATGATTTAAGTAAGCGCGATCCACGCAGCATAAAAATCTACGTTGACGGGAAATTTGGATTGGCAAGACATTCGCACAAAAGCGTTTTGTCTCAGAGCATTTCGTTTATTAAATTTTTCGAGCCAGTTAATGACTCACCCTGGTTGATTCGGGGAGGCATATTTCCTTGGCTTATGATCAATGCGGCCATCGGTTGTTTGCTCTACGGAGTCCCAATTCTCATTGGAAAAAGCGCCGAAGATGCTATTGTATTATGTGAAAAGTACCAAGTTAGTACTGTCGTTAGTGATCTAAACGTTGAACAAGACGATCCCCTAAAACGCTCAAAGGGTGATAATCGGATTCGGATGATTTTAGGTACCGGTTCAAGCGTTCAGACGGATGTCAGACGGAACATTGCCAATAACTCAAAAGCTGAGGTGTTAAATGTTTTTGGCTGTGGCGAAACAGGACCCATGCTTGGATCTCACCCAAGTTGGTATTTGCAAGAAGCCACGGGTATCCCCTTTCCAAATATGAATTTAATCCCGATAGATCCGTACACCGCGGATCCAATTGATACATTGTGGGAATTTCTAGACGAAGCCGGTATTCTAGCGTGGTCGCCCTCTGTAGCCGATCCGGTCGGAGAACAATATATAGGAAATAAATTAATAACTGGATATCACGCAACGGCTGACCCGAACGGGATGCTATATATACTTGACGACGGACTATAAAATAGATTCACAATTACTGTGATTATGCGCAACGTGCGAATTGTGGATAATTATAAGGGTCTAGGACTCCGATCGTGACTACAATAAAACTTAATCCGACCTGGTAATTCAATTTAAATTATTAACAATAAGAGATTCTTTATTTTGAAATCGTTTCTAGTAATTGATCCGAATTGACAGTTAGGCGTTTTTAAAGGCCGGCATTACTTTATCGGCCATCAATTCCATTGACCTTGTCACCTTTTTGTGGTCTAAACCGCCTATGCGCGTCCATGCTAAGTACGTAGTCACCGAACAAAGTTCTTTAATCTCTGCTATACGATCAATCACCTGGTTTGGGGTTCCGCATACGACAGCACCTGATTTAACGACGGTATCCCAATCAAGTACTTCAAGTAAGTCACGCGCCGAAGTGTACCATTCATAAGTCTTGATTGCTTGCTGTCCCTTCGGCGGAGCAATGTAATTGGCAAAAGTGTGTAAATACCACATAACCGGATCTCTAAAATCATCTAAAGCTTGTTCACTGGTATCTGCGACATAAGTCATAACCAGAGCGCCAACCTCATAATTTTTTGGGTCCTTGTTATTAGCAAGTAACGCATCTTTCCATTGTTGTATTTGCTCTCCGCCGGTATTAACATCGAAGCCAAATACGGGAGCACATAACAAGTTATAGCCATATTGCCCGCAAAGGGCGAATGATTCTTGCGATAATGAGGCCATCCAAATCCGTGGCCGTGGTTTTTGCAGCGGTTTGGGTCTGACTGTTAGGTTCTCGAAGTTAAAAAATTCACCCCGATAGCTAAAACTCTCTTTTGTCCAGGCATTTTCTATAACCTCAATAGATTCCCGAAATATTTCTCTAGATCGAGCTTGATCGACCTGATAACCTTTAAATTCATGAGGCTGATATCCTCGTCCGACTCCTAGTTCAACTCGGCCGGAGGATATTAAATCGAGCATTGCAAACTCTTCAGCGACGCGAACGGGATGATTTAATGGCAAGACGACCACACCGGTTCCCAACCGCAGGTTTTTTGTTCTAGATGCTAATGCAGCTAGCGTAACAGCAGGGGACGCACAATAGCCATATTCACTAAAGTGATGTTCGGCGGGCCAAACTGAGTCAAAACCAAAACCTTCAGCGCGAGCCATAATGTCAAGCTGCTCATCTAATATCTCTTTCTCCGTTCTACCCATCGGATTTTCAAATAAATGCAATTAGCCAAACTTCATTTTTTCTCCCTTGTCTTATGTTCTTTAATCTCTAATGTGTTTTATTGAGTTAATCTTACGCTGCACAAATAAATACGAGATAGAATCTAAGGTTATTACTTCAAGTAACGAAATGAAAATAAATTAAAGAGATCAAATGTTATTACAAGTATTTCTTTTGTCTTTTCGCGTTTTGTTTGATTGGCTTATTCGTTCGGGAAGACTTTTAGGTGTTCTCTAGGCAGATGTATCTGTACGTCGGAACCGGGAAGATAAACGTCTGTCCATGACGGTAAAAGACGTATCTGCATTCCCGATCCGATATTCAAAATCGCTCGATAGCCCCGAGGTGTTATATCGTTTTTTACAACCTTTGCACTAAAGACGTTGTCTTGCGGACCGCTATTGCTTGTCAAAAGGTCCGGTGTAAGTACTTTGATGAATTCGGGACGGATTGTAAAAACTACTTCTTTAATGCCTTTAGGCAGATCTGAACAATGCCATAACGCGATGCCTGCAGCCTCTATTTTTCCGTCACCTATGTTTCGTCCTTTTATGAACGTATCGTAACCCAAGAGCTCTGCAACGTACTGGCTTAAAGGATTAAATAGCACCTGTCTTGCTGCACCAAACTGAACATTTTGACCATCTTTTATTACTAATATATGGTCTGCTAAACTGAGGGCGTCATTGATGTCATGAGTGGAGATAATTAGCGCGGTATCTCTCAAAATCTCTAGGCTAAGCATTTCGTCTATTAAGCTATTTTTGCTTACGGTATCTAATGAAGAAAAAGGCTCGTCCAATACCAATATAGACGGGCTTTTACTGAGAGCCCTAGCTAAAACAACTTTTTTATATTGTCCCCCCGATAATTGACAAGGATATGAATTAAGCACACTTTGCAAATTCAAGTGTTTTACCCAATAAGCAAGCTCGGTTTTCTCCCTGAAAGATTGGTTATAAATCATTAGCTGGCTATCGATACTTTTGTTTGGGATCAAGGATCCGTGTTGAGGCACGTACCCTACATGTATAAAAGAACGGTTCAAGATGTTCATTTGTAAATCATAGAAGTCAAGGCGACCGGAGTTGTTTTCGTAAACTCCTGAGATTAATTTTAATAAGGTTGACTTTCCTGCTCCGGTTACTCCCAAAACTGCAAGGCGTCTGGTTGGTATTGGAATTGAGGTTTTTAATCTGAATGAACCGATTCTTTCATTGAAATCAAAAATATAGCTTAATGAGGGCAGCTCTTTTCGGATTATACCAGGTGGCGAGATTAACTGGATTGAGTTCTTGGTTCTTGAATTTAAACGAGTCCAGAAGTTTTTTGGCCTTCTTACTAATTCAGTAATTGCTATTATAATTATTGCAGTTCCGAGGGTCAATAATACTACCAAGTTAGTTGAATCAATTCCCGTCGAGCTAAAATCTACATAGACAAGAACAGGTATCGAGTAAGGATGATAAGATACTAACAATGTCGCGCCGAATTCGCCGAAGCTTCTAAGCCAGCTTAACAACAATGCAGCCCTTACTCCGGTGCGGGCCGCGGGTCGTGCTATCTGGTGATATAATTTAAAAAAAGAGGTCTTAACTGTTTTCGAGAACTCAAATATAGCTGGATCAATCGAATCAAAACTATATCTGGCGGTTATTACGGCAAAAGGACAAGCGACAAAGACTTGGGAGAGTATTATCCCTATCGTTGAATCGGTAAGCGAGCCATTAGTAAGTCTTCCAAAAAAAGTAAGCGGGCCTATAACCCTCAGCAAAAATATGCCGTCAATGAGCGGAGGAAGCGCTATAGGAATTGAAATAATATAAAAGATAAAAATAAAGAGTTTCTTGTGCCTATATTGTGATAGATAAAAAGCAAGAGGTATAAAGCAGACATAGATTATTGACGTCGAAAGAGTTGCCGTTGTCAAAGAAGTAATAAAAGCCGAAATAACATATTGCGATGAGCCAAAACGAGGCTTGGTTAAAACGCTATATATAAAGAAAATTAGGGGACCCAGTACATATAAGAGAGCCAAAAGGCAAAGCAGTTTTAAAATGCCTGAGCGAGGCTTCGAACCACTAGGAAAACCGGAATCCTTCATATGACATTTTAGAGAAAATGATTTATCCGTTGATGGCCAAGCGCGTTATGCAAGCCGGTACTGTTTTGTAGGCATTGTTGCGAACTAATTTAGGTGGGTTTATGAGAATAATGCCGTTCTTAGAAAATAGAGAAATAGCCGCCTTTTGAAATAGAAACTCGGAAAATGCTAGAGCACCGGCGTAATCGGGTGCATTCTTTGGAATAGAAAGTGAGTACGTTGCGCCAAAGTTAAGAGGATTTAATTTTACATAGGGCAATTTAGCCGCAACGGCTTCATTTAAGTAAAGAAAAGCCGCGTCTAGTTGGCCGCTTTGTAAGCGGCCTACCAAGGTTTCTTCCGGGAATTCCGGGAACTTAGTTTGTGCTAAGCTGACCAAGTCCTGCTTACGGTAGTAAGTATCGGCTTTCTGTAACATCTCAATGGTGAGAGCTCCTTTGGGATCTAATTTGGGATCTGTGCGACCGATTTGAATGTTTGAAGATGTAATTACTTGAATCCACGGGCGGGTTTTAAAGTCGGTCGCATATCTAGAGTGTGGGTTATATGCAATTACCAGAGGATCAGTCGCAAATACCAGGTAAAAAGAGGTTTCGTCCGGCAACTTCTTATTAAAGAGGCTTTCTTGAACAGAATTCGCGGCGCTTATGAACACATCGGCTACCTCTAGGCCGGAATTCATCTCATTGGCAAGCTCGTTTGATCCGCCCGGATATCCTTGAAATTGGAATCCTTCAGTAGCGGTAAATACTGGGCCTAGACTGCCGTTGAATATTTCCGCGAGGCTTCCAGCATAAAAAACCCGGACAGGTCCGTTACCATGGCGAATCTGGCAAGACCCGGTTAGTTTATTTGATGCCCTTTGGCCTGAACATGATACCAGAACCGTGCAAAAGAATACGCCCAAAAAAATTTGACTCGCCGATTTGAACTTCACCGGTATGATGCCTCCGTTAGAGTAATTACTACATTGGTAGCCTTACAGCTTGCCACGGCCAGCATGCCTGGCTTTAATCCGAGCTCGTCACAAGCTTCGCGACTTGTTAGAGAAACTATCCGAAACTTTCCCGATACTATATCGATTTGAGCCATTACGGTATCTTTTTTTACGTCCGTTACCAATCCCCGAAAGTTGTTGCGAGCCGAGATTGGGAGTCCGAATTGCCGGGCCTTGGATTGGTTTTTCAAAAAATCAGCCAGTGAAACGGGGTCAATCTCTCTGTGACCGCCTTTTGACCGGGAAGCGCTGATGACATTCTGGTCGGCCCACCTCCGGATCGTATCGGGGCTTACGCTCAGCAGTTCAGCTACATCACTAATTTTCAAAGTATTGTTTATTATAATTTTGCAAATACTAAAAAATTAGGGTCAGAAGTTAGTATTTGACCGAATCCTTTCTGGTTTTTAATACATCCTAAAGTACTTAATTAATGAGAATTCCACTTAAAGTGACGGATTGAGATTGCTCCCAGGTCTGCAGAATGGCGGTTTTAGAATGAAGTGCGCTATTTGACTGTCGATAGCCAATGGGTTAAAAAGAGAAGTTATAAACTAAGCGATAGCATAGGCAAACGATATGGAATGCTCTGGCTATCGCTATTGGCAAATCAATATAGCTCTTTTAACAGACTTCTACGTGTTGACCAACTGGCCCGTTAAACTAGGTTGCGTTTTTTTTGCGGATTAAATTGGTCTTCTAGGTTTTTTCCTACGCGATTTAAAAATGACTTAATGGTCGCATCAGCTATTAAGTGAAGCCCCGCGTTATTTATGAGTTTTCCGGCTCGTCCGAGCGGAACATGATAATGCCCTCGAAGTTCAAGCTCCGTATTTTCACCGCTGCTTCGTGCAATTAACTTGGCATAAAGCCGCGGGAAAAACTGACTCGGCCCGCTCGCTTCCCATGCTATGGGTATCTCTAAAATATCTTCTCGTTGTGTTGGACTACCTACCGACACGACGACGGTCTTGGCTAGCCAGGTGTGCTTAGCCGGACCTACTCTTATATAAATTTCGTCTTTATCCTGGCGTATTTCATCAACGACATCTAAAAGCCATTGGGTATCTTTCTTTGCAACTATAAGCATTACGAGAGGGAGGCTTATTTTAATAGACATCGAGGAACCTATTGGTACCGATTCTTCGCCAACTGGGCACAACGTGGCGGGGGGGGCTTTTCGCGCGTCTGTAAAATCAGCCGATAATTGTCCTAAGGATACCGTTCCTAGCTCGTTAAAATACGCCTGAGTTGCATCTTGTAGGGCGCGGGCCAAGCGGGGGCTCGTATTAGCCAATGGTATTGCTATTTTCATATCGTTTTCGGTTGCATCAAAGTTTTCCTCAACCGCTTTTACTAGGTCACTTAACAAGATAGTTGCTGGATCTCTGGTAAGTACGTAACCACCTGACTTACCGGCCCGCGACTCCACTAGCTCAGCCCTAATAAGATCCGACATGATCTGAGATGCAAACGATCTCGGTATTTCGGTTTCCGCGACTATCTGCCTTATTTTTACCGGCTGACCAACCGGAAAGGTACTGGCCAGAAATAGCGCCACTCTTAATCCGTATTCTCCCCGCTTTGAAAGGGATAAGTTCACAGCTTCTATGTTAACAGGTTAATGGTTCAAGAAATAATAAGACTTAATCATTAGTACACGGCGAAGGATTACACGCGATGTCCAGGGGAAATACTATGTGTTTACAATGATTTAAGAATTCTAATTCTGGCATGAACCCCAAATGGTTGACACTTGTTACTTAACTTTATCATATCCCATCCTTTTTTCCCAAACATCGGTGTCATATATCCGAGACTCGAATGCAACCTCTCGGTGTTATACCACTTGATCCATTTTAAAATTGCATCGTTAGCTTTTATTTTGTTTCAAATTCCGGCCAATAGAAACTCTCCTCAATCGTTAAATAAAAAGGATTCGGCTATTTCTATAAAGTGCGACCTTATAGATCTTGTTCGTTGTATTAATCTGTATTCCTTTAAGGTTAACTGAAATTCATTATCCATAAATTGACTCTCCCAGTGATATAGGACCAGCTTTTAAACCTTAAAGTCCTCATTTCCTAGATCACCTTAGTTTTGACCGTTTGGTTGTCATATCAGATTTAGTGGAGGCTGCAACTCTTTCCTAGAACCAATATCAATAAAGGGGTAAAATACAGCCTACCTGTATCGATGTACTTTATATCGTGGCAGTCTTTCAAATGGATTGATAAAGGAATTGTCCCGGTTGATTAAATTAGGGACCTAGACTCTTTCTTATAGTTGTCTTAAATTTGGCTTTATTGGAATTTCTCCTAATATTATGGGCTTTTTTAGACAATATAGCTTCTTTTAG
>Ga0080006_1233529_pt1 | contig 24860 bp, 31 predicted proteins | sample RS3BMetagenome_FD_69209 | JGI IMG/M metagenome (GOLD analysis project Ga0080006, IMG submission 69209) | Ferric oxide microbial mat and aquatic microbial communities from Rainbow Spring, Yellowstone National Park, USA - RS3B (SPADES... ...
CCAACGGCCTCTGAGACTGTTGGCCTGAGTTCACGAGCCCGGGCGCGCCGCCGTTTCGTCATTCCCGAGTGCACCAGTAAATTTTCCTCACCTCAGAACTGGCGTGTCCAGACATCTGAACTTCTCCGCGCGTCGCTTCCACTCATGGCGACGGCACTCGCGGTTGCCGCCGGGGGAGGGCTTGCTCCCGTGGCTGCCGCCTCCATCACCATACCTGCTCCTATGTCGATCACAACCTCCCAGACGGTGACTCTGCCGTCTTCACTGTGCGCAACGCTGAATGCTGCCTATCCTGGATCAGAACCGAACTGTGCAGGCATTTTGGTTGTGACCGGATCTGATTACCTACCGATTCCGACCACCGGCAGGTCTTCGGGCGCAGCCCAGCCGGATTCCATCGCACCTGGCTATTGGTACTGGAGCTATACCGATCACTTGTGTTCTGGGGCCGGATGCTGGCTGTGGAATGACTCCCTTTCCATGGACGGCGTTGCAAATGGTGACGCTGTCTACCAGTGGAACGTCCAGTGCACCCCAGGTGGGTTCAGCTATTGCAGCTGGCACGGCTACTCATTCAATGGCGGGGGGGGCGCCCTACTACGCCATGGAATGTGGTATGGATGTCGTCGCTGAGCAGGTACCACCCGTACCCCCCGGATATCATGGCGTCCGCCAGTGGATCACCGACTATGGCACGCTCGGGGCCTACTCGTCCTGGTAAACTAGGCTTGCTTGAACCATCGGAGGCAATATGAGCGTCTCAGGCGATCTTGCGACTGAGAACGGCTGGGGAGGGGTTTCCCGCGCAGCGTGGGCTGTGGTCGGCACTTTAGGGGTAGTAGTTTTGCTGGCCTTCGTTGTACTGATTGGAAGCATTGTCCCACAGTCTTTCAGTCAGGGATCGGGCTGTAGTAACGCCCCTGCTTCACTCCGCTCAGCTCACCACATCACGAGTCCAAGGTGTAGCGCAGTACCTTAGACTCTTTCAGAGAGATAGGAGGTTGCAGCGGAGCACTTGCGAGGGCGCTCCGCTGCTTCTTGCTTACACAATGTGGAGCCCTGCCGAGACGGCCCTCCGGGAACAATGGAACGGCATGTCACCTAACGGCGAAAGCGGTGGTGTGGGCAGATAGGGCGGGCTGCCTCGAGAACGATGGTTCACGAGACAGCCTGCTGCATGTGGCGACACCCCTACCCTGGCGTGACTCTTAGTTCCAGTGTTCCCGGAGGGCCTGCTTTCCGCCACCCAAGATGATGCGCAACGCCTCATCTTGCATCTCCTGAGGCTATACTTGGAGCCATGCCGAGAGCACTCACCCTTCGTCTTGATGAGGCCGACCGGGCCGCATTGCAGAAACAAGCCGACCAGCTCCAGATCCGTCCCGGCACGCTTGCCCGCATCCTGGTGCATGCAGGGCTGACCGCGGACGTGCTCAATGCGGGCAGTGAAGACGCCCGGACCGCGCTCGATCGCCTGGTGCGACGGTCCCAGCGGCGAACACCGGCTGAAGCCGTGCGCTTGGTAGCCGACGCTCGCGTTGCGCTAGAACCGCACCGGTGAGCGCCGTCGTCGATGCTAGCGTCATCATCGCCGTGGTGGTGGCCGACGAGCGCCAAGATGCCGTCCGGACTCGCCTGAAAGGATGGTTGAAGGTCGGCGATCGTGTGCATGCTCCGGCGGTGTTGCCATATGAGGTCGCCAATGTACTCGCCCGATTGGTGTTTGATGGGGCGCTTCAGATCACCGAGGTGACCGACATCTGGAGCGACCTTGCTGCTATGGGTCTAATCCTGCACCCCTTCGACCTAGTCGCGGACGGTCCCGAAGTGGCCGATGTCACCGCTCGCTTGCGCCGACGGCACGCCACCGACGCGACCTACGTATGCCTAGCCCGTCAGCTCGGCACGGACCTGTGGACGCTCGACAAGGCATTGGCCCGCAATGCTGCTGGTCTTGGTCTGCCGGTCCAGCTCGTGACCTGACGTCGACTACGGGCAGAGGAAGCCACGTCGCGGGGGACCGACATGGCTTCCGCGCCTAATAGTCGCACGGTCTGCCCCGAGTGGAGGGATCAGGCAATCGACGCCACTCGGCTTCCGGCCTTCCTCGTGGCCGGCTGCCTCAAGGCTGAAAGGCATTGTTGACTCGTGCTGTAGAAGGAACTTCTATCGGGATGACCGTCTGGCCGAGGCGCGGGCCTGCCCTCCAATACAAGTAGCCTTCTGGCTAGAGTCGTCAGCATTCAAGCCCGGCACAGGGGCGGCCTACGGAACGTCGTCGTTAGCACCCGAGCTGCCCTTACCAGTTAGCCCCGGATCGTGGCCGTGGTGGACGAGGTGGCCGAAATGACGGTCCGCGGACCTCGGCGACGACAGGGCCGCCCGGTGGCCGCCTGCTGGGCGGCACGGGCGGCCCTGTGAGATCGCCAGGCTCGGGAGATCCGTGGACATCCACTTCGTCTGCGGCACCCGGAGACCGGATGCCGCGGCGGTGCCGGAGCGGCTAAAGGCCAACCTCGACGGCACCGTTGCCTTCCGGGTCAGAGCCGCCGTGAACAGCTTCATCCTGCTCGACAGAGACAGACCCTCTCTGCTGCCGCCACACCCCGCCCGGGCGGTCTTCGCTGATGAGACCGTGGAGGAGTTCCAGGCGGTCGACTGCTGAGTCGAGGAGAGCCGGGACCCGCTGCTGGCCAGGTGGGGTTCCGGGAGAGTCTCACCCACCACTGGCCCTGTATCACGCTGGTGGCAAAGTACATGCTCCACTTCAGACGACCTCTTGTCCGGGAGCCATGATGCCCCTAGTCGCCGCTACCGGCGGCGTTGTGTATCGACCCTGTCCCGGGCACCATGATGTAGCGCCTACCCCCGCCGGTCCAGGTGTAGGCCCCACTGGGACTGGCGCCTGGCGGGCCAGCGCCCCGGCGGAGGGAACGACTCGGGAACCTGCGCGCCGAGTCCGGCGTTCGGGATGATCTTCGACGAGCCGAGCCTACAAACTAGATGCGTGGCAGGCTCGCTCCGGGTCACCGCGCCGCGGGACTGGCACCAAGTGGGATCTGGGGCCTGCTCACGGGTTTTTCAGCAAGGCAGCGATCAGGACGTCGTGAGCGTCCTGAGGGGTCGGGTGCGAGTAGACCCGCTGGATCATGGCCAGAGAGGTATGGCCGACGATCTCAGCCACCTGGATCGGATTGATCCACCGACGCAGGGCCCAGGTCACGAAGCTGTGCCGGAACAGGTGGGGTTGCGAACAGTTGCTCGTAAGAAGCGCTAAAGTGAGCGCGGATGAACTTGAATGAGTGGGCGAGGCTACAGGGCATTCACCCGGTGACCGCATACCGGAGGCTCCGAGATGGGAAGCTGCCGGTGCCGGCGCGCCGCGTCGGGGGCCTGATCCTGGTCGATGCTCCAGGCTCATCCGCTGCCTCTGGCAGCGTCGCCGTCTACGCCCGCGTCTCGTCGGCGGACCAGCGCTCCGACCTCGACCGGCAGGTGGCCCGGGTCACCGCGTGGGCGACGGGCTAGGGCCTCTCGGTCGGCAGGTAGCTGTGCACGGTGTAGCGGGAGAGCGGTCCCCGGCTCTGAACCCGCTCGGGGTCAAGGAGTTCGGCGGCGAGGGCCTCCAACGTTCGCGGCGTCACCAACTCGAGCCGGTCCGGGCCGGTTCGAGCAGCCCAGGGCAGAAACACGCTTCGGAGCGGATATGCGCAGGCGGACGCCACGGTCTTGGAGGCCAATCCCCGGGCACGGCACGAGCGTAGGTAGTCTTCGACCAGCCGCCTGAGGGGATCGGAGGGGCTCTGCTCAGGCCTCGAGATGCCGTACCGCCGTGGTACGGGTGGTCCGTGAAATCGGGGTCGTGAGCTTCCCTCGCACAATGTGGGTGCAATCAACCCACAGGCTTGCCGGATTTGCAGGGAGCCTAAGACCCCTTGCGGCTCCGGTCAAGCTGCCAAAACCCGCTTAAAATCGGGTTTTGGTTGATGATGGTCGGGGAGACAGGACTCGAACCTGCGACCCCCAGTCCCCCAGACTGGTGCGCTAACCACCTGCGCTACTCCCCGGAGCCGGAGCCTGAGCATACCAGGCGCGTAGAATCTGAGCAGGTCCGGCAATAGCGGGAGACTGGAAATGCCCTGGATGCGTCGGTGCGCCAACTGCGACCGCGAGTTCCCGATTTACCGGCTCTCCGCCGTACTTCTTGACGGCGAGCTCAGTTCTGTTTGTCCCGGCTGCATGCAGTCCGAGCATGACCGGATCCAGGTACCATACGCTCCCCAGGCACCAGGAGCCGCCCAGACGAGCACGTCCCGCACCTCTTGGTGATGGACGGGGCCGCCACCTTCAAGGAGCGGCTTCGGGAGCGCAGCCGGACCATAGGAGGGAGTCTCTGCGTTGGGATCGACCCTGTGGTGGCCGCGATGCCTCAGCATCTTGAGCGCGGTCCAGACGGGGTGCGGCGCTACTGTCTTGAACTGGTCGAAGCGGTTGGACCATATGCCTGCGCGATCAAGCCCAACGCCGCCTTCTTCGAGACTCTGGGCGACGCTGGGTGGAGGATTCTCAAGGAGGTGGTCGCCATGGGCGGCCGCCATTCCCTGGTGGTAGTCGACGGCAAGAGGGGCGACATCGGGCACACCGCCGAGGCCTATGCCGAGGCGGTCTTTGATTGGCTGGGGGCCGACGCCTGCACCGTGAATGGCTACCTCGGGCGGGACTCGGTGCAGCCATTCCTGAACCGCCCAGATCGGCTGGCGTTCATCATCTGCCGCACCAGCAATCCAGGGGCCGCAGATCTCCAGGACCTGGTCCTGGCAGGCTCCGGAGATCCCCTGTACCTGGAGCTAGCCAGGCTGGTGGCCGGCTGGACAGCCGAGAGTGAGTGGCCCACGGCGGGCCTTGTGACCGGCGCCACCTGGCCCTCGGAATTGAGCCGGATCAGAGACGCCGCGCCGGACCTTCCCCTGCTGGTCCCCGGTATCGGGGCCCAGGGCGGGGATCTCAGAGCGGCCGTCGCTGCGGCCGCCGGGCGGTACGGAACCGGGCAGTACCTGATCAACGTCTCCCGCGGAGTTTGCCAGGCATCTTGCGGCCCCGACTTCGCCGAGGCGGCTGCGATGGCGGCACGCAACTACCTCGCCGCCATCGCAGAGGTTGAGGCCGGTTTGCGACCAGTGCACACGAGGCCGGACACGAGTACGCTCTAGGGGACTTGCTTCGAGTGGCGGCGACCAAGACGGTGGGGCTTTGTGCTGCTGCAGCGCTGGGATTGGCTGGATGCGGTCTGGCCTCGCCGAGCCAGCATGCGGCTCCGTCTCCCAGTCCAACTGCCACCGCCACGCCGACCCCTCTCCCCAGCGCGGTCACGGTGCTGGCACCGGACGGGGTCAACTTCCGATCCGGACCGTCGTCGACCGCATCCGTGGTGGGCATTGTGGCACAGGGGGTGACCCTGCCGGTCCTTGGCCAGAACAGTGCTGACGGCGGCTGGTGGGAGGTCAAGGGCAGCACCGCGACTGGTTGGATCACATCCAATCCCGCGGACACTTCCACCGGTTCGTTTCAGAGCTACTCGGCCGGTGGGACCAACGCCTGGTCGGTGATGTTCCCCACCAGTTGGAGCTTCGCCCAGTCAAGCTCTGGGGCGATCACCTTCACGGCGCCAGGCGGGGAGGTGATCACCGTGGTCACCGCCACGACCGTCGGCGCGCTACCACCGGGCGCCCCCTCCGGGACCGGTCAGAAGAGCGTCAGCTCTGTCGACGTCTATGGGATCACAACCAGCCTGGTGACCTATGCGACGTCCTCCGGCTATCTGGCCGCGGTGGCATTTCAGGCAGCCCCGGGACTGGCCTTCCTGATCACCGACAAGGCATCCCAGACCAGCGCGGCCCAGGACTTCTCGGTCTTCCTGGACACGTTCAAGTTTCCTCTTCCGGCGCCAAGTCCGAGCCCTTGAGGCCAGGCCCAGGCTCAAGCCGTTTGGAGAGCTCGCGATAGGCGTCCGTGCGGGCCTGGTCCACAACCTTGGTGTATCCCTGCATGGTGTTGAGATTGGCGTGCCCCAGGACCTCCTGGACCAACCGCACGTTGCCTGTTATCGTGAGCAGCTCGGTGGCCGTGGTATGCCTCAGGACGTGGGGGGACCGCAGCCCTTCAACCCCGCTGCGGCGCTGAATCCGCCGGACCAGGTGACGAGCCCCGGCCGCGGTCAGCCGCCGCGGCCCCGTGGCCACCGAGTGCCGGTCGTAGTTCAGGAAGAGCGCGGCCTCCTGATCCTCCCGTGCTCTGAGGTAGGCTCGCACCGCGGCCATGGCGGCCGGCGTAAGGTGCACCACACGCTCCTTGTCACCCTTGCCCCTGACCACCAGCCGCCCGTCTCTAGCGATGTCACTGCGGTTGAGCGCAAGTGCCTCTGAGATACGGCAGCCGGTGCTGAGGAGGAAGTGCAGCAGGGCTAGGTCGCGCAGCCCCTGCTCGCTCTGGCCCGCGTCCAGCCCCAGCAGGTTGCGAGCGTCCTCTGTCGTGAGGGGCTTGGGCAGGGGGGCGGAAACTCGGGGAATGTCGATGTGGGCGGCAAGGTCCTCCGCGGTCCACCCCTCGCCCTGCGCGTACCGCAAGAACCCACGCAGCCCCTGCAAGCGCCGGGCCCGCGAGCTCAGGGCCAGACCCAATTGCCCGAGGTGGCGCTGGTACGCCCGCACGAGATCCTTGGACAGATCGCCCACAGTCTGGGGAGGATGCTTCAGCCCGTCCCAGTAGTCGATCGCCATCTGCAGATCCGCCGAGTAGGCGCGAAGCGTCTGGGGACTTCTGGCCCTATCGACAGCGAGGTAGGTGAGGTACTCGTCGGCAGCACCCTGAATGGCCAACCGGCCAGCCTGCCGGCCAGCCGGATCGGTCACTGCTTCGCCGGCTCGGACGGCGGATGATTGGACTGCCCCAGCCACGGTTTGTGCCCCCACGGACCGGGATGGCCACCGGACGACGAGCAGGGCTGCTGGCCCCGGTCATCGGGATCGCCCGTTTGGGGAAGCCCGAAGGGTGGTCCCGGGCAGCAGTTTGGCCCCCGTGACTGGACACCCGCCCCTCCATGTTGCCAGCAGCGGGGAGGGTGACAGTGATGGTGAGGCGGCGGAGAGGGCGGGGGCGTGGGTGGAGGAGAGGTTGGGGGCGTGGGTGGCGGAGTCGGCGGGGACGTCGGCGGTGGCGTCGGCGGGGGCGGGCTCACCTTCTTGGTCGGGACAGGTGTCGGCTTGGGAGACGTTGGCCCGGGGCTGGTGGTGACCACAGCCGTGGGCGCGACACTCTTCCTCGCCACCGGCTCGGTGCTGGATGCGGACACGCTCGAGGATGAGGGTCCCTTCGGGTTGGGAGTCGCGCTCTCCTTGGGCGCCAGCGGGGCTACGTTGGTGGCCGAAGGGGAGGGGAGGAGCAGCTGGGCCGTTGGCGGCGGTGGGAGCTGAGCCGGATAGGCACGGGTCGGCACGCTGGCTATCCCGGCGGGAAAGGTGGCCGTGAGCGTGATGGCGGCCAACCCGGTGGCGAGCGCGGTGGAGGCGGTGCCTCCCACCAGCCACGGAAATGTGCCGAACTTCGGCAGGCGTCCGAGGAAGGGAATTCCCAGCAGCCCCCAGCGCCACTGGCGGCCGCTCTTCGGAGGTGGCGCCTGCCCCGGAGGCGGGGCCATCATTCCCGTGAAGAGTCCGACTGTCTGGGTGACGCGCACCTCCAGCCACTGCTGCATCGCGATTGCGGACGGGAAGTCGGAAAACACGCGCAAACCCACGTCTACGAGCACCTGCTGGGCCACCAGCGCGACCATGGTGGAATCGCCCACGCCGCGAGCGGCCAGAGACTCCAGCCAGGGCCGCAGGATGGACTCGGTCACCCCCGGATCGGACAGCGGCAGTCCCTGCTCAACAGCCTCGTAGGCAGCGGCGACTGCGGGGCTCAGATCAGGGCCATCAGTCATCGGCCACCGCCCTCGTTCCCCTCCACTCCTGGCATGCTAACCGCCTATCCGGCCGAGCCGGGCCGCCCCGAGTAACAATTCCTTCAGCCCGTCCGCGAGGACATCATGGCCACCACCCAGTCGATGGCGGCCGTCAACCGCTGCACGTCGGCGGGGTCCACGGCCGGGAAGAGTCCCAGCCGCAGCTGGTTGCGGCCCAGTTTGCGATACGACTCGGTGTCCACGATGCCATTCTGGCGCAGGACGGCAGACACCTCCGCGGCGGAGATGGCCGGGTCCAGATCGACCGTGGCAACCACCGGGCTGCGGTCCTCCTCACGGGCCACGAAGGGGGAGGCGTACGGGCTCCGCTGGGCCCACCCGTAGATGAGCGAGGATGACTCCCGACAGCGAGCGGCGGCCCACTTCAGCCCGCCGTGCTCTTGCATCCAGTCGGCCTGCTGCGCGAGCAGGAACAGGGTCGCGATGGCCGGGGTGTTCACCGTCTGGTCCAGCCTCGAGCTCTCTATGGCGCCCCACAGGTCGAGAAATGGGGGAACCCAACGGTCGGAGTCGGCGATCGCCCGGGCTCTCTCCACAGCCGCCGGTGATAGCAGGGCCACCCAGAGGCCGCCATCGGCCGCGAAGCACTTCTGGGGAGAGAAATAATAGGCGTCGCACTCAGACAGATCGACCTCCATGCCGCCGGCGGCAGAGGTGGCGTCGACCAGCACGAGCTGGCCCCCATCGCCTAGCCGCAGGACGGGCATGGCAACCCCGGTCGAGGTCTCATTCTGGGTGAGGCAGTAGCAGTCGACCTCCTCACTGACCCGCGGTTCCGGCCGCGTCCCCGGCGCAGCCCGCAGGATCTCCGGCGAATCGAGGAAGGGGGCGGCCGCAACCGCCTGGGCGAACTTCGCCGAGAACTCCCCGAAGACGAGATGCTGGCTGCGGTGGAGGATGAGGCCCACGGTGGCCATGTCCCAAAAGCAGGTTGCCCCCCCGTTCCCGATGACCACCTCGTAGCCCTCGGGAGCGGCGAACAGATCAGCCATCGTCTCCTTGATGCGCCCCATCAGCTGGCGCACCGGAGCCTGACGGTGGCTGGTTCCCAAAAGCAAGTTTCCTGTCTCAGCCAGCCGCCGAACGGCAAGTCCAGGTACCTTAGAGGGGCCACATCCGAAGCGACCGTCCTCGGGGAGCAGATCTTGTGGTATCACAGGAGCCGACCCACTACCAGCAGCCATCAGGAGGAAGTGTATTGCCCCCGGCCACCTTCACCACGGCCGCCATCTCCAAGAGGGTGGCTGCAATCTCAGAGTCAGCGACCCTGGCCATGGACCGGCGGGCCAAGGAGCTGGTGGCGGCGGGCGAGAGGGGCATCTCCTTCGCCGCCGGCGAGCCTGACTTCCCGACTCCGAATGTGGCCGTCGAGGCCGCGGTGCGAGCCTGCCACGACCCCATGGCGCACCATTACAGCCCCGCCGCCGGCCTTCCTGAGCTGCGCTCGGCGGTGGCTAAGAAGACCAACAGGGACTCCGGCCTGGATGTGGGCGCCCCCAACGTCCTCATCACCAGCGGCACCAAGCAGGCGGTGGCGCACGCGTTCACGATCATCCTGGATCCCGGCGACGAGGTCCTGATTCCAGCCCCCTACTGGGTCACCTTCCCCCAGGTGGTGGCGCTGGCGGGCGGTGCCCCGGTTCCCGTGGCCACTGACGAGACCACCAACTTCAAGCTCTCGGTCGCGGATTTGGAGAGGCACCTCACCCCCCGGACCAAGGCTCTGCTCTTCGTCTCCCCGTCAAACCCCACCGGAGCGGTGTACCGCCGAGAGCAGATGGTGCAGATCGGCCAGTGGGCTGCCGAACACAACCTGTGGGTGGTTTGCGATGAAATCTACGACCACTTCACCTACGATGGCGCCGAATTCAATTCCCTGCCCGCTCTGGTGCCCGAGCTCCGTTCGCGAGCCATCTGTCTGAACGGAGTCGCCAAGGCCTATGCCATGACCGGCTGGAGGGTGGGCTGGATGGTCGCCGCTGAGGAGGTGATCAGCGCTGGGATCAACCTCCAGTCCCATGTCTGCGGCAACATCAGCAACGTCTCCCAGCTGGCCGCGGTCGCCGCCCTGGAGGCCGGGCTCGGCCCCGTGGAGACGATGCGAGAGACCTTCGCCACCAGAAGGGGGCTCATCGCCGACCGCCTGAGCGCTCTGCCAGGATTCGAATGCGTGCCGCCGGAGGGCGCCTTCTACGTCTTTCCGTCGGTCCGCGGCGTGGTGGGACGCAATGTCGGCGGCCACGTGGTGCAGGGATCTCAGGATCTGGCCAACCTGATTCTGGACCGGGCCCAGGTGGCGGTGGTCCCGGGTGACGCCTTCGGGGCGCCTGGGTATCTGCGCTTCTCATACGCCCTGGGAGAGGCGGAGTTGGAGGAGGGGCTTTCAAGATTGGAGCGACTCCTCGGATGAGCTAAGCTGCCCCCCGCAGGGTGCCGCGCGGGGGCGGTTTTATCCCCTCTCCACTATCTTCACCAGGGTGGATGACCTGCTCGACCGCGACCCCCGCAGGAAACGACTGGGGGCAGCCCCATACGTCGTGCTCGCGCGCCATCGGGGCGCGTCCTTAACGTGACCGCCTCCAACCAACCGGGCGCAACCCTGGTCCCCAAGTGGCTGGCCTCGGTCCGGGTGGGGTTCGGCGCCCTGCTCCTCATCGATGCCGTGCTGGAGTTTCAGCCGGGCACCTACCAGATCTTCAACAGTCTCTTTTATTCGAATGCCTCGGTCAGCCCGCAGCCCCTGCGGGGACTTTTGGTCTTCGCCGCCCAGCTGACCGCCCACCAGCCCGCGGTGTGGAATGGGATCCTTGCCGCCCTGGAGACCGCTCTTGGCGTGAGCATCGCGACCGGTGTTCTCGCCGAGGCATCGCTTCTGGCCTGCCTGCCTCTGTTTCTCGGAATATGGATCTTCGGCCAGGGGGTGGGGCTGCCTTTCGCCCAGGGCACCACCGACCTCAACTCAGGACCGGTCTACCTGCTGCTGGCCCTCGTCCTTCTGCTGGGGCACAGCTGGCGGAGGCTCAGCCTCTACGCCTGGGCGAGGCCCGGCGGACACCCTCTCCCAGGGCGCCTTAGATTGGTCACCGGCGTCGGCCTGGCTCTGACCATCACCTTGGCGGCGCTCACCTGGGGCAGCATCGCAACCACCGAGTCCCAACCGGGGCAGTCAACCCCGCCGAAGGTGGGTGGAGCTGTCCTGGCCTTCGACGCCCAGACCGGTCAGGACCTGCTATTTGGAGGCTGCAACTATCTAACGTGCTCCAACCGCACCTGGATGTGGGACGGACATCGCTGGTTGCCGGCAACATCCCGCGAGAACCCGCCCCCGATGGGATACGCGTCGGCCGCGTTCGACCCCTCGGATGACCAGGTCATCATGTTCGGCGGGGCGACTGAGCAGGGGCTCGGGCCGGCTCTGTCGAGCACCTGGGACTGGAATCAGGGCTGGCGCACCCTGAGTCCAGCGGCGCCACCGCCCGGGCGGAGGTTCCCCGCCCTCGCATACGATCCAGCGTCCAAACAGCTGGTCATGTTCGGCGGGGATGATGCCTCGGGCCGCCCGCTGAGCGGTACATATCTCTTCCAAGGTGGCGGTTGGCACCGCCTGAGCTTGCCGGTGCAGCCCCAGGCCAGGACCGCCGCCGCCATGGCCTTCGATCCCCGGCTGGGAGAGCTCATCATGTACGGAGGGAGCGACGAAGCCGGACGTCTGTCCGACACCTGGGCCTGGGACGGCAGCGGCTGGAGCAAACTGAGCAGCGCCCGCTCGCCGGGGCCTCTCGCCTACGTGGGGATGGCCACTGATCCGGTCAACGCATCGGTGCTGCTGTATGCAGGAGCGGGCGCTAAGACCACCACCTGGGAGTGGGGCCGCCAGGGCTGGACGCCCCTCAGGCCCCGCCAGAGCCCTCCCGTCTACAGCTTCATGTCGATGGCAGAGGCGCCCGCGGGCCGCGGTGTGCTCCTCTTTGGGGGAGCCACCAGCTACGGGTCCGGCTTCAGCGCCAAGACCTGGATGTGGAACGGCTCCCAGTGGACCGAGGTCAGCTGAGGGCGTCGTCCCAAGGCTGCTCGCTCAGCAGCGAGGCGATCTGGTCCGGGGTGCAGTTGCCGCCGGACACAATGCAGACAACCCTGGTGCTCGATTGAACGGGACCGCCCAGGCCGAACTCCTCCGGATTCTGGGCCACCCGCAGGGCGGCCGCGGTCGTCATCGCACCGGTGGGCTCGACCACCAGCTTGCAGCGAGTCCACAGCCACCAGCAGGCGGCGGCGATCTCGGCCTCGGAAACTGTGACTATGTGCTCTACGCGCCCCTGGATCACATCCCAGCAGATCTGGCCCAGGTGAAGGGTGCGCGCTCCGTCCGCGGCTGTGGCTGGCGTCCGCGGCAGGGAGACAAGACGCCCCTGGGCAAGTGACTGCTGCCCGTCATTGCCCGCGGCCGGCTCGACTCCGACCACGGGGACACCGGGCAGCCGCTCCTCCAGGGCCAAAGCCACCCCAGCCAGCAGGCCCCCACCGCCCACCGGCACCAACACCAGATCGGGTCTGTTGCCGTTGCCGAGGCACTGCTCGACCATTTCTGATCCCACCGTGGCCTGCCCGGCGATGACCAGCTCGTCGTTATGGGGATGGACCAGACGGAGCCCTCTGGTGGCCGCCAGCTCCGAGGCTACCGCCTCGCGGTTCTCGCCCGTCACCCCCTCGGTAACGACCTCCGCCCCATAGCCCTTGACGGCCGCCAACTTGACGCTCGACGCCCCCTGCGGCATCACGATGGTGGCGGGAAGGCCGAGCTCGCGGGCTGCCAGGGCCACGGCCTGGCCATGATTGCCCGACGACACGGCGAGGACTCCGCTCCGGTCACCCTGCTCCAGCCCCGCGAGGAGGGCGTTGAACGCCCCCCTCGCCTTGAAGGAGCCCCCGCGCTGGAAGGACTCCGCCTTCAGCCAGACCTCCAAGCGAGCCCTTTGATCCAGCGAGGTGGAGTGCAGTAGAGGGGTCCCGTGGACGCGTCCCTGGATCCTGCGCCGGGCGCTGGCGAGGTCGATCGAGGCAAAGGTGGAACTCTTCATCTGGGGCCAGGATAACGGGGCGCGATCACGCGTCGTAGTCGACGACGATCGTGTCCGTGACGGGGTGAGCCTGGCAGGTCAGAATCCATCCCAGCTCACGCTCAGATTCCTCCAGGGCGTAGGTGTGGTCCATCACCACTCGGCCCTCGACCAGCCTCGCCCGGCAGGTCGCGCAGACGCCCCCCTTGCACGAGAAGGGAGCGTCCGGTCTGACCGCAGCCAGGGCGTCGACGATCTTCTGCTCCCTCGTCATGGTGAACTGCGTCTCCCTGCCATCGAGCCTCGCCCGCACCTGGACCAACCCCTCCCGGGAGAGAGCCTCAAGCTCCGCGGAGGTCCTTGTCGGGGGCTCCTCCTCGACGAAGAAGAGCTCCGTCTTGATGCGGGCCTCGGCGACGCCGGCGGCGCACAGGAGCTGGCGGGCCGCACGGACCATCTCGAAGGGCCCGCAGAGCAGCCAGGCGCTGACCTCCAGCGGGCTGAGAAAACCGTCGATCAAGCGGGCCAGCTTCTCTCGATCCAGACGTCCGCCGTTGAGCTCCTGGTTCTGGCGCTGGCGGGAGAACAGATGGACCAGCTGCAGGCGGGCTGGGTAGCGATCCTTGAGATCCGCCAGTTCGTCCAGGAACATGGTCGACTCCGCCGTCCTGTTGCCGTAGAGGATGGTGAATTGGCTCCCGGGTTCGGCCCCCAGCGCCTCCGCCGCCAGGGCCAGGATTGGAGTTATGCCCGAGCCGGCGGCTATCGCGACGTAGGAACGCTTCGCTGCTTCGTCGAAGGTCAGGGTGAAGTTGCCCGCGGGCTCCATCACCTCGAGCTCGTCTCCCGCTTTGAGCTGGGAGTTGATGAACTCCGACACCAACCCGCCGGGCAGGCGGCGCACACCGACCCGCAGGCGATGCTCCCGGGGAGGAGAGCAGATGGAATAGGTCCTGCGCACATCATCGCCGAGCTGCTTCGCCCGCACGGTCAAGTGCTGGCCAGCGGCATAACGAAACCGCTCCTTCAGGCAGGGGGGAACCTGGAGGGTGACAGCCACTGCGTCCTCCGCCACAGCCTCGACTGAGGCCACCACCAGACTGTGGAATCCCGACCTGTGCTTGGACTCGGCCCCCTCAGAGCTATCGGTCACCTGAGAGCCTTGAAGTGCTCGAACGGTTCCAGGCAGTTGAGGCATCGCCACAGCGACTTGCAAGATGTCGCGCCGAATCGGCTCACCTCCTCGGTGCGCAGGGACCCGCACTGCGGGCACTTCAAAGTGATCGGGATAGGGCTCGAGCTGGTGGTGGGCGGTGCGATCCCGAGCGCATTCAGTCGCTCCTTTGCCAGCGGCCCCATCATGCTGGTGCTCCACGCCGGCGTCAGGGTGAACCGGACCTGAGCCTTGGGAAAACCCGCCTGCCGCAGCGCCTTCAGCACATCCTCGCGCATGACCTCGAGCGCCGGACATCCCGAGTAGGTCGGGGTCAGGAGCACCTGGACCACGCCCGCCTCGTCCAGGTCGACGGATCGCAGAATCCCGAGATCCTCCAGGGTTAAGCTGGGAAGCTCGGGATCGCAGACCGCCGCCACCGCAGCTCTGGCGCTGGTCTCACCAGGAGGCATCGGGATGGCTCCTGTGGAGATGCTGCATCTCAGCCAGAAGATGGCCCAGGTGCTCCGAGTGCAGGCCGCTGCGGCCCCCGCTGCGGCCGACCACCTGGGGCCTCTCCAGGTTCGCCTGCTGCAGAGTGGAGCCAACGTGGATGTTCCACTCTGCGGACAACCCCTGCGGATTGGGGGCGACGCCGCTGCCCACCAACCGCCGCAACAGATCGTCCTCCTCGAAGAGCTCGTCAACCAGAGGCCACAGCGCTGTCACCGCGGCCGTGGCGCGGCGATGGCTCTCAGCGGTTCCCGCGCCCAGGCGCAGCACCCAGAGGGTCGCGTGGTCGCGATGGTATCTCGCCTCCTTGACGCCCTTCCCGGCGATCGCGGCCAGGGTCGGGTCTGTCGAATCAAGCAGCCCCTGGTAGAGGGCCACCTGATAGGTGGAGAAGAAGAGATGGCGAACCATGGTCATGGCGAAGTCGCCATTCGGCTGTTCCACCAAGAGGCTGTTGCGGTATTCGCGGTCATCCCTCCAGTAGGCAAGAGCATCCTCGTCCCGCCCCAGTCCCTCGATCTCGCCGGCATACGAGAGCAGGTTGCGTGCCTGTCCCAGCAGATCCAGAGCCAGGTTGGCCAGCGCCACATCCTCCTCGAAATCGTGGGCGTGGCCGGTCCACTCGGAGAGCCGATGGGAGAGGATGAGACAGTCATCCCCCAGGCGCAGGCAGAACTCCATGACGTCGCCCGGAGCCGCAACCGCTGCCACCGAGTTCACAGCTTCAGGTCCTCAGGCACGGTGTAGAAGGTCGGATGACGGTAGACCTTGTCAGCCGGAGGGTCGAAAAGCGGGCCCTTCTCGTCAGGATCGGAGGCATGGACGTCGGCGGATCTGACGACCCAGATCGAAACCCCCTCGCCCCGACGGGTGTAGAGGTCCCGCGCGTTTTGCAGGGCCATCTCGGAATCCGGGGCATGCAATGAGCCCACATGGTTGTGCGACAGCCCCCGGCGGCTGCGCACGAACACCTCCCACAGCGGGCTCTGCTCGCCGGGCGTCATGCGGCCTGCTCCGATCTGCCGGCCGGGTGTTTGGCAGCCCACTCCCGGGCAGCCTCGCGCACCCACGCGCCATCCTCATACGCCGCTCGCCGGCACGCCAGACGCTCAGCGTTGCAGGGTCCCTGGCCCCCGACCACCCGGGCGAACTCATCCCAGTCGATCGCCCCGAACTCATAGTGGCCGCGCTCCTGGTTCCAGCTCAGTTCCGGATCGGGCAGGGTGAGACCGAGAGCCTTGGCCTGGGGGACGGTCATGTCCACGAAACGCTGTCGCAACTCGTCGTTGCTGACCCGCTTGATCCGCCAGGCCATCGACTGGGCACTGTTGGGGGAGGCCTGGTCGGGAGGGCCGAACATCATCAACGAGGGCCACCACCAGCGGTTGACCGAGTCCTGGGCCATGGCGTGCTGCTGCTCCGTGCCCTGGCTCAGGTGCATCAGCAGCTCGAAGCCCTGGCGCTGATGGAAAGACTCCTCCCTGCAGATCCTGACCATGGCTCTGGCGTAGGGCCCGTAGGAGGTGTGGGTCAGCGCCAACTGGTTGGTGATCGCAGCTCCGTCAACCAGCCACCCGATGGTGCCGACGTCGGCCCAGGTGAGCGTCGGGTAGTTGAAGATGCTGGAGTACTTCTGCCGGCCCTCCTGCAGCTGTTGCACCAGCTCCCCCCGATCGACTCCCAGGGTCTCTGCCGCGGAGTAGAGGTACAGACCGTGCCCCGCCTCATCCTGCACCTTGGCCAGCAGGATGGCCTTACGCCTCAGGGATGGAGCCCTGGTGATCCAGTTACCCTCCGGTTGCATCCCAATGATCTCGGAGTGCGCGTGCTGGGCGATCTGCCTGATCAGGGTCGCCCGGTAACGCTCCGGCATCCAATCGCGCGGTTCGATCGTCTCCTCCGCGTCGATGCGAGCCTGGAAGGCCCGCTCCCTTTGGCTCTGATCCTGCTCTGGCATGTTGGCACTCCCGCTTCCCGACCGATCGGTCGGTTTCAATCTTGGGCGGAACCGGTGCGGAAGTCAAGAACGCAGCCATACTCTGTGCGTGGCAGGCAAACAAGCTCCAACCTCGAACAGGTCCGGGACGCGTTCCAACCACGACGCGGAGTCGCTGCTGGCGGTGGCCGTCGAGGTATTCAACCGGCGCGGCTACGACGGCACCAGCATGGCGGAGGTGGCCCGGGCCGCAGGCATCACCAAGTCAACCATCTACCACCACTTCAGTGGCAAGGAGCAGATCCTGAGGGTGGCGGTCTCACGCGCCCTGGACGGGCTCTTCTCGGTTCTGGACGAGAGGGGGGCGAAGACCGGGCCGGCGGATCAGCGACTTCGCCACGTGGTGGTGAGCACGGCCCTGACTCTCACGCGAGAGTTGCCCTACGTGACCCTGCTCCTGCGCGTGCGCGGCAACACTCCGACCGAGGTCTGGGCGATGGACCGGCGGCGCGAATTCGACCGTCTGGTGGCTGGCATGGTCGATGCCGCCGCAGCGGCTCGAGGAGGCGGCCCCGCAGTGGACCCGCGTCTTGCCACCAGGCTCATCTTCGGCATGGTCAACTCGATAACGGAGTGGTATCGCCCGGACCGAGGGGAGGACTCGGGGCAGGTCGCTGAGGCAGTGGCCGTAATCGCCCTGGAGGGACTGTGGGGCAAAGATGGCGGCATCGGCGCCGAGCTGCAGGCACGGTTGCGGGACGCGCCCAGCAGTCCAAGCGCCGCCCGCCAGCGGGGGATTTCCTGACCATATAGTTGAGCGGCTAGCGCCCTGGCCATCGCCGCAGAGGAAATCGCATTGACAACGGTCACCGTCACCACCGACAGGGGGAACATGCCCGCCTACCTGGCCCGCCCCACGAGGCAGGGCCGGTTCGCGGGCGTCGTGATCATCCATGACGTGTTCGGCATGACTCCGGACCTGGTGACCCAGGCTGACTGGCTCGCCGCCGAGGGCTTTCTGGCCCTTGCCCCCGATCTCTTCAGCCATGGACGCAAGGTGGCGTGCGTCAGATCCGCCTTCAGAGACCTGACCCGGCGCCAGGGCAGAACCTTCGAAGACGTGGAGGCGGCCCGGGAATGGCTGGCTCGGGACGACCGCTGCACGGGGAGAATAGGGGTGATCGGATTCTGCCTCGGAGGAGGCTTCGCCCTCCTCATGGCTCCAGACCGGGGGTTCTCCGCGGCCAGCGTGAACTATGGTCAGGTTCCCGCCGACGCGACATCCCTGCTGGCAAATTCCTGCCCCATGGTGGCCAGCTTCGGGCAGCGCGATCGCACCCTGAGAGGCGCCGCCATGAGGCTGGAGGCGGCTCTGGAGGCGGCACCGGCACCCCACGACGTCAAGGAATATCCCAAGGCGGGCCACGGATTCATGAACCGGCACCAGGGCCTTCTGCCGATGGTCATGCGGAGAGTCGGGGGGATCGGCTACGAGCCGCAGGCCGCGGCCGACTCCCGGCGCCGCATCGCGGAGTTCTTCAGAGATCACCTCACGGACGAGGCTAGCCACGACTGAATCCGTGCGGACGGCTCGGCCTGACCTGGGCTGCGCACTGGCAACCGTCCTCGCCAAGACTCGCCCGGGAGAGCTGTTCAGCTATTCCCAGATAGCGGCGATGGCGGGCAGGCCCTCGGCCGCGCGCGCCGTAGGGCGTCTGCTCGCCAACTCGGAAGGACTTCCATGGTGGCGGGTGCTGACCGCATCTGGGCGCCTGGTTCCTGGGCTGGAGGCGGAGCAGGCCCGCCTGCTCCAGGCAGAGGGTTTGCCGGCCGAGCCCAGACCGGGGGGCCAGGCCAAGCTTCGATCGAGACTTTCCAGATCAATGGCGACGACCGCCTGGCAGGGCGGCAGAGGGCGTGGCAGGCGGGTCGCGGGTCCTGCCGGCCTCCGAACTGAATCTGAGCTGGCAGTGCTCCCGGGCAGCCCCGACCGCTTTTTTCGCCGGTTTGGGCGCTGACGGCGTGGCTCTGCTTCTGAGCCTGCTGGCGGCCCTGGGCTATGGCGCCTCCGACTTTGCCGCGGGCGTCGGGAGTCGGCGAGCGTCCGCAGCCACGGTGGCTCTTGTGGCTCAGTCCTGCAGCGTAATAGCCACTCTCATTGCGGTCCAGGTCCACCCCGGAGGAGGAGCCACCCCTGCGGTCCTCGGTTGGGGAACGCTGAGCGGGGTGGGCACGGCCGTGGGCTCGCTCTGCCTGTACCGGGGCCTGGCGATTGGCAGCATGAGTGTGGTGGCAACCTGCTCGGCGCTTCTGACCGCGGCTCTGCCGGCTGGATTCGGGCTCTTGCTGGGAGAGCACCTGGGAGCGATGGCAGAAACTGGCGTAGCCTGCGCCGTCGCCGCCATATTCCTGGTGTCGTGGCGGCCCGGGCCACGCGGTCAGGCGAATGGGAGCCGAGGGATTCTGTACGGGATGGCCGCTGGCTTGGGTTTCGCCATCTTCTTCATCGCCCTCGACCGGGCTGGCACGGGCTCCGGCGCCTGGCCGCTGCTCCCAGGGCAGGTGGTGGCGGTGCTGATCGAGGCGCCGTTTGCGGCCCGAGCGATCCGGGGCACCAGACCAGCTACCTCGACAATGGTGCTTCCGGTGGTCGCAGGGGTCCTGGGTGGCTTGGCCAACATCATGTTCCTCAGCGCCACCGGCCAGGGCAGGCTGGCCGTGGTGGCGGTCCTCACCTCGCTATATCCAGGGGTGACGATCTTGCTCGCACGGACGTTTCTCGGCGAGCGCTGGAGTCGGTTGCAGTCGGTGGGACTCTTGGGGGCGCTCTTGGCGATCGGTCTGATCAGCGCAGGGTAGCCGCCCCAGGGCGGTCGGTCCGAGCGAGGGGTCCGAAGCACCAGCCCCGAAGACCCTCAGGAGCGCAGGTCCAGAATCCGCTTCGCCTTGCCCAAAGACCGCTCCATCGTGCCCGGCTCCACGACATCCGCCTCGACTGTGACTCCGACCGCATGCTTGAGGCGCTCCACCAGCTCTCGTTCCAGGCGAACCCTGGTCTCGGCATCCGCAGCCTCCGGGATGGCCTCCACCCGCACGGTCATCTCGTCCATTCGCCGGGGCCGCGTGAGGACGCAGAGAAAGTGTGGCGAGAGCCCCGCGATGTTGAGCACCACCTCCTCGATTTGGGTGGGGAAGACGTTCACCCCTCTGACGATCATCATGTCGTCGGTGCGGCCCCTAATCCGTTCCATGCGTCTCATGGAACGGGCGGTTCCGGGCAGAAGGCGGGTCAGGTCCCTGGTTCGGTAGCGCAGCAGGGGCATCGCCTCCTTGGTCAGTGTCGTCAGCACCAATTCACCAGAGGCGCCATCCGGCAGGGGGTTGCCGCTCAGGGGATCCACAACCTCAGGGTAGAAGTGGTCCTCCCAGATCGTGAGCCCGTCCTTGGTCTCGACGCACTCTTGGGCCACCCCGGGTCCCATCACCTCCGACAGCCCGTAGATGTCCACCGCGTGCATGTCGGCACGGGCCTCGATCTCCCGCCGCATCTCCTCCGACCACGGTTCGGCGCCGAAGATGCCGACCCGCAGGGAGGAGGTCCTGGGATCTATTCCCTGCCGCTCGAACTCATCGAGGATCACCAGCATGTAGGAGGGCGTGAGCATGATCACATCGGCCTTGAGATCGCGTATCAGGGTGACCTGGCGCTCGGTCAACCCGCCCGAGGCGGGGACCACCGTGCATCCCAGCCGCTCCGCTCCGTAGTGGGCGCCCAAACCGCCCGTGAAGAGTCCATAGCCATAGGCCACATGCACCACGTCGCCGGGCCTGCCCCCGGCCGCCCTTATCGAACGCGCCATCAGGTCCGCCCAGGTCCTGAGGTCGGCCTCCGTGTAGGCCACGATGGTCGGCCTGCCCGTGGTCCCGCTGGAGGCGTGGATCCGGCGCAGACTCTCTTTCGGAACCGCCAGCAGGCCGAGTGGATACTGATCGCGCAGATCATCCTTGGTTGTGAATGGGAGCCGCCTCAGGTCATCGAGAGATCTGATGTCGGCGGGGCGAACCGAGGCCTCGTCCATCCGGCGCCGGTAGAAGGGCACCTTCTCGTACACCAGCGCCACCGTCGCCTGGAGTCGGTTCAGCTGCAGTTCAGCGAGCTCGTCAGAGGATGCGGTCTCGACCGGCTCCAGAAGCGATCGGTCTGGTATGAGATCCTCCAATTCACACCTCCTCAATGCCGTGCCTGACGCTACCCGGTCCGGCCTCTGGCTCCAGCTTCAGCAGGGTTCTAGAACGCCCCCTGAACTCGGCCACCACCGTCATGTCGGGCAGGCGGCGGACCGCCACGTCGTAGATTCCAGACCGGCCTCTGCGGATGCGCTCCTTGGCCTCGGCCTCGAGCAGATCACCCTGTCGCACCGGTTCCAGGAAATCGATCTCGGCCCCAGCGGCCACGGTGACCTGTCCGTAGGTGTTGCAGGCAAAGGCGAAGGTGCTATCGCCCAGGGAGAAGATGAATCCACCGTGACAGATGCCGTGCCCGTTGAGCATGGCCTCGGTTATCTCCATCCTGAGAGTGGCCGACCCTGGGGAGACGGCCACCAGGCTCATGCCGAGGCCGAGAGACGCTCGATCCGCCGCCAGCATCGCTGCCGCCGATTCCTCGGCCAGTTCCTGGGCCGAGGACGAGCCCACGGCTCCGAGGATTCGCTGCTTTGCGGCCACAACTCGCCATGATAGGAGTGATCTCATCCCGCCTGCCGCAGGCCTGGCCGCACGATAATGCCGTCATCGGGGCAGCTTGCCGGGTGGGAATCCGGGTTCCCTGAGGGATGTCGAATTAGCGAGGTCATCTTGAGGCCGCTTTCTCCTGGAGACCGACTTCACCTGGTGGGTTTGATCGCTGCTTGTGTGGGAGGAGCCCTCCTTCTGGGGGCGAGACCGATCGGCCATCTGACCGGCAAGGGGGATGTGAACAGCCAGTCCCTTGGGCTTCGGCTGGCCGGTTGCCGCGACCTGGCCATCGCGGCAGCCCTGCTCACCACCCCAGCGGAGCAGGGGGAGATCCGCGCGGTCCTGGCGCGGATCGTCACCCTGGTCCAGATCGGTGACGTGGTCATCGCCACCTTGATGTGGGCGCGCGGCAGGCTAGGAGCCATCCCGTTGTTGGGAGTGATCGTGGGCGCCGCTGTCACCGAGGCCCTGGTGGCCACCGCAGATTGCTGCTGACGGCTCAAGCCCAAGGCTTGGACCTTCAACTTCTGGCGACCCGAGGCGGACTTGAGCTCAGAGTGCGCTGCGGACGTGGAAGCATGCAGGCGAGACGCTGCTCGCGGGACGCATCACCGCCCGGCGCTACTCCCGTACCAGTTCACGAGCAGCCTGACCCGGCTGGACCAGGCGCCTCATCACCAGCCGGGTCGAGCCGGGCGGGGTGACATCGGAGAAACCGGCTGCCTTGAAGGTAGAGGGGGCTCCCATGTAGGTGTAGCTGCGGGGTCCAGGTTCGACCGGGTAGCCCTCGACCACCCGGGCTCCTTGGGAGCGGGCGTAATCAACCGCTGCTCGCAGGAGCTCCAGGGTGACGTTCCGCCCGCGGAACCGGCGATCGACGAAGAAGCAGACGACAGACCACACCGGCTGGTCGTCGATGCGAGGGAGGGCCCGAAACCGCTCCAGCGCCCCGTATGTCTCCCGCGGAGCGATCGAGCACCAGCCGACAGGTGTGAGGTCCGCATAGGCGAGGACACCCACTGGCCGGCCTTGGCAGACAAGGTCCGCAAGCGCCGCGACGCGGCTCTCCTTGGTTGAGCACCGGTACTGGCCGCTGGTCATGCGCCAGCGCATGCAAGAGCAGTAACGGAACTTGCCGTGTTCGGACGAGAAACGATCCAGGTCGGCCAGGTTGGCCGGGGCAATGGGTCGACACTCGATCTTCGGAAGGAGCGAGCTGGTGGTCACGACCAGAATCGTAGGGAGCCAAGCCGACGATGGACGAAGCGGGTGTCGCCACGCAGGCCCGCGGTCCGCTCGGAGATCGCGGCGGGGGCTTCGCTAGGAGGGCAATTTCAGGGGCCTGCAGCCGCGTCAGCCGGCTCTGAAGTTTCTCCGGCAGGCCGCGGCCAGCCGGTGGGCAGCTTGACGACACTTGAATCTCCGGATCGCTTTGGACCGCCCTGAGTTTCATGGCGACTCCTGAGGTTGATTCCGTCCTGCCGTGAGGAGCTCACTCAGTAGTAGTTGTGGACAGGAGCGTGCGGGGCGGGGGGGAGGGGGTGAATAAGGTGGACTTTGCGAAGAATGGAAGTGGCCCTGACCGTGGGGTCCTTGAGATCCCTGCCCCCCCTTTGACCGCCAGCCTCGGTCATCGCGGCGCACCTCGTCGTGGGCGACCGGCATCGGGACGTTCCGCAGCGGGATCCCCCAGCGGTGAGAACAGGGGTGCCATCCGGTGCCCGCACCGGTGCCCCGCAGAAGCTTCGGCTTATGCGCGCGTACTGCGGTGGGGTTGGTACGTGATTTCAGCCCTTCGGCGCCAGCGACCGCGCGTACCCGACCGCACGGGAGACCCACGGCTTGAGCTGGCGCTTGGTCCGCAGGCCTTCGCCGCCGACGCGCAGCCAGCCCTTCATCTCGACGCCGCGCATCTCGAACGGCTCGGTGTGCGGCTGAGCACAGAGATGGGCGACCTGGCTGGGGTCGACTCGCACCATCAGGCCGCCGCGGCCGCTCACCGCCACCGCCATACGGCCATCGACAAGGAAGGCCAAGCCTCCGAACATGGGCCGCTCGGCCACAGCAACCTCGCCGGAGATCAGCTCCCGGACTCGACCGGCAAGTTCCTCGTCGTGGGCCATCGTGCGACCGTCATCCCGCTCCGGCGGTCGGGCCGGCCACGCTGCGCCCTAGAAAAGCGGCCAGCCGGTCGATGGCCGGAGCGTCATCGCCAACGGGCTCGGGCGGCGCGAAGGGACGCCGACCCGCAGGGACGTTTTTGAGGGCTCCGCGGCTGAAGGCCAGCTCCTGTTCAGCAAGGTCCTCGGGGAAAGCCACGGTTTGTCCGGTGGCCTGGGCGACGTCCCAGCCGTGCACCAGCAGCTCGGTGATTCGCAGGTGCAGGGCGACAGCGCCGGGGACCGTGCCGAACGGGACGCTGACCATGCGCTCAAGCGCCCCGGGCTGACGGAACGCCTGAACGAGCTCCTGGACCGAGCGTCCATACTGAGTGGCCAGATCTCCTGAACGCAGAGCGGGCGGCCCAGAAGCAGTTAGCTGTCGATGCAGGGCAGAGGTGAAGCCGTCATTGCCGCCCACGACGTGCTCGACAAGGTCTCGGACCGTCCAGTCCTCACAGGGCGTCGGCAGCGCCCACTGGTCGTCGCCGACGGCATCGATCAGCTTTCCGGTGATCTCAGCAGCCGCGGCGAGCTGCTCAGGATCAGCGTCCATGGCGCAGATGATAAGGGATGCCATCGGCAGACGTGGCAATGAGGTGATCCGCATCTGGACCCGCAAGTCAGTAGGCGGACCAAGGCGCTGGCCCTCAGCTCAGGACTCGGCGGGAGCGGGAACGAGGCAGAACGGGCGGCCCTCAGGATCCAGGAGCACCCGCCAACGGGCACCCCCGGGCTGAAACTCTGGCACCGTAGCGCCCAGTTCCAGAGCCGTGGCCTCGGCCTGGCTGAGATCCTCGGCTCGGAGATCGAGGTGGTACTGCTTGGCGTGCTGCTCATCCGGCCAGGGCGGTGCGCTGTAGCCGTCGATTCGACCGAACCCGATGGAGATCGATCCGTTCGAAACCATCGAGTACTCGTCTTCGCAGAACGGCGTCTCCCAGCCCAGGAGGGCCGAGTAGAAGCCGGCCATCCTACGAGGATCAGTGCAATCCAGGTTGACCATGTAGAGGCTTGCTACCGCATCGTGGGCCATCACCCACCTCCCTTCAGACTTTGCACGCCCGCCGTTCGCGGGACTATTGAGTGAGTCACACATCGAAAACTATAGACTGCTGGTGTGAGCCGGGCAACCGAGATGCGCCAAGCGAACTTGCTCGCCGTCTGCGCGCTGGGGATCAACGACCGGGTCCGTCAGGCCGAGGCGGCCGCCCCCGGCCCCGGGTCCGCGGGGCCCGCGGCGGTGGGGGGCCCCCCCGGGCTCCCCGGCGGCGCTTCTGACGACCCC